>MDSV01224886.1_pt1 | contig 19472 bp, 13 predicted proteins | sample 810851 | NCBI WGS metagenome assembly MDSV01 (sample SAMN05326640, study PRJNA326480) | marine metagenome | isolation source: seawater | place: Atlantic Ocean: North East | collected 2012 | reverse complement strand
CAACCGAACAGACCAATTTGTCCAATGGTGGCAACCAACCGCCAATCCTGAAATCAGCCTCACAACCGATTTTTGGAATTGGTTTCAACAAATTGCTCCAGGCGCCAATGAGGACCGTCGTGCTTTGTGGCTGGCAAATCAGCCCACTGAAGGCAAAGCTTTGCTCACGCGTTTCAACGAACACAGCTTCTTCAACGTCCCCCTCATCCACCTGACCCAGATGATGCTGATCCGGGCAGAATGCCAAGGGGAGATGGAGAGCGGCTTGGGGCAAGCCATTGACGACCTGAACACCATTCGAAACCGGGCAGGCATCACATCTGCCGTCTACCTGCTGGGGACAGACGCCACCTCAGAAGATGTCATCGCAGCCGCACGTCACGAATACCGAAAGGAGACGCTGGGCATGGGTCTTTGGGTGGAACAGCTCCAACGCCGAGGCACCATGGGAGAAGACATCGTGATCCGCAATGCCCCTTGGGATTGCCCAGGAATGGCCCTGCAATTCTCCGCATCTGAAGGCAACGTCGCAGGTTTTGAATTCAACGAAGTGGGCGGATGCAACTGACAAACACGAGCAACATGAACACAACAACGATTCAACAAACGGTGCTCAGTGCCACGATCGCCCTGAGTGCGGTGGCCTGCCTGTGGAGTTGCAAACCAGAGCTTCAAGGAGAACTTGGCCAACCATTTAACAAGGTGGACGGCATGATTGGCGTGTGGGAATTGGACAGCTTTTCCCAGACCGACTTGCAAAGTGCGTTGACCGAAGTCCGCGATCTCAGCGAACTTTACATCGACGGCACGGTGACCCCCATGCGCATCACGTTGAATGAAGACCGCTCTTACGCCGTCAGCCTCGAAAAAGGCAGAAATTACTTCGGGGACATGGGCACTTGGGGGTTGGACGACGAAGAGCACCCGACCTTCCTCATCCTCCAGACCATGGACGAGATGGGCATGGTGACAGACACCTTGCAGTACAATCTGGGGGCGGTGGTTCGTCCGCACGATTCCATCTTGGACATCGTGTACGACCGTCCATGCGACGGCGACCCCGTCCTTGCTTACACCTTCAGCTTTACACGACAGTCATGAAGATCTTGTACACCTCTGCCACCTCAATTGCCCGTGCCGCGTGGAGCCTTGGACTGGGCTCTGCCCTCTGCCTTGTTGGATTTGGCCAAGCCGTGACTGTGACCCCGAGCCCCACAGCCCTACAAGAAGAAGTAACCCTGACCATCGACGTCGGCAAGAGTGAAGAAAATGGCCTCAAGAACATCCTGGAAGCCAACCCAGATTTGCCCGTCTACATTTGGACATGGGCCCCAAGCGACCCCGTCGGCACCAACGGCTCTTGGAACAACAGTTCCGACGGATGCCTGTTGACCCACCAAGGCGGCTTGAAGTACTCCTTGACCTTTGTGCCTGCCGAGTTCTACACCAACCCAAGCGGCTTGTACAGTCAAGGCATCTCATGCCTTGCCAAGCTGAAAGACGGCGCCCCCTACCCTGGGTTTGAAGACTTCGGCGAAGCGAAAACAGAGGACTTCAATGTGGGCATCCTGCCCAAGCTGTGCGAAGACCGAATGTGCATCTTCCCTGAAACCCGTCGCGCGAGCGACTTTGTGAGCATCACCTACAACACCAACTTGGACACGGCCTTGAACGTGCAAAAGGGTGAAGACGTGCACCTCCAATTGAGGGCCCGCGGAACTGACGGACAGTTCTATGAACTTGCTGAAGACGACCAAGTGAGCAACACTCCCGAGCTGAAGATGACACCTGTCGAGGACAAGCCTGGTTTTTACCGATTCATCGTGCTGCCCGAAGAATTCTTTGGGTCTTTGATGCCAGACGGTTTGGGAATTTTAACCATGGTCGCATTCCCCACCAAGGCTGGATTTGATTACGCCCCCGACACCACTCCGTGGGACGGGTTGTACTACGAAACCAGCATTCCATTGCTCGATTGCGAGTGACCTGAACATGACAAAGCAAAGCATCTTCTCAAAGGCCCTGGCTAGCGTCATGGCCTTTGTTGCGTTCTGGGGTTGTGCCCCTCGAAACGTCCCGACTTCAGCAAACTGGGGACCAACCATGCCCATCGGGGCAGGCGCTTTGGAGACCGACCTTCTGCTTCAAGATTGGCTCATGCCAGGGCAGCACGTCGAATCGATGGTGTACCACCCAGACCCTGGTGAAAGCACTGCCCTTGGCGTCATGAAAGGGGGCGCGACACTGCCATCTCCCCCTTCGAGCGGATTGGGACATGTCGCCATCCGAACCAGCGAAGCAGAACTTCATGTACCCGTCCTCGGCAAAGGGGAGTGCACCATAAAAGCGACGTATGTCCCCGAGGCCGGCCACAGCCCAGAACACGTGCAATTCGTGGGCGACGCCACAGGCTGGACGCCTCAAGACGCCAACCCACAGGAAAACGGAAGTTGGACTTACGACTTGACACTTTTGCCCGGCAGCCACCCCTACCAGTGGGTGGTGGATGGCAATTGGAAGCTGGACAGCCGGAACCCCATCTCTGTGTCCAATGGCATGGGCGGACAAAATTCTGCCTTGGTCGTCGAAACCCCTTCCGCTCCTTCATTGAAAGCACATGGGCAAGGTTCGAAGGTGTTTCTGTCCACCGATGGCCCCGCCACCTTGCTCGTGATGATGGACAATCATGTGGTTCATTTCGGCGACCATGACAATGCCGTGGTGCTTCCTCTGTCGCTGCAAGGCGAGCCGGTGGGTCGACGACACCTGCGGGCTTGGGCTGCTCATAACGGAGGCATCTCCCAAGACCTCCTCTTGCCAATTGAAGACAACGAAGTAATCACCCAGACTGACCAATTGACAAGGTCAGATTGGCACATCGCCACCATGTACTTTCTCATGGTCGACCGTTTTGCCGACGGCAACCCAGACAACAACGAGCCTGTGCAAGATTCCGAGATCCAACCTGAAGCCAACCACCAAGGTGGGGACTTGCAGGGCGTCGAGCAACGCCTTCGATCAGGATACTTCCAGGACCTCGGGATCAACACGGTCTGGATCTCGCCTGTGACCCAAAACGCCGAAGGGGCTTGGGGACTATGGCAAGACAGCGCCCGCACCGACATCACCAGCAGATTCAGTGGATACCATGGTTATTGGCCTGTGAGCTGCACCAGGGTCGACCGTAGGTTTGGATCTCAAAGTGCGCTTGAAGCCCTCACCCAAAGCGCACATGAACATGAAATGAACGTGGTCCTGGACTACGTGGCCAACCACGTCCACCAAGACCACCCCTTGATGGAAGTTCACCCGGACTGGACCACCGACCTCTACCTTCCTAACGGGACCATGAACACCGAAAAGTGGGACGAACACCGACTCACCACATGGTTCGACACCTTTATGCCGACTTTGGATTTTGAAAGGAACGAGGTCAGCGAGGTGATGAGCGACAGCGCGGCATGGTGGGCATACCACAGCGGCATTGATGGATTTCGCCACGACGCAACCAAACACATCCCAGAATCTTTCTGGAGGAAGCTCACCTACAAGTTGAAGGAAGCCCAACAGCAGAACGGGAAGCGCATTTTCCAAATTGGCGAGACCTACGGCAGCCCCGACCTCATCGGCAGTTACCTCTCGTCAGGCATGATCGATGCCCAATTCGACTTCAACCTGTACGACAAGCTGTTGGGTGCCATCGCGTTTGACGACGGAAACTGGGAGGATTTGGTTCAAACCAACCGCGAAAGCCTCCAAGCCTACGGCGCACATCACCTCATGGGCAACATCACGGGCAACCAAGACCGGCCACGCTTCACGTCGCTTGCGGACGGCAGCCTTGACCCGCAAGAGGACACCAAATTCCAAGGCTGGACGCAAGACATTCAACACAACGGGGACCAGGGCTACGCCAAAATGCGCCTGCTGATGGCGTACCTCATGTCGGTGCCAGGAATCCCTTGCGTCTACTACGGAGACGAAATCGCCGACGTGGGAGGCAACGACCCAGACAACCGCCGGATGATGCGGTTCGAAAGCTTGAACGAGCAAGAGAAGCGCACGCGTGATTGGACCTCAAATTGGGCCAAATTGCGCACGAGCCACATGGCCATGTTGTACGGCACGACTGAATTCACTCTGCTAAGCCCAGACGTCCTGCTCGTCACCCGAACCTACTTGGATCAGCAGGTGCATGTAGCCTTGAACCGCAGCGGCGTCGCCCAGCCCATGGACCTCGCGTCGCTCACACCGGACGATGGCCAAGATGCCCCTGCCCTCGTGTACCTTGCAGGGCAAGAATCCACCACTGAACTTGAGCCTTTCGGCGCGGTGGCCTTTGAAATCGACACACACTGACCCTTGCTTGCCATGAATCTGTTTAAAACCACCTTCAAGACCGCCGGCCTTCTGGGCTTGGCATCTATGTCTTGCCAACTTTCAGCCCAAACCACCTGGCAACTCGAAGAGACCACGTTGGTGGAATACGACCTCGCGACAGGCATCAGCATCCCTTGGGAGCTGCTGTGGGGGCCGGACGACATGCTGTGGTGCACCACCCGTTATGGAGACGTGCTGCACATCGACCCCGCCACAGGCGCCTACGACACCGTGTTGGAATTGGATGTGTACGGTGGCAATGGGGAGCCTGGATTGCTGGGCATGGCCCTGCACCCCGACTGGGACACCACCCCTGAGGTGTACTTGGTCTACACCCAAGGCAGTTGGATTGGAGGTACCTCAGAGAGGCTGAGCAAATTCACCTGGAACGGAACCGAGTTGATCGACGAGCAAATCTTGCACAGCGTGGAAGCCGGAGGCATTCACAACGGCAGCCGTTTGCTGGTCCTTCCCGACAACACCTTGCTCATGACCACAGGCGACGTGGGCGACGGCGGCGTCAGCTCTCAGAGCGACAACTCCGACAACGGCAAAGTGCTGCGGTTCAATCTCGACGGCAGCGTTCCAGCCAACAACCCTACCCCAGGCAGCCATGTATGGAGCAAGGGGCATCGGAACGCCCAAGGCCTCTGCCTCGGCCCCAATGGATTGGTCTACAGCTCAGAGCACGGACAAAGCAATTGGGACGAGTTCAACATCATTGAACCCGGACGCAACTACGGGTGGCCCAACGTCGAAGGAGAATGCAACACCAACGCAGAACAAGCGTTCTGCGAGGCCAACAATGTGATGGAGCCCCTCACGACGTGGTCGCCTTGCGCCGCAGTCAACGGCATCGAGTACTACGACCACGTGGCCATCCCAGAATGGCAAGGGTCTGTCTTGATGGCCGTGTTGGGCGGATTTGCACTCAACGACAAGCGCCTGAGCGTGCTCCACATGAGTGATGACGGCATGTCCATCGAAAGCGAAGACGAGTTCTTTTCTGAATTCAACCAACGCGTCCGCGACGTCGCGGTCAACCCTTACACCGGCGCCGTTTACCTCGCCTTCAATGGACCGAGCTACCCTGGATCAGGCTTGAACATCATCAAGGAATTCCGCCCCCAATCTGCCGACCAAGTGCAGAACTGGAGTGACGAACGAGGCCTTGACATGTTCCCCAACCCCACGTCGTCCAGCGTGCGCCTCGAAGTGGGCGCGGCGTGGGATCGCGCAGAGGCAAGTGTGTACGACGTGCAAGGAAAAGAAATGTGGCGCGGAGTGTTGACGTCAGGCTTGAGCCTGAACGTCGAGTCTTGGAATCCTGGGACGTACTTCCTTGCGGCCACTGGCGACCAAGGACACACCCTCTCTCGGACGCTAATCGTAAAATGACCTTCGCCGAGCACTTGACAAGCAAAATCTCATTGGCATGCGCGGCCTGGGCCATCGCCTCTCTGTCCTGCTTGGCCGCGCCAAAAGCCGTCCAAGAACAAGACTCCTTGTGGCAGCAATGGGTTCAATTGGATTCAGTCGCAGTGTCCACCTACGCTCCGCTGCTGCCTTCCGAGCAAATCACCATGAGCTTGTGGACCGCGGACAGCGCCCTCACGACAGGATTTGGCAGTCCGGACGTCGCCAATGCCCTCAATGCGATTCCAGGCGTGTTGATGGAAACCCGCGGGCTCGGAGGCAGCCGAAGGCTGAGCATCCGAGGTTCCTCGCTCCGCAGTCCTTTCGCCGTCCGCAACACCATGCTCTTCATGCATGGCTTCTGCCTGACCGAGGCCGATGGCACAAGTCCAGTAGAATGGCTTGAGCCGAGCTGGTCTGCTCCGCTTCGCGTGGTTTCTGGACCTGCAGCCACCTCGTACGGCGGTGCCTACGGTGGCGCCATACTCGCGGAGCCAGGCTCAAGCCCAGGAAAGGCGCAGGTGAGGACGTCATTCGGAACCACAGGACGTTCGGGTGGGCTTCAATCGCACAACAGCATTCAGGTTGGAGGAGGAGTCTGGGAAGCTCGTTTGGCACATGCCCAAAACACGGGATTTCGCGAATGGGAAAGCAACGAACGGTGGCAAGCCGAGCTGTCGCGACGCTGGCAAGGCGCCAAGGCCTCCCATCACACATGGGTCGCTGTTCTTGATGCGTCTTGGGACCTTCCAGGATCTGTGGACAGCCTCACCGCGGCTGAGACTCCTGAGTTTGCCCCAGGCGGCGCATACAACGCCCACGTCCAACGCCGTCGCGCGCTCTGGGGACATCATGTCCAAGTCCCAGATGTCTCTGCATTTGGGAAACGAAGCACGTTCGACGCGTGGGCCCTGCTGCGGCTTACCGACAAGGTCAATCCGTTTGGCACGTCTCCGTTTTTTAAAGGGTACAAAGAAGAATCAGGATCGGGAGCCAGCGTGCGTCTCCGCCAACGGTGGGCACCCGTGCAACGCCCGACATGGAACCTTCAAGCTGAGTGGAACGCCATTGCGGCGATGGACCAAGGGGTTTTTGAACTGTGGGACAACCCCATGCTGGCCGACATGGGCTCCCAGATTTACGACTTGAGGGTCCAAGGCTGGCAAGCCCAATGGACACCATCATTGGCCATGAGTCACCAAAGTGGATGGCGCATGGAAGCCAGTGTCGGGGCGTCCTCAAGGAGAAGAACGGCACAAGGCACAGCGTCGGGCGCTTCGTACAGCGCTCCGTTCAATGCGGCGGAGTGGTTGCCAAGGGTCGGCTTGTCCAAAACGCTGGGCCCCAAACTTTCCGTTTTTTCACAAGCCTGCACTGGCTACAGCGACCCCACCAACTTCGAGACATTGCCTTATGAAGATGGCTCAGATGCGTCGGCCACCCTCCTCTCTGAACGCGCCCGCTCGGTCGAAGTTGGCCTCCGCCACCCGATGTTTGAGTGTGTTTTTTACAACCAAGACGTGGAGAACCCCATTGTGGAACAAGTTGACAGCCTGGGCATCTCGACATTTGTCAATGCCGATGCACCGCTTCAGATGCAAGGCATCGAGACGCGGGCCCAATGGCAAGGAGCACATCACGCACTTTCATTGGCTGCGACATGGCAGCATCACCTGCTGAACGACCAGGGGTTGCCAGGATCTCCACCATGGATGGCCAACCTTCAGTGGCGTTGGCAACCAAGATGGGCCCAGAAATGGACGACGCACTCCTGGGTTCGCGGATTGGGTGAAACCCCTCTGGACAGCAAGAACAGCGTGAGCCATCCGGCTTACTTGACCGCAAATGTCGAGTTGCGCTGTCAAATGCATGCGCAAGGTCTAATTGTGACTCTGGGATGCCGAAACCTCACCAACGCCGCCTACTCAGGTTGGCATCAAGTGAATGCATTCGGAGGACGTTTTTACAACCCTGCCCCTTCAAGGACCTTCACTCTGGGCCTGACCTGGCGACACCAAAAGTGAGCTGCATCGCGTCAAAGCTCAATCACCACTTCGACGCGTCGGTTCGACGAACGTCCTTCCTCCGTGTTGTTGTCCGTCACGGGCATGGTGTCGCCCAGCCCCAGCACGTCCACCCTGGATGAGTCGACCCCTCTCGTGTTCAAAAACGACCTCACGGCCTCGGCCCTTTCCAAACTCAGCACCTGATTTTTGGCGGTGCTTCCCACATTGTCTGTGTGCCCTTCCACCCTCACACGAACCTCTGGGTGGCCCAGCATCCATGATGCCAAGCGCTCACAACCTCCCTGGTAAGATGAACCCAACAGGGATTTGCCAGTCTCAAATTGAATGGCTTCCAACGTGAACACGAGCCCATCTTCAATGGGGGTCAACCGGATGTCCACGTTGTCGTTTGAGGCGCCAGCTCCAGTCTTGCCCTGGCTGTACGACTCCACCTTGAATACAAATCCCTGGGCCGAGACTTCAAAAGTGTAATCTCCCTCCTCAGGCAGGGGAATGGTAAAGCCTTGGTTCGACGTCGACTCCACGCGGGCCAGGCGTGCCCCAGTCCAGGTGTTCACTAGGACGACCTCAGCGTTCAAAGGCTGGCCTGAAACATCATCCAACACCATGCCAGACAAAACCGAAACCTCGATAGGCTGCACGTCCTCTTGCAAAGGAATTTGCCAGAGGTCCAAATTGTCTGAGCCCCGTGTGGTCGCGAAATATGCCAACCTCCCATCTGGACTGACCATCAAGCTGTTGTCCCTCCCGTGGCTGTTGATGCCTCGCCCGAGGTTCTTGGGCTCTCCCCACGTCCCATCCTTTTGCAGCCGAGAAACAAATACATCGAGCTGTCCAAATCCAGGGTGACCATCGCTGCTGAAATACAGCGTCTGACCGTCGGGATGCAAAAACGGACTTTCCTCCGTGAACGGGGTGTTGACCAACCCAGGAAGGGGCTCTGGTTGCGACCAGCCACCAGAGGCCATTCGACGGCACACCACCAAATCTGAGGGATTGTTTCTTCCTCTGGCGGACTTGGCGAAGACCAGCATCTGACCGTCCGCGCTGACGGAGGGTTGGCTTTCCCATCCCGCACTGTTGGGAGCCCCCAAATTTCTGCCCACGCCCCATTCTCCTTTGGACCGATTCCATGTCGTCTCGAACAAATCGCACGACCCTTTGCCACGTCGGCGCCCGTACCCATCTCGGGGACTCGCACATGCCGTGAAAATCATGGTCATGCCGTCACCTGTCCATGTGGGGGCGCCCTCGTTCTGTCTTGTATTCACCCCGCGCAAGAGCGTGGCAGAAGACCACTCTCCTGCGTCGTTCATCGACGATTGGTAGAAATCCTCGCCGCCCACAGCGTGTTCCAACCCTCGGCCTGCCCGAGTTAAAATCATATGCTGCCCATCCAAACTCAACGCACCATAGTATTCGTCGGCCCGGGTGTTGATGGCGCCTGGCATCCTTATCGACTCCAGGGATTCGCCATGCGCTGCCGTCGAAGTCGTGGAAAATTCAAGTCCGTCACGGACCCAGGCTTCGGTTCGGGCCATGCCCTCAGTCAACGACCCTATCCCCAGCTTGTCAAATTCCTCCAACACCTCCAATCCTGACTGGTACGCCCCACGCTCCCACTCGAACTGGGCCAATTGAACCCAGCCTTCAGGAAAACGACTCGGACCGAGGTCGAGCGCGCGCTTCATGGTTTCTCCAAACGCAGAGGAACCTTGGTCGCTCAAGATTTGGGCTTTCAGAAACCACGCATCCACAAAGCCTGGGGTTTTCTCTATGGCCCGGTTGACCCTTTCCAACGCCAATTCTGACGCCTGAAAACGGTACGCCTCCAAAGCGGCGGCGTAGGCTTTGCGCGCCGTCCTGCCAGGATCTTGCGGAGGCAGCAAATACACGGATTGCGACCATCCAACGTCTGAGAGAATCCAAAAGCACAACAACAGCGCCACGCTCAACCATTTCATGAGGTTAAATTCAGACAAAAGCCCCGACATCTGACGCGGCTTTGACAGAACTTCACCAGCGTGAACATCGCCTTGCTTTCCGACACCCATGGCCACATGGACGAGCGCATTCTCCAACATGTGGAAGGGTGCGAAGAAATTTGGCATGCCGGAGACATCGGCACCCTTCAGGTCACCGATGCGTTGAAGTCCGTGGCACCAGTGCGCGCAGTTTTTGGCAACATCGACGGCCAGTCCATACGGGCGGAGTGGCCGGAGCATGCGAAATTCACCGCCGGCGGAGCGCGGGTTTGGATGACACACATCGGAGGACGACCGCCCAAGTACGCCAAAGGAATCCTGTCCCAGCTCTCGCTTGTACGGCCCGACCTGTTCATATGTGGCCACAGCCACATCTTGTTGGTGAAGGCGGTGCCCAATTGGGGCGGATTGCACTTGAACCCAGGTGCGGCGGGCATTTCCGGCTTTCACAAAGTTCGGACCATGCTGAAATTCACCCTGTCCAAAGGCCATATCAGCGACATGCGCGTCATCGAATGGGAGCGGAAGCTGTGAATGGTTGGAAAGAATAGTGCCTTCAACCCAGACCAAAGTAAAGCCCCCCTGTGTATCTTTGAGGACAACTGGTGCCACACTGGCGTCAACGAAGCACAGTGCTTCTCCCCCTTTTGAATCACGTAAGAGATGTTTGACATCATCGAATTGAACGGCAAGAAAGTTGCCGAATTGCGACAAATCGCAGGTAAGCTGGGAATCACCCGGCTAGACAAGTTGAAAAAACAAGACTTGGTTTACAGCATTTTGGACGTCCAAGCGGCCCAGCCTGCGGGCAAGTCCGACAAGAAATCCGTCCCCAAAGGCCGTGCAAAATCGGCCAAGCCGAACGACGAAGGTGCGGAAACCTCCACATCCCCAAAAGAGGATAAGTCCACACGCAACCGGTCTCGGAAGCCTCGTGGGGAACAGGAAAAAGGGTCTGATGACAAAAAAGCCCGTTCCTCAGAATCCACTTCTTCCGACGCCCAAGAGAGCACAGAAGGAGGCAAGCGCGAAGAAGGTCGACGTCATGGCGAAAGCATGCGCGAACGCCGCGACCGTCGTCGGAAAGAATCCCAGGAAGGTGGCCAATCCGGTGAAGGCAAAGACAAACAATCTGGCGAAGGCAAAGACAAAAAAGACAACAAGGAAGGCCAAGGCCGAAACGACCGCGGAGACCGCAACGATCGCAACGATCGCAATGACCGTGGCGGACGAGACCGCGACCGAAATCGGAACGAGCGGAACAGAAACGACCGTGGGGACCGTGGGGACCGTGGGGACCGTAACGACAGGAATCGGAACAACCGCAACCGCCGCGACCCATTCATTTCAGAGCCAGAAGAGCATGGCTTTGACTTCGACGGCATCGTCCAAACCGAAGGAGTCGTTGAAGTGCAACCTGAAGGACACGCATTCCTGCGGTCTGCCGACTACAATTATTTGAATTCTCCAGATGACGTGTACGTCTCGGGCAAACAACTCAAGCAATTTGGACTCCAAACGGGCGACACAGTGGTCGCCGATATTCGTCCCCCACGCATCGGGGAGAAGTACTACCCGTTGATTGGGGTCAAGAGTGTGAATGGCCGCAGCCCAGAATGGATCCGCAATCGGGTCCCATTCAAGTTCTTGACGCCTTTGTTTCCCCAGGAGCGTTTCAAACTCAGCACATCACGCGGCACCGTGAGCACGCGATTGATGGACCTGTTTGCGCCCATAGGGAAAGGGCAGCGTGGCATGATTGTGTCGCAGCCCAAAACGGGAAAGACCACTTTGTTGAAGGACGTGGCCAACGCCATCAGCCTCAACCATCCGGAAGTGTACCTGATCATCTTGCTCATCGACGAACGTCCTGAAGAAGTGACGGACATGAAGCGGAGTGTGAATGGCGAGGTTATTGCGTCTACGTTTGACGAGCCTGCAGACCGTCACGTTCGGATTGCGAATTTGGTGCTTGAAAAGGCCAAGCGAATGGTGGAATGCGGCCACGACGTCTGCATCTTGTTGGACTCGATCACACGCCTTGCGCGCGCTTACAACACCGTGTCACCATCCTCGGGCAAAATCTTGTCCGGCGGCGTAGAAGCCAACGCACTCCAAAAGCCCAAGCGCTTCTTCGGAGCAGCTCGCAACATCGAAAACGGCGGGTCTTTGTCCATCATTGCCACCGCCCTTACCGAGACTGGCTCCAAAATGGATGAGGTCATTTTCGAAGAATTCAAGGGGACCGGCAACATGGAGCTCCAACTCGACCGCCGGATCTCCAATCGCCGCATCTACCCTGCCATCGACATTTTAGCCTCTGGCACGCGGCGTGAAGATTTGCTCATGGACAAGGGCGATTTGCAGCGCATTTGGATCCTGCGTAAGCACCTTGCCGACATGAACAGCGTGGAAGCCATGGAGTTTGTAAAAGACCGGGTGGAAGGATCACGGAACAACGAGGACTTCTTGTCGAGCATGAACGGCTGATCGCATGCAACGCTCCAAGACGCTGGCCACCTGCCTCACCCTGCTTGCTGGGTACGTCTTGTTCAAGGCGGTTTCCGCGGAGTTTGTCCCAGCAGAACGAGCGGTTGTTTTGGGCGGCATGTACCATTGGACTGCGCTTGTAGCTTTGGTCGCGGGATGGTCTGTGGCACTGGCTCGGAAGGGATGGAGCGCAGGAACGTGGCTTGGCGATGTGAAACAACTCCTGCGTCCGACATTCACTTACGCACTTTTGGCCGCCGTGGCCGTGTACGGATGGAACCATGTGTGGGCCAAAGAATCCACAGCATTGCGCAAATCAATTCGGATTGCGCAAGTGGAGGAATTCACGAAGTCCGACGCAGCTTTTGACGCCTACTTGTTGACCCTTCCTCTGGGCCAACGAGCCACCATGCCTGACCGCAAGACCATGCATACCCAGGCGATTTCGCAAGTGGAATGGATGATGTCTGGAGGCGTGACTTTTGCCCTTTCATTGCTGATGTACGTTTTTGCCGCAGCACTCCTCACTGCCGTGGCTTCCTTGTTGCTGCATCAGATTTGGGGAATACAATCGTTCCAAGAATGACAACCTCTCGAAACATGCCCCCTGTCCAAACTGCCCTAACCCTTGTGGCACTCTTGGCTTGCTCCCTGAATGCGCAAGCGCAGGGTGTCGGACGCAAGAACCTGCCCAACTTCGACAACCGGCCCTACCACTTTGGGTTCATGTTGTCTGCGAACCGAAGCGACTTCAGCTTTGCCATGGCAGACAGCCTTGCAGACGACGTGCGCGGCATTTCCAACTTGCCCCAAGCTGGATTCAACATGCACTTGATGGCGTCGTACACGCTGAGTCGACACATGCGCTTGCGCTTTGAGCCTGGGTTGAGCTTCCAAGACCGTGCCCTCAACTACAGGTTTGCCGGCCAAGGAGATGTTGTGCGTCGTACCGAAGCAGTCAACTTGGACATCCCATTAATCCTAAAATACAGGACAGATCGACTCGACAACTTCGCGGCATACGCCCTCTTGGGTGTGAAATACATGCGCGACTTCCAATCCCAAGAGAACGTCAACCAGCAATTGCAGTCGGACAACATTTTGAGGTTGCAGTCAGGAAACTTCGCGGCCGACCTGGGGGCTGGGATTGACTTGTTCTTGCCTTTTTTCAAGCTTTCCATCCAAGCCAAAACGGAACAAGGTCTGCTCAACGTCCTCATCCCTGACGACAGCAACTACGCCAACCCTTTGGAATTCCTGCGCTCGCGCAGCTTTGTGTTGTCCTTCTGTTTTGAAGGATGATGGACAAAGACACCTACTTGACATTAGGAGGGCCTTGCGAAGGCTTGTTCAAAGCCAAAGGCAGCAAGCACTGCGGGTATGGGTTCCCCGTCCATTCTGAAGCGGAGGTCAAAGGTCACCTCGAATCTCTCCGAAAGTCCCACCACGCAGCACGGCACGTGGCTTACGCCTGGACGATTGGGTTCACTGGAAATCACTTCAGGTCGAGCGACGACGGAGAGCCGAGCAACAGCGCAGGACCACCCATCCTCGGGGTGATTCGATCCAACGATTTGACCAATGTCATGTTTGCCGTCGTTCGCTACTTCGGAGGCGTCAAACTCGGCGTTGGAGGATTGATTGAAGCCTACAGGGAGGGCGCTGTGGAAGCGCTGACCAACGGCCAAATCGTGGAGCGAATTCGCACACAGCGCGTACGCGTGGATTTTGCATACGAGCATATGGGCGTTGTCATGGGGTTGCTCAAACGGGAAGGACTTTCTCCTGCCTCCACAGATTTCAACCTGACCTGCTCGCTCCACGTAGATGTCAGGTTGACCCGCCTGGAAGAACTTAAAGATGCGGTCGCCAAAACCAGGGTCGCGGAAGCCTCCGAGGATTAGGAAGCCGGCTTGCCCACCTTGTAAATCCAGCGCTCTTCTCCGAGGCTGTATCTCAAAAAAAGCTTCTCGCCAAGAACTTCCTGCATGTCCACAACCTCCACATCAAATCCAGCTTCTTTCAAACGCTTGGGGTAATCTTCGTGGCCGTAAAGTCGGACATGATCTTGTTGCCAATAGAGGCGTTCACGCTCCATGGGATCGGTGACGTCGGGGTCTTCGGCTGTTTCACCATCCTTGTAGTTGACAGGCACCTGCAAGATGCCCCAGCCACCGGGCTTGAGCACCCTGCAAAACTCCTTCAACACCTCTCGGTCATTGGCCACATGTTCAAGCAAGTGGTTCGCCATCAACACCTCGAACGTGTCGTCTTCGAAAGGGATTTCGTGGCAATCAAAGTGGTGGTCGGCCCATGGGCTGTTCAAATCTGCCGTGATGTATTCAAACGACGTTTGGGTCTTGAACCGAGTCAGGAAGCAATACTCCGGTGCGAGGTGGAGCATCTTGCCTTTGGTCGTGAAAAACGGCGTCGAGCCTTTCAAATAAGTCCAGACGGCTCGATGGCGCTCCAAGCTCAAGGAGTGCGGTGCCATAGCGTTCTCACGCCTTCGAACACGTCCATATGGCAGCATCTTCCTGTACGACTTTCCGACAATGGGGTCCTCCAAGTTGTTGCCCGAAAACGCCCATGCAATGCTTTGCAACGCCAAATGCGCTCCGCGTTGCAATACTGTGCGAGGCACCCACCTCGTCAACACACTGACCAATCCCATGGGTCAAAAATAAGGCGGGACCTCTCGGCCCCGCCCTTCAAATTAAGTCATTCTCAAGGTCACTTGACCACAAGGGTTTGATGTTGCGTTTGGCCTTCACGGAGCACCCGCAGCGTGTACCAACCTGCTGGCCAGTCCACTTGCAAGGCGCCAGACCACGTCCCTGCAAACACCACGCGACCTTGAACATCCACCACGGTCATGGGCGTGCCATTGGTCAATCCACGTACAGTCAGGGATTCGCCCCGGCGCACAGGATTGGGCCCCACAGTCCAAGTCTCGATCTCTTCGTCCTCCAACATCGAAGTGGCTTCCAATGTGACGGTGGTGGGCACGCGGTCTGAAGCACATTCCACAGGAAGCGGCTCCGCTTGCCATGCGTAAAAGAAGTAGTAGTACTGTAAGCTTGGTCCCGCCGTGCTGTTGGTCACAGTGAGGAGCTCTCCCACGTCGTAGGGGTAGCTCAACTCAGAGTCTGTGCCTTCGCGCCACAGTTGTGGGTCGTCCGTCGTGCAACGGAGACCGTAGTTGACCCCGGGCTCAATATCCCAAACCAACTCCAGCTCAAACGTTCCGTCAGTGACGTTCTGCGTGGTGCTTTCCAGCACCACACCGAATTCATTGATCAACTCGAACGAACGCTCGTAAGTGCCATTGGCAAAGAGGGTGACGCTGTTCAAGCGAATGGCCTCATGTACGTCAAACTCCAGCCAGCGTTGGCTGTTGGAGTGGTACGCGCCATCTGCCTGGTTTTGAAGCTCGCCACCAACCTGCGTCTCTCCAGCATTCACGCGGAGGTCCTCCGCCCAATAGGTGACTGAGGCGTCGACCATCGGACTGAAGTCATTGCCCATGGCCACGGCGTTGCCACCCATGGCCGCATCGTACCAAGTGATGTTTTCTCCTGTGGCGTTTAAGTCCACGGCGGCCGGAGCTGGGATGGTTTGATCAGGAGTCACCGTTGGATTTTCCAAAGGCGCGTCGTAAACCTCCACAAACAAGGTGTCGGACAACCCGTCGTTGCCGCATATGTCGACACTGTATACGGTGTATCCTCCGGAGGAGGTAACCTCGATGCTTTGGCTTTCTTCACCTGTCGACCAGATGAAGTTGTCCGCATTCGAAGCCGTCAAGGTGAGCATGCCGCCGTCGCACAAGTTGACGTCTCCGTCCACGTCAATGGTGGGCACATTGCCCACAATCTCGGTGACTGTAAGAAGGTTGCTGAAGCCCGCACATCCCGCATCGTCGTAAACCAGCACGGAGTAGGCCCCTCCTGCAGACACGTCAGTGGTGGCTGTCTCCGCACCGTTGGACCACTCATACGACGCATAACCTTCGGGCACAGTCAACGTCACGGACTCCCCTGGGCAGAAGCCTTCAGCACTTGCGGTGGCGGTAACGTCAACCGTGCAGGGCACTTCAAGGACATTGTGGTATTGGTCGATGGCCGGATTGTCGATGACCGTTTCCAAGCCGCTCGGCCACTTGACAATGGCTTCCTCTACAGTCTCGTGTTGTCCCAAACCAAACCGACATGCGAACGTGCAAGTGATGCCATAGCTCTCCCCACCGCGCACTTCCCGCACCATGGTGCCGAAATCTCCAGTCAGCTCCACCTTGGCGCCAACCGCGTCGATGTTGCTTTCAAAGCCCTCCAAGTCGAAGGCAATCCAATTGTTGTCGTTGCCGTCGTTCACCCAAAGAATGTCGGGGTTTCCGTTGTCGGGACTCACATAGCCGTCGCCGTAGCTGGCGTAAACGTCCAATTGGCCGTCGCGGTTGACGTCGCCAGTGGCGAAACTGTGCATGGTGTCGTTCCAAGGAAACACATTGGGCACCTCACTAAAGGTCATGTCGCCGTTGTTGCGAAAATAGCCTTCTGCGCCTCCCGTGTAAATGAGGTCCACGAACCCGTCGTTGTCAAAGTCGTCCATCTTGGCCTGCAAGAAGAACCCAGTGACTTCCAAGCCGCTGCCAGCAGTGATGTTGGTGAAGTGGCCTGTGCCGTCGTTCTCCAACAATTGAATCGTCGAACTGTGGTTGGTGGCCAAGCAATCGAAATCGCCATCGTTGTCGATGTCGGCAAAATCTGTGGTCCAGCTTTGCTCGTAGAGCACCAATCCCCGCTCCAAGGCCTCTTCTGTCCACCCCCCGTTGCCGTCATTCACCCATAGCTGGTTGATGCGACGCGGGTCCTGTGGGTCATTTACAAACTGACGACACTTGGCAATGAACAGGTCGATGTCCCCGTCGCTGTCGAAATCCGTCCACACGGTGCCGTAGTTGCCGCTGTGGTCGTTCCCGGGGTAGTCTTGGAGGTCATAGGCAGTCAAGTCGATGAACTGAGGGGCCGGCGTCAAGGTGCCATCCTCGTTCCCCTCCCACATGCGGCTCAGTGCATCGTCGTGGCATCCAAACACGTCCAGGGTTCCGTCGTTGTCAATGTCCACCCAATTGCATGCCTGCATGAACATGCTGCCATCACTGAGCTCCAATGTATTGGCCACGCCTGGTGCAGTGATGTGCTGCACATGCACACCATCGTAGGAGCCTCCTGAGAACACGTCTTTGTGGCCATCGTTGTCAAAGTCCGCCACACACATGCCCCATTGGCTTTGGTTGCTCACCTGACCCAAGTTGTAATCCACAAACCCACCTTCTGGGGTTTGGTACAACGTGTGAAGGGTATTGCTCTCATCTAAGACGATCAAGTCGTCGTACCCGTCGCCGTCCATGTCTGCAAATCCGACGCATCCCCCGCTGTTGTATGCGTCGGGCAGCAAGTTGCTGGAGTTGGTGAAATTTTGGGCTTGGGCCACCAAAGTGGACATCCCCAAAGCGACGAGCCATGCGCTGTGTCTTGTAAAGGTGATCATGTGTGCAGATTTCAATTCTAAAGTAGGTTGGCAAGGTAACACGGCATGGGACCAGGAAGTTGCATCTGACCATCAATTGTATTTTTACTGCCATGGTTCTGGGACACAAAGCTGCGTTTCACACGCTCGGATGCAAACTCAACTTCAGCGAAACGAGCACCTTGGCTAGGCAACTTGCGAGCGCAGGCTACGCGAGGGTGCCCATCGACGACGCCCCAGACGTCGTGGTCATCAACACGTGCAGCGTCACGGACCACGCGGACGCCAAATGCCGAAACGCCGTCCGCCGCGCAATGCAGAGCAACCCGGACGCATTCGTGGTGGTGGTTGGGTGTTATGCCCAATTGAAGCCCGCTGAGATTGCCAACATCGAGGGGGTGGACCTCGTGTTGGGCGCGGGGGAGAAATTCAACCTGGCAGACCACTTGGTCTCCGCCTCCAAAGGTGACGAAGCCAAAGCGATTGCAGGCGAGATCAAAGAGGTGCGCGACTTCATTCCCGGGTTTTCGAGTGGAGACCGCACCAGGACATTCTTGAAAGTCCAAGACGGTTGCAACTATTTCTGCGCCTTTTGCACCATTCCTTTGGCCCGCGGGCGGTCTAGAAGCGCCAATGTCGCCGACACCGTGGCCCAGGCGCGGAGGGCCGTGGAGGCCGGGGCCAAGGAAATCGTCCTGACCGGCGTGAACATTGGGGATTTTGGCACAGCACACGGCGAGACCCTGCTGGACCTGGCCAGGGCTTTGGATGAACTCGACGGCGTGGAACGTTTCCGCATTTCCTCCATCGAACCCAATTTGCTGGAAGACAAACTCATCGACTTTGTGGCTTCCTCACGCAAATTCCAGCCCCACTTCCACATTCCGTTGCAGTCAGGCTCAGACGAGGTCCTGGCCGCAATGAGAAGGCGCTACCGGACGGAGTTGTACGCCAACCGCATTCAACGAATCCGCGACAAGATGCCCAGTGCGAGCATCGGGGTCGATGTGATTGTGGGATTCCCAGGGGAGTCAGACGCGTTGTTCATGGACACGGTGAACTTCATCAAGTCGCTGGACATCAGCTACCTGCACGTATTCACCTACAGCGAACGCCCCAACACCACCGCACTGCGGATCGACAACGTGGTTCCCATTCCTGATCGGAAAGACCGCAACAAGACACTGAGAAACCTCAGTTTGAAATCCCAGCGCGCCCATTACGAAGCGCACATCCATGACGTCCTGCCCGTGTTGTTCGAAGAGGCCGAAGAAGACGGATTGCGGATGGGCTACACCCCAAATTACATACGTGTGTCGGTTCCATCTTCCGAAGTCCAAGGCAACGTCATTCACCCGGTACGTTTGGACCGAATTGACCCAATGGGATGGGTGCACGGCAGGCTGGCCTGACGTAGCTTCGCCTGCATGTACCCCAACTTGTATTTCGCATTTCTTGACCTGTTGGGTTGGGATGTGCCTGCGCTCAAACTGATCAACAGCTTCGGTTTTTTTGTGGCGTTGGCGTTCGTCGTGGCACACGGATTGTTGCGGACAGAATTGAAACGCATGACCGTGTTGGGGCACTTCACCCCTTCATCTAGAACGGAGCGCATCGGAGAACCTCCACACCCCCTGGATTT
>MDSV01238763.1_pt1 | contig 19474 bp, 16 predicted proteins | sample 810851 | NCBI WGS metagenome assembly MDSV01 (sample SAMN05326640, study PRJNA326480) | marine metagenome | isolation source: seawater | place: Atlantic Ocean: North East | collected 2012 | reverse complement strand
TATCATTAATAAGATTATATACCCATTCTGCAAATCTTTCACATCCTACATGTTCCATTACTTTTAGTTGAATTAATCCTATATTATCCATTTTTTGAAATAATTCCAAATGAGGGTCGTCAGCTGCAACTACTGTTTTATGATCAAATTGATTTGCTAATTTTTCCTTAATACCATTTCTTTTGAAACATCCAAAATCACAAACCCAATTTTTTTCATCAATTTCTCCTTCAAACCAAACTTTAAATTTTAATGCATATCCATGAATATATTGACAATGTGAATGTGTTGCTCTCCACTGTCTAAATGCAGTGCTGTAACCATCAAAAACCTTTATACTTATGTATTCTTTCATTTGTTTTTAAATTATTGTCAAAAATAAAGTATTAATTATAAAATCAAATCAATTTTTAAAGTTTATGATAAAAGATTATTTAGATGCAAAAGTGGTTTAAATTTAGGTTTTTAAGCTTGTAATAATAAAGTAAAATGGTAGATGTATTTTTTTCAACTTTTTGTCATTTATATTTTTGAACTTTTTTAAAGAATTTATTCATAAATTTGTTTTATGAATAAATAGATTAATTAACTTAATTAAGATGAGTTTAATATTAAATAAGGACTTTTGGAATTATAAATATTTAACATCTAAAACTGGATGGGATGTTGGTGAGATAACTACTCCGTTGAAAGAATATTTTGATCAACTTAATAACAAAAATGTTAAAATATTAATACCTGGATGTGGTAATTCATATGAAGCAGAGTATTTGTTTAAAAATAAATTTTTACATACTTTTATTCTTGATTATTCTGATCAAGCACTTATCAATTTTATAAATAGAGTTCCTGACTTCTCAAAAAAACAATTATTGAATGATAATTTTTTTGATACAAAAGGAGAATATGATATTATTATTGAACAAACATTTTTTTGTGCAATTAATAAATATAGAAGAAGAGATTATTTTATTAAGATGCATGAACTATTAAAGCCTAATGGAAAATTGGTAGGTTTGCTTTTTGATGATCCTCTTAATGAAGATCATCCTCCTTTTGGAGGAAGTAAAAGTGAGTATAAAGAATATTTTGAGCCTTATTTTAATATTAAAGTATTAGAAACAGCATATAATTCTATAAACTCAAGAAATGGTAGGGAGTTATTTATGATTTTGATTAAAAAATAGACCACAATTTGAATGTAATTGTAGTATTATGAAATTTTCTTTATATGATTAAGCATGATCCTTATGCAGCATTACGTTTCAAAGAATTTAATTTTTTTCTTTTAATTAGATTTCTACTTGTGCTAGCTTGGTCCATGCAGTTTATAATAATTGAATGGGAGGTTTATAATTTAACTAAAGATCCTCTTTCACTTGGGTTAATAGGTCTATTTGAGATTGTCCCAGCTATTTCCACCTCTCTTTTTGCTGGTCATATTGTTGATCAGAAAGAGAAAAAAAAATTGTTTGTACTTGCAATTATTTCTTTTCTTTTAGTATCATTTGCTTTTTTTTCTATTACAAGTAGTTATGTTTATTTAAATTACACATCAAAACAAATATTAATTAGTATATATTTATTAGTCTTTCTAGGAGGATTTATTCGTGCTTTTTTTGGCCCTATTATATTCTCATTAGTAGCATTAATTGTTTCAAAAAGGGTATATCCAAATGCAGCTTCATGGAGTAGTTCTACTTGGCAATTTGCATCTGTTTTAGGTCCGGCTTTTGCTGGATTTTCAATTGCATGGTTTGGTATTCATATTTCTATGGGATTTGTTTTGATTGCTGTATTTATTTCTTTAATCTTAACTTTGTTTATTAAGAAAAAACCTATCTTAAATACTAAGATAGGAGAGCCTATTATGGATAGTCTTAAATTAGGCTTATCATTTGTTTTTAAAACAAAATCAATTCTTGTTGCAATAACTTTAGATATGGTAGCTGTATTATTTTGTGGTGCAATAGCCTTACTTCCAATATTTGCTCAGGATATTTTAAATGTTGGTTCACAAGGATTTGGAATGTTACGTGCTGCACCTGCTGTAGGTGCATTAATAATAATGTTTACATCTGCTTATATTCCTGTTACTAGAAATGCTGGAAAGAAACTACTTGTTGCTATTTTTTGTTTTGGAATTTCTATTATTTTATTTGGAATTTCCTCTATGTTTTATTTGTCACTATTTGCTCTATTCTTATACGGATTAACTGATGGTGTATCAATGATTATTAGACAAACAATTTTACAATTAAAAACTCCAGATGAACTTAGAGGAAGAGTAGCTTCTGTAAATTCAATATTTATTGGATCTTCAAATGAGTTAGGAGCCTTTGAAAGTGGTTTAACTGCAAAATTAATGGGAACGGTGCCATCAGTTGTTTTTGGTGGTATAATGACATTATTTTCTGTTGGATTTACAAATCTTAAGTTCCCTGATTTTAAAAATCTTGATTTGTCAGATGATCTTAAATAAAAAAGGATTCTTTAATTTTATTTCAGAGAATTTATTGATGATTTAAAAAAAGATATAGATTTTATTTTTTAAACTAATTTTAGAATTTATTTTTTATATTTTGTTTGTTCTTCCACCTTTTTTTAGCATATTTCCGCATATCTATTATTGTATCATTTTCATCTGTAATTTCCAAACCAATTAAAGTTTCAATAATATCTTCCATTGTAACAATTCCGTCAAGACCACCATATTCATCAACTACAATTGAAATATGTTCTTTTTTTTCTAACATTTCATCCCATAATTTATATAATGTTATACTAGATGGTATAGTTAGAACATTCCGCTTAAACTCTTTAATTAATAGGTTACTATTTATTTGTTCTGATATTTTTTCTAAAATATCTTGTATGTATATATATCCGGTAATTTTTTCATTTTGTTTAGAGTATGTAGGGATACGAGAAAAATTCAAGTATTTTTTATCATTTTGAAAGTCTTTTAATGTTAAGTTTTCATCTATAGAAGTCACAACTACTCTAGGTGTCATAATTTGACTTACTTTAATTTTTTTAAGATTAAGTATGTTTTGAATGATTTTATTTTCGTTTTCTGAAAAAATGCCTTGATCAGTACCAATTTCTGCTAGTGCTGCAATTTCTTCTCTGCTAGTTATGTTTTCTTTTTTATCTTGAGATATTATCTTAGTGATTTTTGTTGAAAATATTACTAAAGGATATGTTATAAATAACATAATGTTAATTATGTTTAATGTTAATTTTGCCAAACTTCTCCAGTATCTAGCTCCCATTGTTTTAGGAATGATTTCTGTAATAACCAGTATCAAAATTGTTAGTATTGCAGAAACAATTGCTAATGAAGCGTCTCCAAATAATTTAATTGCTTCAGCTCCAACTCCTGCAGCTCCAATAGTATGAGCTACAGTATTTAGAGATAAAATAGCTGATAGGGGTTTGTCAATATGTGTTTTAAATTTCAGAAATGAATTTGCCCATTTTTCTTTATCTTTAATTGTTATTAAAAAAGATTGTGGTGTTGACAGAAGGACTGATTCTGTTAGTGAGCATATAAAAGAAACAAATAATGCTAGAAATAAATAAAAAAATAATGCACTCATATTTATTCAAAAATAATTTAAAATATATTTAATTCCAAAGAATACTTTTATTAAAAAATTGTAATTAAGAACAGATTAATAAGATATAAAATTATTATTCTCTAATAAAGGTTCCGTTGATTGTTTTTCCTTTCCTATTTTTTATTTCATCCCAGGCAGTTTGAAGACATTTCTTTGGTTCTATTTCAAGTTGATAGCAAAGAATAATTAAGGTTACAAAACTATCACCTAATCCATCAATAATTTCTTGATTTTTGTTTTTCAGTATAGCTCCAGCTGTCTCTCCAACTTCTTCCAAAACTTTTAACATTTGTGCTTGACAATTTTCTTTTTTAAGTAAGTTTTTTTCATCTGCCCATATTCTAACATTATTAATTAATTCATCCATAGATTTATATTTTTTTAAATTAAATAGCTAAATTAATATTTATTTTCTTTTGAGTTTTCATATCCACTAGTTTTATTTTTGTGATACTTAAATTCTTTTTTAATTTTTTCTATACTTACATATAATTAAATTTTCTGTAATTTTACAGAATCTACTTTAAAAAATTGATTATGAGATTTGTCTCTTTAATGATTTTATGTATGTTATTTTTTTCATGTAATTCTCCACTTACAAATTCTTATAAACCAATAACTTTTGAAGATGACCTTAATGAGTTAAAAGATATTCTTTCTCTAGAAGAGTTAAATGAGTTAGTTGATTATATTAACTTAAGCTCAGCATTAGGAGTTGATCTTTCTGAAAAAACCTATTTTGATTTACTTAATGAAGTGAAAGAATCAAAAGCTTTTGAGAGGGTGCAAATAAACAGCTTCTTAATAGGTAATGTTCAAGATTTGATAGATGAACGTTTAGAAAAAGATGAGTGTAATGATTTACTGATTGAAATTAATGCTAAAAATCATAATGGTCATAATGACAAAAGAAATATTAATCAAGAATGGAGTGAAGACGACTATTTTTTCGATTATTAATTGCAATTTTTTTTACTTTTTATTTTGTATTTTGCTTTCACTTAAAATAATTCCTGTTTAATTATTTGCATTTATATTTTTTTTCATTTCAGTTATTATTTTCAAAACGCAATTGGTTTGCGTTTATTTTTTAAATTTGTATCAAAAAAAATTGTGAATTACAAATTGATTTTATCTCAGCACGGTATCAGTAAAACTTTATTTAGAACTGAATTATTAGAGCTTTTTTATAAATCTAAAAAATCATTTTCTGTTGAAGGAATTTTAGATAAATTTTCTAATTCAGTTAATAAAGTAACAATTTATAGAGCTTTAGAAAATTTTGAAAGTAAAGGTTTGATTCATCAAGTTCCAGATAAGAATGGTTATAAAAAATATGCATTATGTAGAAAAGATGAGTGTACTGCTAATCTGCATAATCATAATCACGGGCATTTTATTTGCTTTGAATGTAATCAAACATTTTGTTTAGATCTAATTCAATTGCCTGAATTATCATCATTAGAAAATTTTCATGTGCAAAATTTTAATCTAACTGTTGAGGGTTTTTGTAATAGTTGTGTTAAAAATTAGTTAGATGATTCAAATAAAAAATATTTACAAAAGATTTAATGAGAAAGAGGCACTTAAAGATCTTTCTCTTGAAGTTAATACTGGCGAAATATATGGTTTGCTAGGAGCGAATGGTGCAGGAAAATCTACCACACTTAATTTATTGCTGGGATTTTTAATACCTGATGAGGGAGAAATAAATATGATAGATTTTAATAGTAATATACTAATTCAAAGGAACCAAATTGGCTATATTCCAGAAAATGTAAACCTTTATCCTTATTTAACTGGTGTTGAAAATCTAGATTATTTTTGTAAACTCGCCGGATTTAGATTTTCATTAATACAATTGCATGAGTTTCTTTTTGAGTGTGGTTTAGAAAAGGATTCCTTTGATAAATTGATTTCGGAATACTCTAAAGGGATGCGACAAAAAGTTGGAATTGCTATAGCATATGCGAAAAATGCAAAAATTTACCTTCTTGATGAGCCAGCAAGTGGTTTAGATCCTTTGTCTAGTAATGAATTATCAATTCTACTTAAAAAAATGAGTGATAGAGGAGCTACTATACTTATGGCTTCACATGATATATTTCGAGTACGAGAAACTTGTCATAAAATCGGCATTTTAAAGAATGGATCCCTAGTAAAGGAGATGTTGTCAAAAGAGGTAAGTTCTCTAGAGTTAGAGAGCATCTATCTTGATTATATGAAGAATTAGAATGTTTAATATTTTTTATAATGAATGTTTAGGTTTTTATAGAAATAGAATATCTGTTTTTTTTATATTATTTTTTATAGTTTTATTGTTTATAGTAACTTTTTATGGAATTATTCAAAATGAGAAACAGATTCAAAGTCAAAATGTTGCACATAGCCATATTAGAGCTCAATGGGATGAGATGGACCCTTCAAATCCACATAATGCAGCTCATTTTGGCACCTATGCTTTTAAACCAACTACAATACTTAATAGTTTAGATGATGGTATAAATTCTGTTACAGGTGTGGTATTAAGATTAGAAGGGCATAAGCAGAATGATGTTGCATTTTCAGAAGCTTCACAATCATTGATAATTTCAAAATTTGGTAAGTTTAAGGCTTCTCTTTTATTTCAATTTATTATTCCTATATTTTTGATATTCTTGTCATTTAACACATATACTTCTGAAATATCTAATGGAAGATTAAAATTGTTAATAATACAAGGTAATAGTTTGTTGAAAATTGTGATTGCTAAAATTTTGTTTTTATTGTCTTTAGGTGGAGGGTTATTGTTACTTGCAATATTGATTCAGTATTTTTTTAATATGATAGACATTGAATTTGACCATATACTAAGATTAATTGTATTTTTTTGTAGTTATTTATCATATTATTTTATCATTATTTCTTTTACGGTACTTTTATCTTTAATATTTAAGAATAGTACATCAGCTTTGTCTTTAACTATTATTACATGGTTGCTTTGGACAATTTTCTTACCAAAGACAATAGGTAATTTTACTGAAAAGCTATCGCCACTTTCTACAAGGTTTGAACTTAATGAAAAGATGATTGAAGACAGGTCTAAGGGCATTGATGGTCATAATCCATTTGATGAAAGAAAAGAAATTTTAAAAGATGAAATTCTAGTTAAATATAAGGTCGATAGTTTGTCACAGTTGCCTATTAATTTTGCTGGTGTTTTAATGCAAGCTGATGAAGAATACGGAAACGAAGTTTGGGATAAACATTATGGCAAATTATTTAAAACTTTAGAATTACAGAAAAGGAGCTATCAGCTTAGTGGATTAATTAACCCATTTGCATCATTACAAAGTTTAAGTATGGGATCAGCAGGCACTGATTTGTTTCATCATTTAGAATTTTTGCGTCAAGCAGAGCAATATAGGAGATATTTTATTAGAACATTAAATGATGAGTATGCATACGGAGGCTCTAAAACTGGTGAGAAGGGATGGAAAGCAACTAATAATTTTTTTAGATCAATTAAGGATTTCAATTATAAATTTTCAAATTTTTCAAGTATTTTTTCTAAATATTTTATTGATTTATTTTTTCTTCTTTTATGGATGTTGATGATAATGTCATTAATTGTTTTCTTTTCAAAAAAAGAATTGGTTAAATGAATTTTAGTGTCTTTATATTTGAGTTTAGGCATTTTATAAGAAGTAAAGCAAAGTTATTTTCTTATTTAATTTTCATGCTTTTATGTTTTTATTCAATTTATAATGGGTTTAACATAATGCATAAACAGATTAGTACCATTGATGAAATAAATACTAAGATTGATTTTCAGGAAAAACAATTGATTGGATGGTATGATAACTTAGAAACCGGTCCTGCTGATAAACCTTGGGTCAACATACAAGATCCATTTTGGGCAATTCGATATATACCTACATTTTTAGTTAAAGAACCTTCTTTATTATTTCCACTTGGAATCGGTCAGTCAGAACAGTTTGGATTTTATAAAAAAATCACCAGATGGAGTTCAACATATGATACTGATATGGTTGAGGAAATGTCAAATTATGAGAGATTAATTAACGGTAATATTGATTTTTCTTTTTTGGTAATTTTTTTGTTACCTCTTTTACTTATTATTTTAACATATAATGTTAATGGATTGGAGAAGGATTTAAAGTTTCATAAACTAATAAGTGTGCAAAATGTAAGAATAAATTATTGGATATTTAATAGATTAATGTTTTATCTATTTCTAATTTTATTTTCAATTGATATTTTGATTTTAGGTTCAGGAATTCTTAATAATATGTTTATTGATAATAAATCTATTTGGAATCTTGTTTTAATCTCAAATATATATATCATTTCATTTGCTGTTATTTTTTATATCCTTAATACTTATTCAAATAGTAGTAGTTATACTGCATTCCAAATGATTAGTGTATGGTTAATTTTTTGTGTTATAGTCCCAGGATCTGTTCATCAGTATGCTAGTTTTAAATATCCAGTAAATTACATGACTGATTTTTTGGATGTTAATAGAAAACAAACTTATGAAGTTTTTAAATTAGATAATTTAGATCATTATGATATTTTATTAGAGATACATCCTGAATTGATTGATTCTAAAAAGGTAAAAAAATTAGAGTTAGATAAGAAGCTAATCCGAAGAAGTCTAAGTACTATTATTAATCAAATGAATATTAATGCTTCTAATCAAATTGAAATACAAAATGAAGAAAAAAATCGTTTAATAAGATTAAGTTATTTTTTTAATCCTGTTTCTTTTGTACAAAATTTATGGAATTCTTGTACATTAACTGATTATAATGCATATAAGGATTTTCGTTTTAAAATTCAAAAATCTATTGATGTAAGAAATAAGTTAATTGTTTTAGAATCTTGGAATGAAAAAAAAGTTGATAAAGTTACTCATTTAGAGTATTTAAAAGTTTTAAATAATAATTAAAAATAATATATGAAAAAGTTAATTTTTGTGATTGTTGTTAGTTTATCCATTATATCCTGCAATAATCAAAACAATTCTGTTCAATCTGATAAAGGATGGACTTTTGAGAAGGTAAACAATGTTGAAAATAAAGGTTTTAAATTTCAAACTGAGGTGCAAGAAAAATCTAAGAAATCAGATGAGCATGAGGGGTGTACTGCCCCTTGCTGTTCTGAAAAATAATATCCTTTTTGCAACTAGAACCAGTTTTCACTAAATTTTGAAAAGAAAATTAATGTTTCTATTGCTGGTGAATCTAGAAAACACTCGTTGCAATTTGAATACATAATTAGACAATCAACGAAGTCTGCTGTCATATGTAAAACTAGACCTGTACCAATAATGTTTAATGGTGTGCGAAGGAACATTAAAATTACATACAAAGTTATTGCATAATATGTGTGTAATGGATGTAAATTAATACTACATCTATTTGGGTCAAAAACTGGATTGGCAAGTAAATGATCTAAATCTACTATCATTGTTAAGAGCATAATGAAGTATGCATTTTTCCAATTTTTTCTAAAAAAAATAATAGCAATAAATATTGGTAAGATTAGATGTAAGGAATAATGTATAAAAGCCTGCAGCATTTCAAATAGTATATTGATTTAAATTTTTTTTTCTTGTGGCTTTGAGATTTTCAATTAATTTTGAAATATTTAAGGAATTGCGTAAGGACTTGGTATTGTAGAAAGATTGATCATTGAATACTTTAATGATAAAATAGTTAAAATAAATATTCCAATTAATATATTTTTCTTCTTTTTATATTCAGTAAAATCATTATTTGTTATTGAAATATAGTTAGTTAAAATATAAATTGGCGTAATAAAAAAAAGTGAAATAGTTACACTCCAAGCGATCAGAAAATTTGCATAAGGCCAATACATTAACTTAAAGAGGACTCCTAAGATTAAAATTGCAAGAAAAGCACCAGCTATTGAATGAATGATTTTTTTCTTTTTGAATTGAGAGAAAATAATACATGGAAGAAAAATTAAAGAAAAAGATAGAAATCCTATTACTAAAGTTATTGCAGCTGCTGGCAGTTGGAATGCTTTCAATATACATCCAGCAATTATAATTAATGATGATGTTAGACCTATTTTTTCTTCTAAATTAAACACTTTGCTAATTTATAAAAAATTCACATACTCATAAAAACAATCTTTATCTTTAGTTATATTAAGGATTATTGTTTAATTTCTGGAGCTCTAATTTCATCTAATTGCATTATTAGCTTTGGAATTGGTTGCTTTATTTTTGAAAGTTCTGAATTTAATTGCATAAAGATTTTATTAGCATTAATTAAACTTTCCTTATGCATTTTTGTTGGTCCATATGTTGACGAGCCACTTGCTGCCCATAAGTAGTCTTTCAATCTAGGATACTCATTTTGTTCTCCAATTTCTGCTCTTACTTTACTCCCTTTTGTTTTTTGTTCTAGCTTTAATATATCTGTTTTAAGATCTATTAACTTTAAATGCAATTTATCCTCTGTATATTTTGCTCTTTCATATGCTTTTAACATTGTGCTAATTGTATTTTTAGTCTCTTTAATTTCATCTGAAAGATTATTTGTTTTATTTTTTAATTTATCAACATTATTCCAGAAATCAACAGCTATATCATATCCATTCTCAAGATTTCCTTCATGTAATGGTTTGATTTGAAAATCCACTCTTTCAGAAATTTGACTAAACCTTCCTTCAATCTGTTTATAGAGCTGAGCTGAATATTTATCAGGTTTAACAAGAGAGCCTGAATTTTTTTTGTCAATATCTTTATAAGATATTGTGTTAAATGATTCTGAGTTTAAGTCCCAACTTATTCTATTAAATCCTTTTTGATTTTTTGCTTTTATTTTTCTTATAATAGTATTTTCTTTTGAATAAACAAATAGCCATATTTCAGGTCCAATTTCATTTCTTTCAGATTCCAGTTCATTCCATTCAGGAATAGAAACCTCTTCTCCTGCTTTTTCTGATTTTCTTTCTTTAGATTTTCTTTTAGATTTTTTTGATTCATACTTATTGGCAAGATAGTATGTAAAATTAACACCAAATGGAGGATTCTCAGCAACAAAATAGTTGTCACCCTGTGATGCTTTCTTTCTCCAGCCTAAAATTCTTTTCTCTTTATACCAGTAGCTATCTCTAGGCGTAAATAAAATATCTTTATCTAACACCTCAGAATTAATACTTCTTAATGAAGAATAATCATCTAAAATATATATTCCTCTACCAAAAGTACCTGCAATTAAATCATTTTCTCTTTTTTGAATAGCCAAATCTCTTACTGAAATATTTGGCATACCACTTTTTAATTTTGTCCAGTGCTTACCATTATTGTTTGTGAAATAGACTCCAAATTCAGTTCCAATAAATAATAAATCACAATTAATGTAATCTTGTACAATTCTCCATATTAATGTCTTATCAGGCAGATTATTTGTTATGCTTTGCCAAGTATATCCTTTGTCATTACTTTTAAAAATATATGGTTTGTAATCTCCAAATTTATGGTTGTCAAACACTGCATATACAGTATTAGCGTCAAAGAGATCAGCTTTAATATCATTAACAAATGCAGTTTTAGGCAGTCCTTTCATTTTGCTGAGATTTATTTTACGCCAATTTAAGCCATTATTTTCTGTTACTTGTATTATACCATCATCTGTACCTGCATATATAAGGCCTTCTTTTACTGGTGATTCTGATAAAGAGGTAATAGTACTGTAGTTAGACATTGCATAAAGATCCCAAGGGTTATCCCACTTTTGCTTTTGTCCATAAAATGGAGTTGATACACGCTCAATATTTTTTGTCAAATCATTTGAAATTGTTTCCCAAGAATCGCCACGATCTTCAGACCTCCAAACTCTTTGTGATGCAAAATATAATCTTTGTGGATTATGTGGACTAACTAGTATAGGTGAATCCCAATTAAATCGTTCATTCTTTTCACCTAGTTTAGGCTGAGGTTTAATATTAATATTCTCACCAGTTGTTCTATCATGTCTATTGAGATTTCCTCTTTGCCACTGAGCATAAACAATATTTGGATTACCTGGTTCTGTTGCTGGTTGATGACCATCACCACCAAGAATAATAAACCAATCAGAATTTCTAATCCCATGAATATTGTCTGTTCTAGAAGGTGCTCCTTGAGTATTATTATCTTGTGTACCACCATAAATGTAATAGAAAGGTTCAGAATCATCAACAGCAATCTTATAAAACTGAGTGAGTGGTAGATTATCAATAAATTTCCAGTTTAGAGTTTTATCAAAACTTTCATACAATCCGCCGTCGCATCCAACAAGAATATAATTTGGATCATCTTTTCTAAATGCAACAGCATGATTATCAACATGTTTTTCTGTTTCATTCATTCGTGTAAATGTTTTTCCTCCATCGAATGAAACTTGCATATAATTATCCGCAAGGTATATTTCATCAAAGGCATGAGGTGAGGCATAGAGTTCTTGATAGTAATGAGGCCCTGTTCCTCCTGCAACAGCATCACTCATTTTTTTCCAACTTGCACCTTTATTTTCGCTTTTAAATACTCCTCCAGTTCTTCTGTTTAATTCAATTGCGGCATATAGTACGTCTGGTTTTTGTGGTGAGATAGCTAAACCAATTTTCCCCATATTACTTTTGGGAATTCCATTTTCAAGTTTTTGCCAGTTGTCTCCTCCATCAATTGATTTATATATGCCAGTTCCTGGGCCTCCACCCATATAACCTGCTACTGTTCTGTGGCGTTGCCATGTAGCTGCATATAATAGATCTGGGTTTCTATGATCAATAATTAAATCAGTAGCTCCAATCCATTCATTATCTCCTAAAGTTAGCTTCCAGTTTTTTCCACCATCAATAGATTTGTAAATTCCTCTTTCTCCTCCTTTGCTCCATAAGGGTCCCTGGCATGCAACCCATATTATATTTGGGTCTCTGGGATGAATAATTATTTTAGATATATGTTCTGATTCTTTTAGACCCATATTTCTCCATGTCTTACCAGCATCTTGACTTTTGTAGATACCATCACCATAGCCTACATGTCTTCCTCCTACATTCTCACCTGTTCCAACCCATATTGTATTATTATTGCTTGGGTCTATTGCTAAACATCCAATTGAATAGCTTTTTTCACTATCAAAAATTGGGTCCCAGGTGGTTCCAGAGTTTTTTGTTTTCCAAACGCCACCAGATCCAGCAGCTACATACCAAAAATTTTTGTTTTCAGGATGAATTATTATATCTGAAATTCTTCCAGACATTAAAGCCGGCCCTATATTTCTAAATTTAAAACCGCTATATATATCATCTTTTTCTTTTTTATCTTTTTTATTTTGAGCGGATGTTTTAGCTAGAGAAAAAATTAGTGATACAATTATTAAACAGGTGATTTTTAAAGTCTTCATATTTATTTTTTTAATTCGCAAAAATAATAAAACCCTATTAATTAAATTATTTAATTAGAGGAGACCTATTATATTTTTTTCTTAATCATTTTAGATAATAAATGGGTAAATTTGCATCCAATTAATTATTTTTAAAACACTATAAATTGATACGGTATTTTTGGAAATATAGATTTTTGAATCTTTTATTTATTTTATTTGGTGTCATTTATTGTGTTTTAAATTTTAATGCTGTCAAAGTATACTTTGATAGTGAGAGAATAATTGAACTTGCTAATGTTGAGAAAGATGTAATAGAGAAATCAATTGATGATAGTAACTTACTTTTGATAGGCCTTGAGCTTAAGGATAGTTTGTCCTATAAAAAGGTGTTGGAAATTGATAAAATTTTAAATAATTTATATAAAAACCGATATATTCGTTCAATAAGAAGTATCTATAACGAGCAGTTTGTAATAAATGAATCCATTCCAATTGCTATAAAGTTACTAGATTTTGATAATCAGTTAGATTTTGAAAATTCATTAAAAACTATAGCAAGATATAAAAGTGATTTTATTTCTTCTGACTTTAAAAGTCTAATCTTTATTATAAAATGTCAGAATTTAGAATCTGAAAAGAGCAAGGTTGAGTTGTTAGATTTTTTAGACAATCAATTTTCTGTTTTGTCACTAGAAAACATCAATATTACTGGACAAATTAAGTCTGAAATTTACATGAAAAAAAATATTATCAAAGAATTGATATTATTTATCAGTCTTAGTTCGATTATCTGTTGTCTTGTTCTTTTCTATTTTCTTAGAAATTTTAAGCTTGTTTCCATTTGTCTTGTGTCTATTATATTTGCTATAATATTTTCTTTTTCATTATCTAATTTTTTATTTGGTGGAATTGAATTGGTAATGATTATTATTCCAGCTATAATATTTATAATTAATATATCTGATTATATGCATCTGTTAAATATTCAAACCGATATTAATAATAGATATAAATTGTTTTGTACTCAGTTGATTAACATAGGAAAACCAGTTTTTCTTACATCTTTAACGACAGCTGTAGGTTTTCTAAGCTTTACTTTTGGTTCATTTGAGCCTTTAATGAGATTTGGTATTGTTACAACACTATCAATTTTCATTTGTTTATTTATTATAGTAACATTTTTTGCTTTAGTAATAGACTATAATATTAAAGCTAAGGATAATATATTAAAGAAGGATTTTGTTGATTTTATTCTTAGTTCGTTAGCTCCTTTTAAGAGATGGATTTTAGCATTATTTTTGTTTCTATCTTGTATCGGCTTATCAAAGCTTGAGATAAATAATTTTTTAACAGATGAGTTGAATGAGAGCTCAGTACTATATAAAGAAATTAATTTTATTGAGGATCGTTTTGGTGGAATTAAGCCTGTTTCTTTTAGCTTAGCTAATTCAAATAAGGGTGATGTTACAGATTATGTTGATTTTTTAGAATCAAATGATGTTAGCGTGGATCTTGTTTTTAACAAGAATGATACCACATTAGTTAAAACAAGAATAAAGGATATTGGAGCTTTGGAATCTAATGTACTTTATAATAAAATAAAAGAATACTCAGATAAGAATAATTTAAATTTGACTATTGGTGGTGTAGGCTATTTATTTGATAAGATTAGTAATGAGCTTACTTACGAGGTTCTAATTGGTTTAATTATTGCAATTCTATTGATTGGCTTTATCTTTGTTTTTTTAAATAATATGAACATTAGGTATCTATTTGTTTCGCTAGTTCCAAATTTACTTCCACTTTTTAGTTGTTTAGGATTATTTTGTTTTTTTGGTTTTTATCTAAGCTTGTCTAATGCATTTATTTTTGCTATTGTTTTTGGTTTAATTGTAGACGACTCTGTTCATATAATCTCTGCATATAGTATTAGTAGACGAAATAATAAATCAGTTATAGAATCAATTAATTATTGTAAGGAAAAGACATTTCATGCAGTTATTAAAACTACCTTAGTAATTATTGTTTCACTTTTACCATTATTATTCTCTGAGTTCAGATCTATCAGTCAACTAGCATCTATAACTATAATTGCTGCTATTATTGCACTTATTTTTGATATGTTATTTTTACCATTTTTACTTCGTAAATATATCAAATAGTATATTCAATTTGCTTTTAAATATATTTTTTAAAAAAACGCAATTCATTTGCGTTTTTTTAATTACTTTTGCTGTTATACTAGAACAATAGTGCTAATATAATTTACATTTTATTTTATGAAAAAAGTTTTCTTTTCGTTGTTTTTTATGTTGAATTTATTAACTACATTTTCTCAAACTAATGGTTTAGTTTTAGATGTTAATGGTAAACCTATTGATAATGTTAATGTTTTTCTAGCTGATAAGTCTATATTACTAATTACCAATTCAAAAGGAGAGTTTTATTTTAATCAGACATTAGTTGATAACACATATATTCATTTATATAAGTATGGTTATCATTCAAAGCTAGTTAAATTTAAACAAAATGAAGATTTAAATATAATGTTGGAGAAATTACATGTTGATTTAGATGAAGTTGGGGTTTCTGAAGCTTTTTATGAACTGGGAAGTAGTAAATTAACAAATATTGAGAAGAAAAATATAGATCTTTTAAACTCAAGTTCAATGGTTGAAAGCATAACAGAATTAAGTGGGGTAGATATGGTTTCTTCAGGTATTGGTATTCAGAAAGTTGTTGTAAGAGGCCTTTCTGGTATGCGAGTAGTGACATTTTTGAATGGCATGAAAATTAATAATCAACAGTGGGCAAATGATCATGGTATAGGCTTTACAGATTTAGGTTTAGGTGAGGTTGAGTTAATAAAAGGAGCTAGTGCATTAAAGTTTGGAGGAGAGGCACTAGGGGGATTGTTATATTTTAAGGATCAACCTTTTATTTCTAATGAAAGAACAAATGGTTTTTTTGCTACTAAATTTAATAATAGTAGTTATTTAAGTAGTAGTCAATTTGGTGTTAAATGGAATAAAAAGAATTTTTATTTAAATTTATATGGTCAATATTCTATCTCATCTGACTATAGACTGCCAAATAATGATTACCTTTTTAACTCAAGATTTAAGCAAGATGCAATTAAATTATCAATCGGGCATAGATATAAAAAATTGCAAAATATTTTCAGATATCAATTACATACAGAAGAAACAGGTATTCCTGGTCATATTCATGGAGACCCAAGTGAGGTTGACTTAATTGAGGTTACTTCATCTTCAATAGATTTGCCAGATGACTATGAAGCTACCAGGCCTACTCAATTTATAAATAATCAATTGTTTATATATGAGACTAATTATATTGATAATAATATAAAAATTAATCTTCATGCTGGTCATTTTATAAATCATTTGATGGAATATGAAAAATGGACGGCTCCAGGATTTGATTTAACGATATCTCATACTAGATTAATGCCCAGCATAAGGTACCAACTTAATGACTTAACCTTAAACTTTGGTTCATCATTCAGTAAATTAGAAAATATTAATGGTGAAGGTGAAGATAAGTTAGTTCCTGATGCTTCTACTTTAAGTTTAGGATCTTATTTAATTATTGACTATCTTAAGAATAATCTTGGTTTTAATGCTGGTTTAAGATATGATTACAAAAAACTTAGCTCTGATGATGAGATGTTGACTAATGATTATGAAAATATGTTTTCGTATACTAGTTTTTCTACTGGCGCTTACTATAGTGTTGCAGATCATATTTTGAGAGCAACATACTCAGGTGCTTTTAGATCTCCCCACTTATCAGAATTGTTTTCAAATGGAGTCCATCATGGAACAAATAGATATGAAATAGGAAATATTGATTTAGATATAGAATACGCTAATCAGTTTGATTTTAAGTATCAGTGGTCTGATGAACATTTAGGTTTAGTTATAAATCCATTTATTCAATATATCTCAAATTATATTACAATTAATCCAACAGATTCTTTTATTAGTGGAAATAGAGTCTATAATTATTTACAGTTTGATAATGTTACTTTAAGCGGTTTAGAAATGAATCTCCATTTTCATCCTCATTATTTACATAATTTACATTTTGAACAGTCATTTTCATTTTTAAAAAATATTAATAAAGACAGTGAATATGCTTTAGCTTTAACGCCAGCTAACAGTATCAAGACAAAAGTTTTATTTGATTTTAATATTTATGATTTTTTAACTAGATATAAATTAGACCATTTTTCAATATATCATATTTATAAGTTTGATCAGAAAAATTTTGCAGAATATGAAGAGTTTACACAAGGGTACAATATTATAAATATTGAATTAGGGTTAAATTTTAGTGATAAATTCCGCTCTACCATAGCTGTAAACAATCTGTTTAATACAGTGTATTCTCCTCATATTTCTAGAGTAAGAGGTGTTGCTGGTGGAGTTCCTAACCCTGGAAGATTTTTAAGTTTAAATTTTAAATATGAATTTTAAAAAAATACTCTGATGAGCTTTAATGAAGCGAAACACCTTATCATAGGTGTCAGTATTAAATAAAAAATTAAAAAAATGAAAAAAGTCAATTTTATTTACTTTGCGGTCATTTGTTCTGCTATGGTAATTATGACATCTTGTTCAAAAGAGGATGAAGAGCTTTGTCACGAGTGTCATATTGCATTGCCTGATAAATCAGAGACTGCATGGGACATCACTAATTCATCTGGTGGTGAAGAGTTTTGTGGACAGGAGCTTACAGATGCAGAATCTTCAAGCTATGTTTACACCGTTACAGATACACTTTTCTCTAGTGATGGTATTCCTTTACCTCCTGGAGAATATGGTCCAGGTAGTGCAAATTCACAATATGAGATTCATTGTGAAGAGCATGGAGATCATGATCATTAAAATACATTATATATAGTATATTTTAATTTTTGATTATTTTAGAGTAGGCGCAATAAACTTATTGCGCCTTTCTTTATTTAAGCAAGAAATAATTAACTTAAACTATAGTTATGAGTTTTTTTCAACATTATTATTATTTGTTTTAAAAATTAGTTTCTTCTTTTTCAGCTTTTTTATTTTTACATAAAAAAATATAATTATGAAAAAATTTCTTACAATATTACTTTGTTTCCCATTATTAATTTTGGCACAAAAGACCTATGTTCCAGATAATAATTTTGAAGCATACTTAGAAATCAATGGTATGGGTGATGGCATTCCTAATAATGATTCTGTAGCGACTACAAATGTTATTTCAGTAACTTCTATAGATATTGAAGGTTTGGGTGTTTCTGATTTAACTGGTATAGAAGATTTTACTGCCTTAACTCATTTAGATATTGGTTATAATTCAATTAGTGGTACTCTGAGTTTGAGTACACTTGTTAATTTGCAATATTTAAATTGTGAGTCTAATTCCGCTCTAACTTCTTTAGATTTAAGTGGTAATTCGGTCTTAACTACTCTAGTTTGTAAAGCCAATAATAATATTACTACTCTTGATTTATCTCCTTGTCCTCAATTATCATCTGTATATTTATTTAATAATAGCTTAACTAGTCTTAATACAACTGGTCTTACAGCTTTATATTGGTTATCAATCGGTACATATGATTCTTATTATTGTCCTTTGTCAGTATTAGATTTAAGCACAAATACTTCGTTAGGAACTTTGTCGGCTCCATCTATGCAATTATCATCTTTAGATCTTAGCTATAATACTAATTTATTTCAGTTAGATCTTGGCGGGAATCCGTTGGTTTCATTAGATTTAAGTGCAAATATGTCTTTGGAATACTTAACTTTAGATAATACTAATTTAACAAGTTTAAATATACCTTCTCCTGTTCTTAAGAGTATAGATGCTAGAGATAATTCATTAACAAGTTTTTCTTTTGCAAGTACTCAGGTAGAAGATGTACAAGTTCAAAACAACCAGATTACAAGTCTTGATGTTAGTCATTGTATAGATTTAGAAGAATTTGATTGTAGGAACAATCAAATTGATTCTCTTGACTTAAGTTCTAGTGATGGTTCATTAATTGAATTTAACTGTAGTAATAATAATTTAGTAAGTCTTGATTTAAGATTTAATGTTGCATCAAATAGTTATGGTACTTTAACTGGACCAAATTTTAGTGCAACAGGAAATCCTAATCTTACTTGTATAGATGTAGTTAATGTTGGATGGGCTAATTTATATTGGAGCTCATCTGTAGATGCTGGAGCTAGTTTTAGTGTATATTGTAATCCGCCACCTGGATTAGTATTAGGGTGTATGGATCCTATTGCTGGAAATTATAACGCAGCAGCTACATACGATGATGGTTCTTGCTATTATCCAGTGCAAAAGACCTATGTTCCAGATAATAATTTTGAAGCATACTTAGAAATCAATGGTATGGGTGATGGCATTCCTAATAATGAT
>MDSV01013410.1_pt1 | contig 19478 bp, 20 predicted proteins | sample 810851 | NCBI WGS metagenome assembly MDSV01 (sample SAMN05326640, study PRJNA326480) | marine metagenome | isolation source: seawater | place: Atlantic Ocean: North East | collected 2012 | reverse complement strand
TGTAGCTGACCAGTACTAATAGCTCAATTGGCTTGATTTATGCACTGAAAAAAATTTTTTACTTAGATATTGTAATATAGAATACTTAAATTTTACTCAAAATTTTTTAATTTATTTTAACAATATACCTACCAAGTTTTGAATTTGATTTAAATTTAGTAATAATTTCTTTAATTTGATTTAATTTGCACAGTTTGTAAGTTAATTTGATTTTTTTGTCATTAGAAATCGAAACTAACATTTTCCAGATTTTTTTTCTTAATTTAAAATTAGTACTTTCCGCATTAACTCCAATTAATTTATTTTCTCTTAAAATAAATGGTAGAATATTAATTTCTGAAAATTCATTTACTGAATTACCAATTAAATATATTTTTCCATTTTTTTCCAATTGTTTAATACCCTCAGTTATTGTAGCTCCACCAGTATTATCTATCATATTTGAATACTTCATTTTTAAAAGAGGTAAATTAGATTTTTTTATAAACTCATCATAAAATATTAAGTTTGATACTCCAATTTTTTTTAAAAATTTACTTTTATTTCTCGAAGTAATTGCGGTTAAATTGAAACCAAGATTTAATAATAGAATAATTGAAAATATTCCAACCCCACCAGAAGCTCCAGAAATTAAAATTGGTTTTTTTTTTCTTGATAAATTTTTTAAACTTAAAATTGTTTTGGCAGCTGTAAAACCTGCTGTTCCAAAAATCATAATTTGTTTTTCACTTAGCTTATTTGGAATTTTTTCTACCCATTTAAAAGGTACTTTTAAGTATTCCGAAAATCCTCCCATTGTTTTTACACCTATTGGTCTTGCGACTACCATTACTTTATCTCCAACCTTAAATTTTTTATTGTTTGAAATGAAAACTTTTCCCGCAGCATCTATTCCAGGAATATGAGGGAATTTTCTAATTAAACCTGGATTTCCAGTACATAATAAGACATCTTTAAAATTTAATGACGAGTATGAAACTTTTATTACAATTTCATCTTTGGATATACTATCAAAATGATTTTTTTTAAGTGAAAGTAAAATTTTTCCCGAATTCTTTTTTTCTACAAATAGCGATTTGAATTTTTTCATTTATTATTTTTTTTATTTACTTTGAAGATAACAGGATTAAACAATTTAAAATTTCCATCACTAACTTTTTTTTTATTAAAATATGAAATAGCCGAAGCATGAACTGCTCCATTTTTTTTGCTTATTATTTTAGATTTAACTAAAAACTTCCCCGAACCTGATACCTTTCTATAGAAGTTGGTATCAGATTTTATAATCAAATATTTTTGATTTATTTTATTATCTGATATGTAAAGTATTGAAACTATAGTTTGGAGCATAGCTTCAACTTGAAGTACACCTGGCATCACTGGATCACCTAAAAAGTGGCATTTATAAAACCATTCGTTACGTTTTAAGTTTTTAAAACCATAACCAAACTTATTTTTTTTAATATTTTTTAATCCCTCAATTATTAAAAATGGATCAGAAATTTTAAGAATTTTGATTAGATCTTTTTTTTTAAAGATTTTATTTCGGCTTATTGTGAGCATTTAATTTTCAACTGTTCTAGATAAAGCATGAATAATATCATAACCGTCCCAAATTGTACTCATATCAAAAGCTCTCCCAAAAGGTACAATTCTATCAATCCCTTTAATTCCATTCTTAGAAATAAATGTCTCTATCTCATTTAAATCAATACCAAAGTATGTAATTGTTTGATATTTCTTTGTTATAATATTTTTGAGCTGATTGATATTCTTTATTTCTGCCTCGACAAAAGTTCCAAAATTACATTGGATATTTTGTATTTCTTCTGAAAGAGTTTTTAAATTTAATCTTGCAATTTTAAATTGATCAAGATTAGTTCTAAAATTTGTATTCGTCAGAACAGCTGTTTCTGATATAGATGCAAATTTCTTATTAGCAATTGATAAATCGTGATTATATTTTGATATAACTATATTATGCAAGGTATTCCAAAATTTCTTTTTAGTTTTTTTACAATTTTTGATCCATATAATTGCTTGAGGAGAAGAACACCCTTGTTGATCCATTAGATAGCAGTCATTAAAAAATCTTAAACATAATTTCTTTAATTTAACACTTGATAATTTTTTAATTTCTTCTGTATCGATTAAAGAAATTGAATATCTGTTTGGAAAATTAATATCGACACACCTTGGAGAAGTTTCATACTTTTTAAATTGTAAAACTGTTCTGTCACCTCCCCATATAATTCTGCCATCTACATATTTTGATAATATTGATGAAATAACATCTGATTTAGGGTAATTGACTAAGTATATTTTATTTTTAAAATGATTAAACTTTTTAATATTAGTAATTTTTTTTAAAATTTGATTAAAAATTTTTATTTGTACAAAATCTCTGGAAGGTAATCTTACAATATTACTGTTGCCAGAAAGCAAACCAAACGTAAGAGAATAACAAAAATTCATTGGAACATTTGAGGGAGCTATATGTAAAATTACACCTCTGCCTAATATTAATTTATTTCTCTTATAATACTTTGAAATTTTATTTAAATTAGATTTACGGCACCAGAAAGCAAATGTAACAAGGTCAGGAAATTTTAAACTTTTTTTATTACTCAATATACTTTTAGAAATTTCATCAAGAAAGTTTATCGTTTTACTATCAAATACTTCTTCAGGACCTGATAGATTATTTATAATTAAAGGGATATCCTTTACTTTATTTTCCAGACTAAGTAACATCACTACATCCTCTAATTTCTGTCCCAGGTGCTCTTCCATGAATTAAAAAATATTTTCCTTTCCTTCCACATTTGCAATCATCCTCACCTAGTATTGTGCCTATATCTTCAGTAAGAATATTATGACCAGGATAACTTACAGGCAACAATGAAAGAACTTGAATTAAGCCAGATTTTTTATTTTTACATATTTTCATATTTTCATCTCGACAAATTACATCTGAAAATATTGAGCAGTGAAAATTACCTTCTTTACACTCCATAAAGATAGAACCAGCCTGCTCTATCATTCCATAGTAGTTATGAATAGAGTCCACTCTTAAATTTTTCAAAATTGAATTATTAAAATATTTACGATTAACAGACTTTTTTTCGAGTTTTTTCCATCCACCTCCGTGGATTAGTATCCCATTATTTTTCTGTAATTTTTTTTTTTTTTTTTAATTCATTTATTAAAAATTCCCAGATGTAATTTGTAAATCCAAAAATAATAAATTTTTTATTTGGTTTTTTTTTAATATAGTTTTCTAGTTTATTGATTTTAAGTTTATAATTCTTATCTAGCAAAAATACTTTGTGATTAAATAATTGTGAAAGTCCTCGAATCGCAGCACCTCTTGCTGTTAAACTTTCAGCACCTTGAGTAACGCTTGGAGAATCTATAAAAAAAATATCTAAATCTCTTTCTTTTAATGTATCCATTAAAATTATAGACAAAGCTCTAGACTGCAAGAAAGATGTTTTTTTATCAAGATTTATAATTGATTTATTTGAGCCAGTGGTACCTGACGAACTATAAGATTTTGATATATTTTGTAAATTTGTTGATTTTAAATTAAATTTTTTAAATAAACTTGAATGAATAAATGGTAATTCTTCGATTCTTTTTGTGTAATTAATTTTTTTAAATATTTTATTAATAACTTTTTTATATTTTTCACATTTCATATAATGATAATTAGACAGTTTTTTTTGTTGAAAAAAAAACCAATTTTTCTTTTGTTTTTTATTTAGAGCAAACGGCTCTAATGAAAAAATTTTATTATAGTCAAGCATATGAATTAAGGTTTTGATAATTTATTTTACCAGAATTGGTTCTGGGAAACTTTTTTACTTTAATACAATTAAACTCAAATTTATTTTGTTCAATAATGTCATTTAAAATTTTTACTATTTTGATTTTTGAATAAGATCTTTCATAAAATATGTTTAATTTGTTATTAATTTCCTTCACAGCAACATCAAATTTCTTTTTTTTCATCCTTAGTTCGACTTCATCTAAATTAATTCTGTTACCAAATACTTTAAATATTCTATTTTTTCTTCCTTTTATATAAAAGAATCTTTCTTTATCAAAATAAGCAAGATCGCCAGTATATAAAATATTTTTCTTTTTATATTTGTTATTTAAATCACTCCATTTATGTGCATATCCAGAGGATACATTTTTTCCAGAGAAAGTTAATTCTCCTATTTGAAAAGGTTTTTTTATTTTTTTTTTTTGATCATCACTAATCCAAATTTTTGTAAAAGGGATTGCTTTACCAATACTTCCAATTTTATTCTCACAGTTTTTCCAATCAAGATATGTCATTCTGGGTGAAGCTTCAGTTTGACCATACATAACTATAAATTTTTTATTTTTAATTTTACAAAATTTTATTAGTTTTCTTACATATTGCTCATTTAATTTTCCACCAGCTTGTGTAAAAATTTTAATATGAGACATATCAAATTTTTCTAATCCTAATCTTATCAATATTTCGTATATATATGGAACACCATTAAAAATACTTATTTTACTTTTGACTAATTCTATCCAAAATTCTTTTTGCAACATTGTGCTGTTAGTCACCATAATTGAACCACCAGATTCTAAATGAGTATTTATAATTGAGAGCATATAACTGTAACTAAAAGGCATATTTGTTATACTTCTATCTTTTGAATTAATACTTAAATATTTAATGATGGACTCGGCATTTGATTTTAAATTTTTTTTTGAAATTTTAACAAATTTTTGACTTCCCATTGAACCAGACGTAGGCATCAATACTGATAATTCTTTATTAATTATAATTTTTCTTGAATTTATTCTTTTTATTATTGAATAATCATAAAAGGAATAAACAAGTTTTTTATTTTTGGAAAATTTAAATGAGTTGTTTTTTGGTAAAATTAAGAATGCTGGTTTGTATGATTTAATGATATTAGTAATATTCTGCTCGTTTGTTTTTATATCTACAAGTATTGACACAAAATCATTCTTTACTCCAGCGATATAAGATATGATAGGTGCAAATGAATTGCTTGTAATAATTAGAACTAAAGATCTTTTAGGGATTATTTTTTTAAATTCATTAGTTTCTTGGATAAGATTTTGGTAAGTTAAATTTCCTAAATTACTACTGATTAATGCTATTTTCTTTGAGAATTTATAAAAAGATTTAAACAGCATTTAATTTATTTTTTTAGTCTTAATTCATTTTTAATTTTTTTTGCTATTTTTTCTCCAGTTAAACCATGGAAATCCATTAAATAATTGTATGTTCCTGTTGGACCAAATTTATCTGGAAGACTGATTGAAATTAGATTTTTAGAAATTTTATGAGTAGCACATTGCTCACTTATAATACTGTAAAGACCTCCAATTAAGGAATGTTCTTCTACGGTAACAATAGTTTTAAACTTTTTAATTTTATTTATTAGTTTTTTGTTAATGGGCTTTATTGTATGCAAATTAAGCACTTCACAACTCAATTTATATTTTTCTAATTTGTTTGATGCAATTAAACATTGGGATAATACTGAACCTGTACCAATGATTAATAAATCTTGCCCTTTTTTTAAAATGTTTAGTTCATTTAAATCAAAATTAAACTTTTTGTTATAAACACTCGAAGATCCTGGAATTCCTGTTAATCTGATATATGTGGGTCCAACATTATTTCCTGAAAGATTGTATAAAATTTTACCCAGCTCAGCACAATCTGCTGGACTAAATATTTTAAGACCTGGCACTGTTCGCATTACAGCTATGTCCTCTAGCCCAAAATGGCTGTTTCCTAGGTATCCCATCGATACCCCACTACCTAAAGCGACAATATTTACTGGTAACTTCATATATCCCAAATTCATTCTTATTTGTTCACTGGCTCTCATTGATAAAAAGGGAGCAAATGATGTGACAAAAACTTTATATCCTTCTTTTGCCAAACCTGAAGCCACACCTATTAAATTTTGTTCACTAATACCAACTGAAAGGTAATTATCTGGAAATTTAGATTTAAATCTATCTAGTCCTGATGATCTCCCTAAGTCTGCAGAAAGAACCATTAGTTTTTTATTTTTTTTAGCTATATCAATCATGAATTGCCCAAACATAGCTCTAGGACCCATTCTAGCCCACTGATTATAATTTTTTAATTCAAATTTATTCATTTATTTAAACTTTTTATAGCTTCATCATATATTCTTTTTGTGACTCTGCCATGATGCCAATCATTATTATTTTCCATAAATTTGACACCTTTACCCTTGACAGTTTTTGCTATAATTGCAGTAGGCATGTTTTCATTTTTAAATTTTAATTTTTGACTTAATTCAACAATATTGTGACCATTACATATTATTGTATTCCAGTTAAAGCCCTTCCATTTTTTTGCTAGTTTTCGATAATTCATCATCTGATGAATCTCGCCATCATTTTGGTAACCGTTGCAATCAACAATGACTGTTAAGTTATTTAATTTTTTTTCTGTAGCTGTTATTGCAGATTCCCAAATGGCTCCTTCATAACACTCCCCATCACCAACTAAAACATAAATTTGGTTTTTTTTACTCATTTTCTTATAAGCTAAAGCCATTCCAACACCAAGTGACAGTCCTTGTCCCAAACTTCCATTTGAAGATTCTATTCCAATTTTAGTATTAATTATTGGATGTGCAATAAATTCACTTCCATTAGTTTGAAATTTTAAAAAATCTTTCTTTTTAATATAATTTCTACAATACAGAACTGAGAGTAAACCTAAAAAACCGTGACCTTTACTTAAAATAAATCTATCTTTAGGATATTTTAAATCTATTTTAAGTATTTTTTTGTATAATGTCGCCATTATATCAACAATTGATAAGGCACCACCGATATGAGAGGGTTCACCACATTTAAAGCTAGCATCAAGTATTGCTACTCTCATTTCTTTGGCTAGTTTCTTTATTGACTCTATTCTTAAATTATTTTCCAAGTTTTATCTCCAAGGGTGTGAACAATTTTTCCATTAACTTTTTTTGATTTATCTGAAGCAAGGTACAATACTTTATCAGCAACTTCATTAACTGACATAGGTTTTTTTAATTTAGATTTTTTTAAGAGTTCTATTAGTGATTTTTTGTTCATAAGTTTAGCCATTATAGTATTTGTTACACTTGGAGCTACGCTGTTTACTCTTATATTGTAATTGGCAAATTCTTCAGACATAACTTTAGTTGCAAACATAAACGCAGCTTTACTAGAACCATAAGCTATATTACCCTTAAATGGATATAAACCTGATATTGATCCAATATTAATTATTGATCCATTTTTTGATTTTTTTAATAGTCTTAATGAATATTGAATTATTTTAATTTGTGAAAAAAAATTAATATCAAAGATATTTTTTAAATTTTCTACTGTTGTCATTTCTGTAATTGAACCATTTGGTGCACCAGCGTTATTAACTAGAATATCAATTTTAGGACTCTTTTTGTAAAGAAGTTGAAATTTTTTTTTCATTGCAACATGATTTGTGATATCAAAATCTAAAACTTTGATTATATTTTTTTCATTTTTTACAAATTTTTTAAATTCTTTATCTATTTTCCTAACACAGCAGATAACTTGTATATTATTTTTCAAAAATTTTTTTAAAATAGCTTTACCGATACCTTTGTTACACCCAGTTACAAGGGCAATTTTTTTATTTGCCATAATTTTTTATATCTTTGTATAGTAACGTTTTACTACTTTTTAAATTTTCAATTAAATTGTAAATATCTGGTTTTTTTTTTGATTTTAATCTTTTTGAAGTATAATGATGTAATCTTTTTCTTAAACTTTGTGAAGAAAAGTAAAACTTTAGTAATTCTTCTCCAAATAAATTTTCAAATTTTTTACTTTTGTTAAGAACAGAATCTATTTCTGCAATTTTTTTTATATTTTTATTATTAGAAATAACGCTTATAAATTTTTGTATATCAATAGCTTTGCTGGCTTTTGGTAAAATTTTATATTTTTCTTCAGGTATCATTTTATCTATTACACTTGCAATTTTTTTTTTTAATCTTAGATTTTTTTTATTTAATTTCATTTTTTAGAAATACTTGTTAGGTTTTTTTTTAATTTCATCTGTGAATTTTAAAGCCAATGCCTGAATTGTAGAAGCTGGATTTACACCAGAGGAGGTTGAAAATACACTGCTATCTACTATAACTAAATTTTTAATATCATGTGTTTGCCCAAATTTATTTACTACAGAATTTTTTTTTGATTTTCCCATTCTGGCTGTTCCCATTATATGCCACCCTGTATTTTTAACAGGTCCAAATGAAACCGTTGATTTAGCACCTGCGGCTTTCATTAATTCATGCCCTCTTTTCAATCCATGGGATAACATCTTTTTAGTATTATCGCTCAGCTTATAATTTATTTTAATACCAGGTATACCGTTTGTGTCTTTAATTTTGTAGTCTAATTCTAAAAAATTTGACTTTTCAGGTAAATCTTCACAAATAATTGCTAAAGGAATATTATGACCGTAACTTTTTAGAAAAGAATTATGAAATTTTTTTCCAAATTTTAATTTATTAAATTTCTTTAATGACAACGCTGTTTCTAAAGGATGTGATCCTCTCAAAATTTGCATTGTGTAACCTCTTTTATAATCTAAATTTTTTCTTGTTTCATAAAATTCCTGACTAAATATACAACATCCTTCTAAACCTAAAAAAGACCCTAGGAAATTTTTGAATCTTCCCTCCACAAATCCAAGAGGATGCAGCATTAAGTTTTTGCCTATAAGACCAGAGCTATTCGCCAAACCTTTGGGGAATATTTCATTTGAAGAATTTAATAATAAACGAGGAGTTCCAATACCAGAGCAAGCTAAAATTACTAATGAAGCTTTTTGAAATCTTTTTTTATCTTTTTCAAAATATTCAACTCCATCAGCCATACCTTTTTTGTTCAAAGTAATTTTATTAACTCTACAATTTGATTTAATTGTTACTCCATTTTTAATTGCCTTTGGCCAATAGGTTGAATTAACATCTGATTTTTCAATGATATTTTTTTTATTTTTTTTAATAGCGCTATACGAAGGCCACCAATGCCAATTAAGTTTATTAAATGTTTTAGCCATAAGTTCACCAGAAAAACCTATTTCTACTGGTGGCAAAAGGTTTTTAATTTCTGGATTAGCTGGATCATTTTTTAATCCTGCTACGCCCATAATTTTTTCATTTAATTCATAGTAAGGCTTTAATTCATTATAATTAAGAGGCCAATCACAACCAACATTGTCTATAGTTTTAGTTTTAAAATCAGATGGATGAAATCGTGGAAAATGACCAGAGTATAAAATTGTTGATCCTCCGACAGCGTTATAATTTGCAATAGATATTGGTGAATTTCTATCATTTATTGGATAATCGCTTTTTAATTTTCTAATATTTGGATTAATATTAAACTCTTTTTGTTTTAAATATTCCCAATCATTTTTTAAAAAAGAATATGAATCTGGCTTTAAATTTTCACCCTGTTCTAAACATAATATTTTAAATCCACTTTTGCTTAAGTTCCATGCCGCAGCACTACCAGAAGCTCCAGCACCAATTATTAGGATATCAACTTTATTAGTTCCCATAGGTATACAAAAAATTTTATTTTTTTGGCAAAAATTTTCTTAAAATTTCTGGAATAGTTATTGTCATTTTAGCCTCACATGCTAATTCACCATCAGTGAAGCCTTGGCCATGTCCAATACATATTCCTCTTTTCCAACTTTCAACTTTTGTTTTTATTTCATATTTTCGTCCCGGTATAACTTCTTTTTTAAAATTTACTTCATGTGAGATTGCGTGAGTAACCATACCTTTATTTCCGGGCAGCGTTGTTATAGCTACAGTTAACATTTGTGCTAAAGCCTCTAATTGTAATGCACCTGGCATATTTGGATTTCCTGGAAAATGTATTGGAAAAAACCATTCATCAGCTGATAAATTTTTATATCCTTCAGCAAATTCACCAGGTTTTACTTTGGTTACATGATCAATCATTAAAAAAGGAGGTCGGTTAGGCTGGTATTCCAACAACTGTTTACTATTTAAACTTATTATTTTCAATTCTATATAATTTAAATTTTTACTTTATATTTTTTTAAAATTTTTTTACCTGTTTCGTAAGAACTAAAATCTATAATATCATCCATTTCTAAAACAATTTTAAATTTTTCCTCTAATTTCGCAATCATTGCCATGTGACCAACAGAGTCCCATTTTTTAATTGAATTGTATTCTATATCTTTCTTTAAATCTTTCTCTTTTATGGAAAAACTTTCAATGAAAACTTTGTTATATTTTTGTTTATTTGTCAATTTTTCTCCATTAATTATTTAAACAAGTTTTATAAGGGCAACATATATATTTATGATAAATACTAACTGTTATATATATAAATAATTCAATTCCAACAATGAAAAATAAAATAAAAAAAATAGCAATATATTGTGAATTAGATCAGAATTCTGGCTTGGGCCACTTAAAAAGAATGGAGGCATTGTATCTAGAATTTAAAAAATTAAATCATGATTGTTTTTTTATTTTTAACTCAAAAAAAAAAAAATTTTTTAAAAAATATTTTTCTAATTTTAAAATTTTATATTTTATTTCAAAAAAAAAAGACGATTTACATGAAATAATTAGAGTCTTAAAGAAAGAGGAAGTGGGTATAATCATTCTAGATTCTTACTCTATGCCTGTCTCTTGGGAAGCTGAATTGGTAAAGAGTAAAATTTTTGTAGTTTCTATTGATGATCATTTGAAGAAACATTATTCAAATATAGTTGTGACAAATAAAGTATCTTTAGGCGAAAAAATAGTTGTTAATAAAAATCAAATTTGGCTAAATGGATTGAAATATTTACTGGTAAAAAAACTTTCAAAAAGTTTTAGATTAAAAAAACAAACTAATAATTTTAATGTTTTATTACATGCTGGTGGATCAAGTAATTTTAGGTATATTAAAAAATTAGCAGAAAGAACTATAATCGCTTGTTTAAAATATAATTTTAAACTTACAGTTTTATGCACAAATTTTTTTTCAAAAAAATATATTTTAGATTTGTCAAAGAAATTAAATATTTCAAAAAATATAAATTTTATTAATTATAATTCCAATTTTTCCCAAAATTTAAAAAAATATGAAATTGTTGTAGGTCCTGCAGGAACAACTACATTTGAGACAATACAATCAGGCGCTATACCTTTTACTTCTTCTTTAAAAAATGATGGTAGAGATGATGATATAACTTGGTACTCAGTTGGTCATTTAATGCATTTAAATGAGAAGGAAAAAAAAAATACACAAATTATAGATGAATGTTGGGAAATCCTTATTAAAAAGTATAAAAATTTAAGTGCTGTTTTAAAAAAAAATTCAAAAAAAATTGATGGACTGGGTCCCAAAAGATTAGCAAAGGAAATATTAAGCTTAGAAAAAAACAGAATTAAAATAAAAATCAAAAAAAATAAAAGTAACGATTTATCGTCCTCCTTAGCTAAAACCGAACATATAAGAATTTTTTTAAATTCAAGAAATTATAAAAAAACAAGAGAAGCATCTAGTAATCCAAATCATATAATTTCTTGGCCAGAACATATAAATTGGTGGTTAAACTCAAATGTTTTAAAAAACTCTGTGATACATAATAATAAACCAATAGCTTTTCATTGGTCAAAAAAAATTCAAAATAAACAAAAATCTTTCCTTATTAGTGGATGGTTTTTAAATAAAAATATTAATAATGATTTAAATTTAGCCTATAAGGTTTTAAATTTTCAATTTAATTCAATTAAGAAAAAATATAGAAATATTGTTTGGATTGCAGTGATGAAAAGAGAAAATAAATTCGTTGAAAGATTAAATAAAAAGTTTGGCTTCAAGGATGCAACTGATGTATCAAAAAAGCTAATTTTTAATATCTTTAATAATAAAAAAAAAGATTTAAATGCTATGGAAATTAAATTGTGAGAAGCGAAATATTTAAACAAATGGTTAATAAATCTAATAGGCAAATTATTGTTGTAGTCGAAATGTCTGGAAATCATCAAAATTCCTACAGAAAAATGTTACGATTTGTTGATAAAAGTATTAAATTTGGTGCAGATGTAATAAAGTTTCAAGTATATAAACCAGATACAATTACTTTTAATTCTAATAAAAAACAATTTTTAGTAAAATCTGAAAGTAAGAAATGGTCTAGATATAAATCTCTTTATCAATTGTATGACAAAGCACATACTCCTTGGGAATGGATTGAAAAAATAGCTAAATATCTAAACACAAGAAAATTTCCATGGTTTGCCTCTGCCTTTGACAATACATCAGTAGATTTTCTTCAGAAACTAGATTGTCCAGCATATAAAGTCGCCTCCCCAGAAATAACTGATATCGGATTAATAGAAAATATGATGAAAACAAATAAACCAATTATTTTATCTTCAGGCTTAGCAACAACAAAAGATTTAGATTTAGCAATAAATACAATCAAAAAAAAACATGATAAGATAGCAATATTAAAATGTACTTCTTCATATCCTGCCCCAATTAAAGATTGTAATCTTGCTTCAATTAAATTTTTAAAAGAGAGATATAAGTTAGCTGTTGGTTTTTCAGATCATACTATTGGTGAGGAGGCATCTCAAATTTCAGCTTCTTTGGGTGCAACAATTATTGAAAAACATTTTAAACTAGATGACGATAAATCTTCAATTGACTCACATTTTTCTATGAAATTATCAGAACTCCCGACTTTTAAGAAAAAGCTAAATAAGATTAACGATTATCTTGGAAGCTATAATCTTATAATTCCTAAATCTGCTAAAAAAAATTTAAGTGGAAAAAGATCTTTATATGTAATTAAAAATATTAAAAAGGGTGAATTATTTTCAAAAAAAAACATTAAATCAATTAGACCACATTATGGTTTACATCCATCTCATTTTAAAAAAATTATTGGAAAAAAGGCAAAAAATAATATCAAAGCTGGTACTAAACTCTCTTATAATTTAGTGATAAATTGAAAAAATAAATTATGAAAATAGCAATAATTCCAGCAAGGTCTGGCAGTAAAAGAATTAAGAATAAAAATATTAAACTTTTTAATGGAAAACCAATTATTGCATGGACAATAAAAACTGCCTTAAAAACAAAATTATTTGATAAGATAATTGTTTCAACAGACTCAAAAAAAATTGCTAAAATTGCAAAATCATTTGGTGCTGAAGTTCCTTTTTTAAGATCAAAAAATATTTCTGATGATAAAACTAATGTTGGGGATGTAATCAAAGATGCTATAATTTTTTTTAAAAATAAAAAAATTAAAATTAATTATGTGTGTTTACTATATGCAACAGCCCCTTTACTTGAAAAAGAGGACCTAATTAAAGGTTGCAAATTACTTGAAAAATCTAAAAAGTTAGATTTTGTCTTAAGTATTTCTAGGTTTAATTCTCCTTATCATAGAGCGCTTAAAATAGTTAATAACAGAATAGTTCCAAACAATAAAAAAAACGTTAATAAAAGAACACAAGATTTAGAAGATCTTTATTATGATAATGCTCAATTTACTTTTGGAAAAACAAATTCTTGGATAAACAAAAAACATTCTTTTTTTGCAAAAACTGCATATGTTGAAATACCATCATTTAGAACTCAAGATATTGATACAATTGAAGATTGGAAAAGAGCAGAGATTATCTTTAAATTACTTAAAAAAATAAAATGAATGTATCAATTGTAGGTTTAGGAAATATTGGATTTTATTATGATTATAAATCTGACAAAATTATTCAAACTTTATCTAAAGCATTTTATAAATCTAAGTTATTTAAATTAACATGTGCAATAGATTCAAATAGCAAAAGTTTAAGAGATTTTAAGTTAAAATATCCAAATATTAAAACATCCAAGAATTTAAAATATTTAAAAAAAATTAAGTCTGAAGTACTAATAGTATCAACAACCACAGAAACCCATTTTAAAATAATTAAAGATGTTTTAAAAATTTATCGTCCTAAAATAATAATTTGTGAAAAACCAATTTCATATTATTTGAACTCAACATTAGACATAATTAATATATGTAAAGAAAAAAAAATAAAATTATTTATTAATTATCAAAGAATTTCAAATCCAATTTATATAAAAATTAAAAATTTAATAACGAAAGATAATAATAAATTTAACTTAGAAATTAATTATTCTAAAGGAATTTATAATAATGCGTCTCATTTTATAAATTTAATTTTATTTTTATTTGGTAGTTTCAAAAAATACAAATTATTAAAAAAAAAAAGAAATAAAAAAGATTATATTGCTGATTTTTATTTAGAAAAAAAAAATGTTATTGCAAAATTTAAATACTCTAACAAAAATTCAATCCGTATTAGCGGAAAAAATCTTTATTTTTACGATGAACTATATAAAAACAAGTGTTTTTATAAGAAAAAAAAAATTTTTTCTAAAAAAGAATTTAATTCTTTTTTTAAAGAAAATTATCAATATTATGTTATCGATAATTTGGAAAAATTTGTTCAAAAAAAAAAATTTTATTTATGTGATCAAAAAAAAGCTTATCGTACAGAGAAGTTAATCGATAATATTTTAAATTTATGAATTTTAAAAAATTTAATACTTATAATCATCAGGAAACAAAAGTTGCGCTAAAGGTACTCAAGACTGGAAAATTATCTGGTTATATTGGCGAGTGGCAAAAAGAGTTTTATGGAGGAAAATATGTAAAATTAATGGAGTCCAAATATGCAAAATTTTTCAAAGTAAAATATGCAATCTCAGTAAACTCATGGTCAACAGGATTAATTTGTGCATTAGGAGCTTTAGATTTAAATCCCGGTGATGAGGTAATACTCCCAACTTGGACAATGTCTGCATGTGCAAGTGCAATACTTCATTGGAATTGTATCCCTGTTTTTGCTGATATTGACAAAAAAACTTTTAATATTGATTTAGAATCAATTAAGAAAAATATTTCAGGCAAAACTAAAGCTATCATGGCTGTCGATATTTCTGGCTTACCATCAAATATAGATGAAATAAAAAAAATCGCAAAAAAAAATAAAATAAAAATCATTACAGACTCAGCTCAATCACCTTTTGCAAAATATAAAAATAAAATCGCTGGAACTATTGGGGATATTGGTGGAATAAGTCTTAATTACCACAAACATATTCATACTGGTGAGGGTGGGGTCATATTTACAAATAATAAACTTTACTGCGAAAAAATGAAGATGATAAGAAATCACGGTGAAGCAGTCTTACGTAAAAGAAAAAACTTTCCAGAAATTAATATGATTGGAAATAATTTTAGAATGGGGGAACTAGAGGCAGCAATTTCTCTTGTTCAGCTTAATAAGTTAAAAAAAATTATTTACAAGAGGATTAAAATAGCAAATTATTTAACAGAAAAATTAAGTAAAATTGAAGGACTAGTTTTGCCTAAAAAATATAATGATAACACAAATGTTTATTATACATATCCAATTGTTTTAGAAGAACAAAAAAAATTTAATAGAAATAAAATTATTAAACTTTTGAAAAAAGAAGGCTTAGAGGGCTTTGGTGCAGGCTATCAAAATTTGCATTTACTTCCAACATTTCAAAAAAAAATTGCATATGGAAGATATCATTTCCCATGGGTATCTCCTTTTAATAAGAGAAATATTTCATACAAGAAAGGTATTTGTCCAGTAGCAGAAAAAATGCATGATAATTTATATATAGGCTTTGGAATTTCTCACTTTGATCTAAGTTTTAAAAATATTGATTTCATTTATTCTAAATTTAAAAAAATATTTAAAAGAAAAGATATTTTTTTTTAAAATATTATGAATACCGTACTAATTGGATTTCAAAAAGCATCCCTCGAAGATTTAAAGTATTGTTTAAATCGTAAAAATCATAAAATAATTATTTTGAATAGTGAAAAATTTTCTAAGAAATTGTTAGACAAACCAAAAAAAAAACTTGATTTAAGAGATCAAAGATTATTAAAAAATAAAATTTTAAATAATAAAATAATTTTAGGCACAAGTGAAAAATATTTTGAATCAAATATCGCGAATTATTTTGATAAAAAAAAAGTAAATTATTATGCTTATTTTGATTCATCTTCAAATTTAAAAAAAAGATTGAGAAATTTTAAGAAAAAACCTAAAAATATTATTATTAATAATTCTTTAATTAAAAAAAAATTAAGGTTTTTTGTAAAAAAAGCTGTTTTTAAAAATATTGACATGTGTTTTCAAAGATTATTAAAAAAAAAATACGGAATGATTAAAAGAAATAATAATACTTATCTGTATGTTACAAGTAATTTAGGAATTAAATTTGAGAAAAAATATGTGCATAATATTTTAAATTTATCACAAAGATTTAATAAAAAATTCATTATTCTTGTTCATCCAAGAGAAAATTTTTTGAATTGGAAAAAAATATTCAAAAACCATATTAATACTTTAACTAAAAAAAATTTATATAGTTCTAAAAATATTAAAAATGTTTTTGGTATATCAACTATGGCTTTAATAAATTTTAAATTTGCAGGTTTTAATGTAAGGTATTTTAATCAAAAATTTAAAAAGAATGAATTAATTGAAATGTACAAAAAGTATAATATTAAATCTGTATAAAATTGTTATGAATAAATATTTTAAAAATAAGACAATTTTAATTACTGGAGGGACAGGTAGTTTTGGAAATATTGCTGTACAAAAATTTTTAAAAATAAAGGGTATTAAGAAAATAATTATCTTTAGTAGAGATGAACTTAAACAGCATGAGATGAGGAGTAAATTTAGTGAAAAAGAATTAAATTTACTAAGATTTTTTATTGGGGATGTTAGAGACTTGAAAAGACTTAATAGAGCTTTCGAGCAAGTAGATATAGTAATTCATGCGGCTGCATTAAAACAAGTTTTAACAGCTGAATATAATCCTTATGAGTTTATTCAAACTAACATTCTTGGGGCTCAGAACGTAATTGAAGCATCAATTAAAAATAAAGTTCAAAATGTAATTGCATTGTCAACTGATAAAGCTGCAGCACCGATAAATTTATACGGAGCAACTAAATTATGTTCAGATAAACTTTTTATAGCTGCTAATAATATTATTGGTAACAAAAAAATAAAATTTAGTGTAGTGAGGTATGGTAATGTAGCTGGAAGTCGTGGTTCAGTCATACCAGTTTTCTTAAAACAAAAAAAAAATAATTGTTTGGAAATTACTCACAGAGCAATGACAAGATTTAATATAACTCTTAAGGAGAGTATGGACATGGTTTTATGGTCAACTATGAACAATCTAGGTGGTGAAATATTTGTACCTAAAATTCCAAGTTATAATATTTTGGATCTTGCAAAAGCAATAGGCCCATCTTGTAAAATTAAATTTACAGGAATCAGAAAAGGAGAAAAAATCCATGAAGAAATGATTACGGTTAATGATGCTTTTCAGACAGTAGATTTAGGAAAATACTATGCCATCTTACCATTTAATGAAAAAAGCTATATAAAAAAGTTTTTGTTAAAAAACAAAGGCAAGCTTGTGAATAAAAACTTTTCATACAACAGTCAGTCAAATGATAAATTTTTAAGTGTTCATGAGTTAAAAAAAATGTTGAAAAATGAAAATTTAATATAATTTAATAATTTTATTTATTTTTTTTGTCCATAATATGCGTAAATCCCATTTTTTCTGTCGTAATGTTTTTTAACCATTTGTGTGGAAATTAAAGTTTTTTTATTATTCAACAATTTTGTCTTAAAAGCTAATTCAGCGATAAATTCTAATCGTTCAAGATTTTGTAAAGCTTCAATGGCATCCTTACCCCAACTGAATGGACCATGATTAGCAACTAAAATCCCAGGATATCTAAGAGGGTTTCTTTTGCCAAGTTTTCTAATAATACTTTTTCCAATGTTTGCTTCGTAATTTTTTTTTATTTTCTCTTGTCTTAAATTGTGTGTTACAAATATTTCCTCTCTCCAGTAATCTGCATGAGTTGTGCCACATATTGGTATATCATGTAATGCTTGTGCCCAAATGACTGAATATTTTGCATGTGCATGAGCTATTGCATTTAAATATGGATATTTTTCATATAAAATTAAGTGTGTTGGGGTATCCGAAGACTCTTTCAACTTACCTGATATTTTTTTTCTCTTACTTATTGATATTACGGGATAATCTGAATACTTTGTTTTATCTAAATCCGCTCCACTAGGTTTAATAATAAAACTATCTTTATCAATTCTTGTACTAATATTGCCAAAATTTTGGAAACTTAATGCTGATTTACTCAATTTTAAATTGGCATCATGACATTCTTTTTTTATTTTTATTAATTTCATTTTAAAAAAGTTTAAGTTCTGTTTTTCTCTTTTCATCCACTTCATTAATATATTTTGAGTCTCCTTTTATGTATGTACTTGCAATTTCTTCAAATATAACTCCGTTATCAGTTGAAAATGAGTGTTCGTTTGAATTGTCTACGTTCATCATATCTCCAGGATAAAGTTTTTTCTTTTTTCCCTGCACATCTACTTCTAAGTCGCCGTGTAAAATATAATAAGTTTCATTTTTTTTAAAATGGTAGTGCTTAGGATATTTTTGACCAGGAAACATTACAACAATAATTTTGCTATATTCTTTATTTATTAAATGGATTAATATGGCTCCATATTCAAAGAACTTTTCTATTCCATGGTGATGATTGATTTCTGCTACTACATTTGTAGGAAGAACAACTTTTGCTGTTGACAAAAAGTGTTTAAGTTTATCTTTGATTAAAAATTTAATTTCCTCCGAATTGTCTTTTGCAATAGAGTTTTCAAAATCATAATTCATCAAAGGTTCATCTATATTAATATCTTTTTTAGCTTTAAAGATTTGAAACATTCCCATGTCTTTGGCTACAAGTTGATTTTCTATATTTGGCATGGCTAGATAGTAATTTTTATTTACAATCTCATCTTTTTTAATAATTTTTTTAGCGTAAGCACCTCTATGTAAAATTCTTAAATCAGCATTCTCTTTTTTAGAAAAACTTTTTCTTATACTTCCAGTACCCCCAAGCATAATAATTGCATTCACCATAGAATTTAACCACTTTTCTATTTGATGAGGATTTGCAGAATAGGGATTTAAAACATATTTTTTATTATCATCAGTTACACCAACATGCTTTTCAAAAATTTTTGCACCTTTTGCTAAAGCTAATTTTACACTATCAAAATTTTCAGGATTTTCGTGAGTAGAAAAACCAATTTTACAATCAGGATAATTTTTCTTTAAAAAATCAATTTGATTTAACTGCAAATCCTCATCTTTTGTAGGATATTCCCCCACACAATGCATTAGACTAAATTTCTTATTCTTATTTT
>MDSV01119574.1_pt1 | contig 19479 bp, 15 predicted proteins | sample 810851 | NCBI WGS metagenome assembly MDSV01 (sample SAMN05326640, study PRJNA326480) | marine metagenome | isolation source: seawater | place: Atlantic Ocean: North East | collected 2012 | reverse complement strand
TTGCAGGTGTAGTTGGAAAAAGAGGTATTAGCGGAAGCAGTTTAGGTTCTGAAAATACAATTATTTTGACTTTAGATGACTCAAAAAAAGTATTATGTGATTTGAAAATACCTGAGGTTTATGCGGCTGTTTTAAAAAAAGATCTAAAACTCAGAGCAAAGTTTTCTGCATATAAAGATAAAACCTATAATGGGGTTATACAATCAGTAGCATCACGTGTTGATGCACAAACTAGAAGTATACTTGCGAGAGCACAAATTGAAAATGAAAATTCAGAAATAATACCAGGCTCACTTTTGGAAATTGAAATATTATACAATAATAAAAATACTCTAAGTGTTCCAGATACAAGCATTATGTATGAAGGAAATAAAAAATTTATATACAAAGTAATTGAAAATAATATGCTTAAAAAAATAGAGGTAAAAACTGGTGTTAGAAATCAGGGAAATTTAGAAATCTTAGATGGATTAGTTGAAGGAGACAAAGTAATAGCTGAAGGATTAACAAAAGTTAGACCTGGCATGAAAGTAAAACCTATTATCAAATCACAATAATAAAAAATAATGTACATAACTGAACTTAGTATTAAACGACCAGTGGTTGCAGTAGTCTTTTCAATGATTCTTGTAGTTTTTGGTCTATTCGTTTTTTCTAAATTACCAGTTAGAGAATTACCATCTGGTCTTCAGCCACCAGTAGTTCAAATTCAAGTTGACTATCAAGGGGCTAGTGCAGAAGTAATCTCAAGTGAAATTACTGAAATAATAGAGGATGTTGTTGGGGGAGCGGAAGGTATAAAAAATATAGACTCAACATCTGAAAATGGAAGAAGCACAATTAAAATTGAATTCGAAACTAATATTAATTTAGATGCTGCAGCAAATGATATAAGAGATAGAGTATCAAGAGTTTCAGATAATTTACCTGAAGATTCAAAGCCTCCTGAAATACTGAAGCAAAGTGCTGGTTTTACTACTAGTATGTGGTTAAGTGTTTCTAGTTCTACATGGACTGATTTAGAAATAGGAGACTATACTAGGAGATACTTAGTTGACAGTTTTTCTAATGTAAAAGGGGTTGGAAGAATACTTGTTGGTGGTCTTAGAGAATTAAGTGTACGAGTTTATATAGATCCAATTAAATTGGCTGCTAACAACCTTACTATCCAAGAAGTAGAACAATCGTTACGAAAAGAAAATATTAGTCTACCCGCTGGTAGCTTAGAGGCTACTAATATTGATTTAACTATTAACCTTGATAAAGCTTATAAAGATTTATCTTCTATAAAACAATTACCAATTAAAAAAAATAATAATAGTATTATACGTTTAGAAAATGTTGCTGAAATTAAATATGGTCCTGTTTCAGAAAAAACTCTTTTTAAATCTATAAGCAAAGTTGGGGACTCTAATGATAGAGTTGTTGGAATTGGAATATATGCAAAATCAGGTGCTTCTACAGTAGAGTTATCAAAAAAAGTAAAAGAAAGAATAAAAGAAGTTCAAAAAACTTTACCTGATGGACTTAGGTTGGGTGTATCCTTTGATCGAGCCACTTATATTAATGCCGCTATATCTGAAGTTTATAAAACTTTAATTATAGCTTTTATTTTAGTAGTTATAATTATTTATCTTTTTTTGGGTAATTTAAAAGCTGTAATCGTTCCTGCAGTTGCACTTCCAGTAAGTTTAATAAGCTCCTTTTTAGGTCTCTGGATTTTTGATTTATCTATTAATATATTTGTTCTATTAAGCTTTATATTAGCTATTGGAATAATAACTGATGATAGTGTTATTATGACTGATGCAATTTATCATAGGGTTGAAAATGGTGAAACTCCATTAGTCGCTTCCTATAAAGGTTCAAAAAGTATAACCTTTGCTATCATTTCAACTACTCTAGTTTTAGTGGCAGTTTTTCTTCCGTTAATTTTTATCGAAGGAATATCTGGAACACTATTTAAAGAAACTGCAATTGCTCTAACTTTCTCAATTGTAGTGTCTTCATTTGTAGCTTTAACTCTTTCACCAATGCTTGGAAGTAAATTTTTAAACAAAAGCACAAAAAAAACAAAAATTGTTTTAAAATTTGAAAAATATTATAAATTATTTTCAGAATTTTATTCTGAAACTTTAAATTACTGGATAACAAAACATAAAATAATTATAGGTTTTATGTTTTCTTTAGTATTTATTTCTATTTTACTTTTTATTTTTGCACCTAAAGAATTACTTCCTAAAGAAGATCGTGGAGTTTATTTGATTATAGGAAAAACTGATGAAGGGAGCTCATTTCAATATACCTCTGACAAAGCTGAAGAAATAGAAAGAAGATTAACTCCTTTGGTTAAAAATAAAGAAGAGTCTTATCAAAGAATGATTATGCGAGTCCCAGGATTTGGAAGAGCTAGTAAATCATACAATAGTTTTATTATTATTGCTTTACTTGATGACTGGAGCGATAGAAGTGAAAGTGCAGTAAAAATTATGAGAAAAGCTATTGGTAAAATTGTGACTGTTCCACAAGCTCTTGCTTTCCCAATCTCGCCACAAAGCATAAGAGTAAGCAGTTATAATAAACCAGTCCAAATGGTCTTACTTGGGAAAAGCTATGAACAACTTGAAAGATGGCAATTTCTAATAATAAATGAATTAAGAAAAAATAAAAATTTAGCGGCAATTGAGTCTGATTATTCAAAAAATAAACCTGAGATTAAATTAATAGTAAATAGAAAAAAAGCTCAGGATTTAGGAGTTTCTATTCAATCAATTGGTAAAACTATAGAAACTTTGTTTTCTGGAAAAACTGTTACGAAATTTAATCAACTAGGTAAAGAATACCCAATAATCCTTCAGTCAGATATTAAAAATAGAAAAAAAAGTGAAAGCCTAAGTAAAATTTTTGTACGCTCAGATTCTACTGGAAAATTAATATCATTAGCTAACCTTGTTGAGTTTGAAGAAGTAGGTTCAGCTTCTATTTTAGCAAGATATGACAGACAACGTGCTGTAACTATTAGCGCTAGGCTAGTTGGAGATTACTCACTTTCAGAAGCTTTAAACTATCTTGAAAAAACAGTAAATGAGACTACTCCTGAAGCCAGAATAGAATGGAAAGGAAAATCTGAAGAATTAAAAGAAACTAGCAATGAATTATTCATAATATTTGCGCTGGCGTTGTTAACAGCTTTCTTAGTGATGGCTGCAAACTTTAATAGTTTTATTCACCCAGCAATAATAATGTTAACTGTACCTTTAAGTGTTTTTGGAGGAATAGTTTTTATTTTACTATTTAACTCAAGTATAAATATTTTTTCTCAAATTGCCTTAGTAATTTTAATTGGAATTTCTACAAAAAATTCAATTTTAATTGTAGATTGGGCAAATCAACTTAGAAGAGAAGGTAAAAATATTCAAAGTGCTACTTTAGAAGCTTGTAAAAGAAGATTTAGAGCTATCATAATGACTTCACTTTCAACTATGATTGCAATGGTTCCTTTATTGGTTGGCAATATAGGTCCAGGCGCAGGTGAAGGTAGTAGATTAGCTGTTGGCTCAACAATATTTGGAGGTATGCTTATTAGTACATTTTTCACATTATATGTGACACCGACAATGTATGTTCTTTTATCAAAAAATACTAAGAGAATTGACGTAATAGATCTTCAGCTTGGTAAAGAACTTAAAAAATAATATATTTATTTCTGTCTAAACTTTTCTTACATTCATATAATTGATTTTTATAAATTTTTGATTGCTTTTCAACATTTTTTGCAAAAATAATTGAGTTTTTATCTGTTTTATATTTTTTCTTAGCGTAACTTCCCCATCCTAAGTAATAATTTAAATACTGTCGGTAAGGATCATTAAGTGGAATTTTATTAATTTTATGCGTTTTATTTATATACCAACCAATGAACATTACGGAATCTTTAAAACGGCTACGTAGAGCTAGGGGATTATTAGTTTCATTTTTATATAATTCCCATGTTTTATTAACTGCTTGTGAATAACCAAACGAAGTAGATGGTCTTTTATAAGGTATCACTTTAAATAATTTAGTTCTTTTTGGTTTAGCCCACCGGTTAAAACCTGATTCCTTATTAACAAAAGCTAAAATTATATGAATTGGTACATTATATGTATCTGAACTTTTTTTTATAGACTTATACCATAAGTAATTTTCACCAAAAATTTTGCAAGCATTTTGAGGATATTTTGGAACAGAACTACAAGATGCAGCAAATAAAAAAATTAAAAAATAAATGAAATTTTTATTTAAAATCTTCTTTAGCACGTGCTAATGCTTTCTCCATTTGATTTTTAATTTCAGAATCGTCAATATTTATTGAGTAGTTTGTAAAATCTTTTTTTATTTTTCTAAATACATCCTCGTTACCTGCCTCTTCCATATCAGCTTTAATTATTTCTTGAAAATATATATTTTCCTCATCTTTGCTTTTTCCCAATTTCAGACTGACCCATTCTGATAAATATTTATTACTTCTTGCTGATATTTTAAACTGTAATTCCTCATCCAACTGAAATTTTTTTTCAAAACTTTTTTCTCTATCATCAAATTTACTCATAGTTTATTCTTATTATAAAATCTATAAATTACAATTATAAAATATGCAAATAATACACCACTTAAATTAGCAACAACATCATAAATCTGAAAAGCACGATTAGGTATTATAAAATGAAATAATTCTAAAATAAGTGCAAAAGATAAAATGATATAAAATAACCTTTCAAATTTTTTATCTTTTAAATAAATGCAAAAGCAAAAAAAAGAGATTAATAGCATAGATATAAAGTGATTTACTAAGTCTCCAATTTCATAAAACTTCATTGGTATAGGTTGATAAATAGGATTGTCTGATAAAGAGGGGTGTCTACCTACATCTCCAAAGATAAAATAACCCATTAAACTGCCAGGAAATAGGTAATTAATAAGAAAAAATATTAATAAAATATAGAAAATACACTTTAAAAAAGTATTTAATTTAATCATATATACAATTAGTAAAATGAAAGTATTATATTTTATCTACAATGCATAATCTTATTTTAACTCGACATGGACAAAGTCTTTGGAATAAAGAAAAAAGATTTACTGGTTGGGCAGATGTCGAACTTAGTGAAAAAGGTAAATCTGAAGCAGAGTTAGCAGGAAAGTTAATTAAAGAATTAAATATTGAGTTTGATGTATGCTTTACTTCTGCTTTAAAAAGAGCTGTTAATACTTTGAAAATAATTTTAGATGTTTTAAATGAAAAAAAAGCAAAAACTATTATAGCGTGGGAATTAAATGAAAGGCATTATGGAAATTTAACAGGCCTTAATAAAGATGAAATTCTAAAAAAGCATGGAGAAAAACAAGTCCAAATTTGGAGAAGAAGTTTTTCTATACCACCACCTCCTATGACTTCCCAAAATCTTCATAATAAAAATATTTTTGCAAATATTTCAAAAAATAAAGTGCCACAAAGTGAATCATTGAAAGATACATTTGAAAGAGTTGTGCCTTACTATCAAAAAAATATTGAGCCTTTGATGCTATCGAAAAAAAATATTTTAATTTCAGCTCATGGTAATTCACTAAGGGCATTATGTAAAAAAATTTTTAATATTTCAGAAAAAAAAATTATAAACTTTGAGATTCCAACAGGTAACCCAATGTTGATAAGATTTGATGATAACTTAAAAATAATTGATTATAAATACTTAGACAATACTCGGGCTAAGAAAATTTTATATAATATATAATTTTTTTTTTATTATACTTTGATAAATATTTAAAGTACTTACATGCAAAAAATCAATATTACTTTTTACTCCAAATAACTGATTTTGTTTTATTAACTCATCCCAAATTATATTTATAGAAAATATATTTTTATTTAGATTAGAAAAAACTTCTGGTCTAATAATTTGTAAACCTGTATAAATAAAACTCATTTTTTTTTTATTTTCCCTTTCAATTAAATTATTATTTAAATTAAAATCTCCTTTAATTGATTTATCAAAACTTTTTTTTTTATCTACAATAAGTAAAGTGCATTTTGCTTCCTTTTTTTTAAAAAAAATATTTTCCATTAATTTTATTTCATTTAAATAATATTTACTCCATATTGTATCGGGGTTAATAATAATAAAAGGTTCAGTTGAAAAATTATTAATTGCATTTAATACCCCACCACCAGTATCTAAAATTTTGGTTTCCTCTTTAATAACTTTGATATTTAAATTAAATTTTTTTTTATTAATATACTCAATAATCTGCTCTCCTAGATAATGAACATTAATAATAATCTCCTTTATTTCCAATGACTCGAGTAGCTTTATTGTATTATATAGTAACGTTACTTTCCCAATTTTTAAGAGCGGTTTTGGAGTTTTTAAAGTTAAAGGATGCATTCTTTTACCAAAACCGGCTGCAAGAATCATTGCCCTTTTAATCATAATTTTTACTTTAAATATTAAAAATGTATTGGTCTTTTATCAATTGCCATCGCTGCTTCTTTTACTGCTTCGCTATGTGTCGGATGAGCGTGACAAGTTCTAGCTATATCTTCAGAACTTGCTCCAAATTCCATTGCTATTGCTAATTCTGCAATCATAGTGCCTGCTAACGTATTTATGATAGAAACTCCTAAAACTTTATCTGTAGAAGCGTCTGCAATTATTTTAACAAATCCATCTGTTTCATTATTAACTTTAGCCCTTGAATTAGCTAAAAAGGGAAATTTCCCAACTTTATAATTAATATTGTCTTTTTTAAGTTGATCTTCAGTTTTACCAATCATTGCTACTTCTGGTGAAGTATAAATTACTGCCGGTATAACATCATAGTTAACATGTCCAGCTTGCCCAGCAATTATTTCTGCTACCGCAATTCCTTCCTCTTCAGCTTTATGAGCTAACATAGGACCTTTATTTATAACATCGCCAATTGCATAAATATTTTTAACTGAAGTTTCAAACTGGTCGTTAACCTTAATTTTATTATTTCCTTCCAGTTCAATATTTAACTGTTTTATATCATCACCAATATTTGCTTTTCTTCCTACAGCAACTAAAACTTTATCACATTCAATACTTTCACTATTTTTATCTCTATTATTTGTAAAATTAACAGTAACTTTATTTTTTGTTGAACTAACATTTGTTACCTTTGACTCTAATTTAAAATTAATACCTTGTTTATTAAGAATTTTTAAAAACTCAGTTGAAATATCTTTATCTATACCAGGAAGAATGTGATCTGCATATTCGATCACCGTTACATTTGAACCTAGTCTTTTCCAAACACTCGAGAGTTCTAAACCTATATAACCTCCTCCAATTACTACTAAATCTTTAGGTACAGTCTCTAATGATAAAGCTCCTGTTGATGAAATAATATTTTTTTCATCTATCTGTATACCTGGCAAAGATGTGGGTAGAGACCCTGTGCTTATTATAATATTTTTTGATTTATAGTTTATTTTTTTTCCAAGTTTATCTGTAACTTCTACAGTATCTTTATCTAATACATTTCCTATTCCTCTTAGATGAGTAATCTTATTTTTTTTAAATAAAAATTCTACACCTTTAGTTAGAGTAATAACTGACTTATTTTTATTTTTCATCATTTTAGAAAGATTGAGTTTAATTTTTTCAACTTCTATACCTAGGTTATTGAATTTTTTTTCTGCTTGGTGATATAACTCTGATGAATTTAGTAAACTTTTTGAAGGTATGCATCCTACATTTAAACATGTTCCTCCTAAATTTTCATGAGATTCTACACAAGCTGTTTTTAAGCCTAATTGAGCTAATCTTATAGAACAAACATAACCGCCTGGACCTGCGCCAATTACAATTGCGTCAAAATTTTTATCCATTGTTAAAGATCTAAAAATAACCTTCGTGGTTCTTCTAGACAATCCTTAATTGTTTTCAAAAAAGAAACTGCTTCTTTTCCATCAATTATTCTATGATCATACGACAATGCTAAATACATAATAGGTCTTATTGTTATATTGCCGTCTTTAACTACTGGTCTTTCAATAATATTATGCATACCCAAAATGCCAGTTTGAGGAGGGTTTAAAATTGGAGTAGAGAGCATAGATCCATAAATTCCTCCATTACTAATTGTAAAAGTGCCTCCTTGAAGATCGTCAATTGAAATTTTTCCTTTCTTTGCTTTTTCTGATAGTAAAAAAATATTTTTTTCTATATCTGCAAAAGATAATTCGTCAGCATTTTTTAGGACAGGAACAACTAAACCTCTGTCTGTTCCAATAGCGACTGAAATATTATAATAGTTTTTATAAATTATATGATCATTCTCTATTTCAGCATTTACTGCCGGAAAATTCTTTAAAGCAACAACACTCGCTTTAACAAAAAATGACATGAAACCTAATTTAATTGAATATTTTTTAGTAAAATCTTCTTGGTAATCTTTTCTTGTTTGAATAATATTTTGCATATCTACTTCGTTAAAAGTAGTCAACATTGCTGCGCTATTTTGAGATTCTTTTAACCTCTTAGCTATAGTAACTCTTAACTTAGACATTTTTACACGTTCTTCAACTCCATGTGTTAATTTACGTTTTGATTCTTCAGGCGCAACTCCCATAAGATTAATTAAGTCACCCTTCGCTATTCTTCCATCCTTAGCAGAGCCTTCTATATTTGATAAATCTATTTTTTTTTCTTCCACTATTTTTCTTACTGCGGGAGATAAATGCTTTTTAGTTTTTGGAGGTATATATTTTTTTTCAACTACTTTACTAACCGAGTCAGTTGCTTCTTCATTGTTTGATTCGATTACTTCTGTTTTCTTGGCTTCTGCTGATGCGCTTGCTAAAGTATTTAAAACTAAAGTTCCGTTAGAATTTTCAGCTTCAGTTTTTACATTAATAGTTTTAATATCTTTTTTATTATCTGCTACTTTTTGAAAACTCTTTTTCTTTAAAGGAGAAACTTTTTCATTTTTGCTTAATTTTTTATTATTGTTAGAACTTGCTTCATTTACTATTCCTAATAAGGTACCTACAACCGCTGAATCGCCTTCTTTAACTTTAATAGAAGATAATATTCCACTTAAAGGTGACGGAACCTCAATATTAACTTTATCAGTTTCTAACTCTACCAAAGGTTCATCTGTTTCAACCTTTTCTCCAACCTGCTTAAGCCACTTAGATACAGTAGCTTCAGTTACAGATTCGCCTAATGCTGGAACTAAAATTTGATTCGCCATAAGTTAACCTAATACCTTTTCTATTATTTCCTTTTGCTGCGCAAGATGTTTTTTTAAATATCCTGTCGCTGGTGACGCAGCAGGCTTTCTTCCAATATATTTGACCTGTCTATACTCTGCTTTTATATAATCTAGAGTCCATTGAACATAATTTCTTGCGCTATTCCATGCTCCCATATTTTGGGGCTCTTCTTGACACCAATAAAATTTAGCATTTTTTTTAAATCTCCGTAATATTTTTGCAAGCGTTTTTACAGGAAAAGGATATAATTGCTCTATTCTAATAATATATACTTTATCATTTTTAATTTTTTCTCTTGCTTCAATAAGATCAAAATAAACTTTTCCTGAACAAATTATTACTTTCTTAATTTCTTTATCTTTTTTTAATTTTATCAAGCCATAACTTTTAATATCTGCATGGTCAGTCAAAACTCTATGAAATGAATTTTTTATACTAAAATCTTCAATATTTGAAATACACCTTTTATTTCTAAGTAATGACTTTGGTGTCATAATAACTAATGGTTTTCTAAAACCTCTGTGTATTTGTCTGCGCAAAACATGAAAGTAGTTTGCTGGTGTTGTGCAATTTACAACTTGTATATTTTCTTGTGCACATAATTGTAAAAATCTTTCTAATCTTGCTGAAGAATGTTCAGGTCCTTGCCCTTCATATCCGTGTGGTAATAACATTACTAAGCCACTTGCCCTAAACCATTTTCTTTCACCAGAAGCAATAAATTGATCTATCACTACTTGAGCTCCATTTGCAAAATCACCAAATTGTGCTTCCCAAATTACTAATGTTGTTGGTTCTGAAAGTGCATAACCATGTTCAAAACTAAGCACTGCCAGTTCAGAGAGTAAACTATCAATAACCTCATATCTTTTTTGTTTTTTTGAAATATTATTTAGAGGTGTATAATATGAGTTATCATTTTGATCACGTAAAACAGAATGTCTTTGGCTAAAAGTTCCTCTACCTGAGTCTTGTCCTGAAAGTCTTACAGGAAAACCCTCATCTAGCAATGTTCCAAATGCTAGCTGTTCTGCTGTGGACCAATCAAAACCTTTTCCAGTAAAAAACATATTCTTTTTATTTTCAATAATTTTTTTTATTGTTCGATGAATATTAAATTCTTCTGGGATAAAATTAATTTTTTCTCCAATTGTCTTTAACTTATTTATCGAAACACCTGTTACACCTCTCTTATCTTTACCTTTCTCTGGTTTAAATCTTGACCAAACACCTTCGTACCATTCTAGTTTTGGTTTATACTCTTTTGCTGTCTTAAGTTGTTCTGTAAGAAGATTTTTGAATTTTAATTTCATATTATCAAAATCTTTCTTAGTTATTATTTTTTCATTTATCAGTTTTTTAGAATATACACTTAAAGTAGTTGGGTGATTTTTAATCTTTTGATACATTATTGGTTGTGTAAAAGAAGGTTCGTCACCTTCATTATGTCCAAAACGTCTGTAGCAAATCATATCTATTACAATATCTTTTCTAAATTTTTGTCTAAATTCCATTGCAATTCTTGCGCAATGAACTACAGCTTCGGGATCATCACCATTAACATGAAGTATTGGAGCCTCGACCATTTTTGCTACATCTGATGGATAGGGTGAGGATCTGGCAAACCTTGGGTTTGTTGTAAAACCAATTTGATTATTAACTATTATATGAATAGTTCCACCTGTATTATGCCCAGGTAAACCTGACATAGCGAAGCATTCAGCTACAACGCCTTGGCCAGCAAAAGCAGCATCACCATGAATTAATATAGGAACAACTTTTTTTCTCTCTTTATCTTGATGAAAAAACTGTTTTGCACGAGTTTGTCCTAAAACCACTGGGTCTACCGCTTCTAGATGAGATGGGTTATCTGTTAAAGAAATATGTACTAAGTTATTATCAAACTCTCTATTTGACGAGGCTCCCAAATGATATTTCACATCTCCCGTTGAGTCAGTATTTAAGGCTACAAATTCACCTGCAAATTCATTGAACATTCTTTTGTAAGATTTTTGCAATACATTTGCTAATACATTTAGTCTTCCTCTATGAGGCATACCAATTTTTATTTCCTTTACACCTAGCTGTCCTCCTCGTTTAATTAATTGTTCTAAAGCAGGTATCAAAGACTCCCCTCCGTCAATTCCAAATCTTTTTGTTCCTATAAATTTAACAGCTAAAAATTTTTCAAAACCTTCTGCTTGTATTAATTTATTTAAAATAGCTTTCTTTCCAGTGGTAGTAAAATTTATTCTATTTTCGTTTTTTTCAACACGTTCTCTCAACCATGTTTTTTCATTAGGATCTGAAATATGCATAAATTCAATACCCATTGTCGAGCAATAGGTATTTTTAAGGAACAAAAGCATTTCGTTAACAGTCGCATGATCTCTATCTAGATATCCATTTAAGTAAATTTTTTTATTATAATCTTCTTTTTTAAAGCCATGGTCAGCTGGATGAAGCTCATGTAAATATTTACTCTCCTTCAAACCAAGTGGATCTAGATTTGCAATAAGATGACCTCTAATTCTATATGCTCTAATTAGAGCAATAGCTTTTACAGATTGTTCTTTTTCTTTGTTTAAAATTTCTTTCGCAAATAATGTTTTTTTATTATTTTGATTTTCATCTATACTTAAACTTTCTTCTAAAGCTAATGTTTTTAAGCTATCATCCCTGTTAGGCGCCCAACTCGGTCCCAATATTTCCTTTGCTACAATTGCATGATCTTCACCAAGTCCATTAAAAAATTTAGCCCAACCTTCAGGAATAGATTGTGGAGTTTTTAAATATTTTAAATAAAGTTCTTTTATAAAAGAAATATTGGCACCTTGCAAAAAAGAGGTTTTTTCGAAAATTGAATTATTATTATTTGAATCCATTAATATTAAAATAAATTTTTACTTATTATAAAATTGAAAAAATTATCTTGCAAGTTTGTCTGCCATAGTTTTGCCAATTTGTGCTGGGGACTCCGCAACTAAAATACCACATGACTTCATTTTTTCTATTTTATCTTCTGCTCCACCTTTTCCACCAGAAATAATTGCACCTGCGTGGCCCATTCTGCGGCCAGGTGGAGCTGTTCTACCTGCAATGAATCCAACTACAGGTTTTTTAATTTTTGATGATTTTATAAAATCAGCAGCTTCTTCTTCTGAGGAACCTCCTATTTCACCAAGCATTAAAATTGATTTAGTTTGATCATCTTTTAAAAACATTTCAATACAATCAATAAAACTTGTGCCATTAATAGGATCTCCACCTATACCTATAACTGTTGATTGCCCCAAACCATTTTCTGTTGTTTGAGCTACTGCTTCATAAGTCAGAGTTCCTGATCTAGATACAATTCCACACGATCCTTTTTTATGAATATTGCCTGGCATGATACCAATTTTACATTCCTCTGGAGTTATTATTCCTGGACAGTTTGGACCAATTAATCGAGATTTTGATTTTAAAATTTTTTCTTTAACTCGGATCATGTCTAAAATTGGAATACCCTCAGTAATACATACAATAAGTGGAACTTCACTTTCTATAGCTTCTATAATTGCTGAAGCAGCAAACTTTGCAGGAACATAAATCATTGTTGCGTTTGCTTTAGTTTTTTCAACAGCTTCTTTTACTGTGTTAAATACTGGTCTTCCTAAATGTGTTTGTCCACCTTTTTTTGGAGTAACACCGCCAACTAAATTAGTTCCATAAGATATTGCTTGTTCAGAATGAAAAGTACCATGGGATCCTGTAAATCCTTGACAAATTACTTTTGTATTTTTGTTGATCAAAATTGACATTTTTATTTGGTTACCTCTACAATTTTTTTAGCTGCATCAGACAGATTATTTGCTGATATAATTTTTAAATTGGAATCTTTTAAAATTTTTTTACCTAGTTCTACATTAGTTCCAGCTAATCTTACTACTAAAGGTAATTCTAACTTCATTTCTTGCGCGGCTTGAACAACACCCTCAGCAAGTACATCGCATCGCATGATTCCACCAAAAATATTAATTAAAATACCTTTAACATTTTTATCTGATAGTATGATTTTAAATGCTGCAGAGACTTTTTCTTTTGAGGCTCCGCCCCCAACATCAAGAAAATTTGCTGGTTCAGAACCATATAGTTTTATGATATCCATTGTTGCCATTGCCAGTCCAGCACCATTTACCATGCAACCAATTTTACCATTTAATTTAATATAGGATAATCCATATTTACTTGCTTCAGTTTCAATTGGATCTTCTTCGTTTAAATCTTTTAAAGATAAAATGTCAGGATTTCTATATAAAGCATTATCATCAAAGTTAATTTTAGCATCAAGACATAATAAATTATCATCTTTATTTAGAATTAATGGGTTTATTTCAATTAAATTTGCATCTTTTTCAATTAAAATCTTATATAAAGATTTTATAATATTATAACCTTGTTTTTTTGTTTTACTGGATATGGAAAACGGTTTTAATATTTTCTCAATATCATTATCACTTATTAAATTTAATGAACTAATTTTTACTGTAGTAATTTTTTCTGGATTTTGCTTTGCAACTTCCTCAATATCCATTCCTCCTTCAGCGCTAGAAATAAAAGCAATTTTTGAGTTAGACCTATCTACTAAGCAGGATAAATAAAATTCTTTAGTAATATCGCATGTTTCTTCTATATATAATCTTCTAACTTTTCTACCTTTTGGTCCTGTTTGAGGAGTTATTAGCGTTTTTTCTAACATCATATTAGCTTCTCTCACAGCTTCATCTAAGTTTTTTATAATCTTAATACCTCCAGCTTTGCCTCTGCCACCAGCATGAATTTGAGCTTTTATTACTAATTTTTTTTTAAAATTTTTATTTAATTTTTTAGATATTTCAGATTTATTAAATATAACTATTCCTTTAGGAACTGGAATTCCATATTTTTTTAATAATTCCTTAGACTGATGTTCATGAATATTCATCAAAAATTTACTTTATTATAAACTACAATTCTTAATCTCATAACTTATTAGTTGTTTAAGTATAATTTTTTTATTAAAGCAATTTTTATAAAAATCAATATAGTGAAAGTTTATATTCTCATCGCTAATATTTGTAACATAAATAACAGTAATTTTATTTTTTTTAATTAAATTATTCATTAATCTTTGATATTTTGCTTCATATACATTATCTTTTAAAGGATGAGTGGTTCCATCTCCAGTATAAACTCTACTTGGTGAAAATAATTTTTGATCTAATATTATAGAATAAAAAGGATAGTTTGTTATTAACATTTTGTTTCTTTTATCTTTTTTTAAAAAAAGCTGTATATCGTTAATTAAATTAATTTCTGTTTTAGGATTATCTCTAAACTGAGGGGTAATCCACTTTAATCCTGATAGTTTTTTATTTATTTCTTTTGCATTTATTGCTAATTGTAAATTGACATTTTTTAATTCGTGAAATTTTCGTTCCTCATTAAATCTAAAATGATATTTATATGTTGAGAAAAGGCAGAAAGATAAAATAATTAGACTAGCAATTTTTTTAAATTTAAAATTACTATTGCTTACCTCGATGTGCGAAAAAGCACATAAAATTGGTATAATGAAAAATATAAATGTCTGATTTTTGGTAAGTAACTGATGTAAAATTAAAGAAAAAGTAAAAAAAAGTAAAATTAAAAAAACATAAAAATTGTTTTGTTTGATGTAGCTTTTTAAAATGAATAAGTTGCGTAAATTTATATAAATAAAAAAAATAATTATTAAATAAATTAAAATAAAATTTCCTATAATATTTTCAAAAGTAAAAGCTAGACTTATAAATCTTTTTGAACCTATGATTTGTGGATAATATATATGTTGATCTAGAAATGCAGAAAAGCTTATACCTTGAAGTTTACCAAAAAAAATAATTATAAAAATAAATAAAATTGTGCTAGCTAAAGTATACCAAATTAAATAAATTCTTTTATTTATTAAAGCATACAAAGGCAAAACTAAACTAACTATTAAAATAATATAAGTTGCAGGTACTTGCTTAGATAGAAAAGCCATACCAAAAAATATTGGTATTAATATCCAGAAAATTTTTCTTTTGTTATTAATTCCTAGTAAAAAACTATAAATTCCTAATAAAGAAAAAAACGCTGAATGGTGATCTATAAAAGGTGTGCCACTAGAAGGATAAGCAAGTATTGAAAAAAGCAAAGAATAGAAAAAAGAATATTCATCTTTTAGCTTAAAATTTTTAAGTACAAAAAAAGTACTTAAAGTTATTAATGCGTTTATTGCAGATGCGTGAAATACATATGCTTGCCAATTAACACCAAGAAGATAAAAAAAAATAGCTTGTATGTAGTCAAGCATTACACCTTTAACTAACCAATAATCCTGAAATGGTATTTCTCCATTTAATACACGATATCCTGAGTCAAAAAAGTGGGCACTATCCATTGGGAAAAGACCAAGATTGCCATAATACTGATTTATAATTACCGAAAATAAGAAAAGAAATAAAATATAAATTTTATCCTTTTTAAACTTAAACTTTGAGATCATAAAATATTAATATTAAAAACTATTTTGCTAGCTCAGGATCTATTTTGACAGCAGCTTTAAAAAGTTCTTTTACTGCACTTACTGAAATTGCAAAATTTTCTTTTTCTTTTTTGTCTAATCTCATGTCAATTATTTTTTCAACACCCATACTCCCAATAATTACTGGAACTCCTGCATATATTTCTTTAAATCCATATTCGCCATTAAGATAGGCAGCGCAAGGTAAAGTTTTTTTCAAATCTTTTAAATAAGATTCTGCCATTTCAACTCCTGCTGCTGCAGGTGCATAAAAAGCAGATCCACTACCAAGAAATTTTACTATTTCAGCTCCTCCTTTTCGTGTTTTATCAATAATAAAATTTAATTTTTCTTCTGTAATCTTCTTATCTTTAATTAATTGAATTAAAGGTTTCCCATTAACAGTCGTATAGTTTGGCATTGGAACCATAGTATCGCCATGACCTCCAAGAACAAGCGTATTTATATTTTTAACAGAAACTTTAAGCTCTTGTGAAAGAAAATATTTAAATCTTGATGAATCTAACACACCGGCCATACCAATAATTTTATTAGTTGGTAAATTAGAATACTTTTGTAACGCCATAACAATTACATCTAGAGGGTTAGTAATACAAATTATAAAAGCATTTGGAGAGTTTTCTTTTATTCCCTTGGCAACCTTTTTAATAATTTTTAAATTCGTTTCTAATAAATCATCTCTTGTCATTCCTGGTTTCCTTGGAACACCGGCAGTTATAATTATTACATCAGAATTATTTATATCCTTATAGTCGTTTGTGCCAATAATATTAATATTATATCCATCAACTGCAGTAGATTGAGAAATATCTAAAGCTTTTCCTTTAGCAATACCTTCTACTACATCAAAAAGAACAACATCCGCGAGCTCTTTTATACTAATTAAATGGGCTAATGTTCCTCCAATTTGACCTGCGCCTATTAAAGAAATTTTTTTTTTCATAACATTTCACTTTATTATTTTAGTTTTAATTCATTGCAAGCATTTTTTTAATTGAGCTTATCGCTTTTGCTGGGTTTAATCCTTTTGGACACGAATTAGTACAGTTCATAATTGTATGACACCTGTATAGCTTTAATTTATCTGCTACTATCTTTAATCTTTCTTTTTGTTCCTCGTCTCGGCTATCAATAATCCAACGATAAGCCTGTAATAAAACAGCTGGTCCCAAATATTTTTCTCCGTTCCACCAGTAACTTGGGCAAGATGTAGAACAACATGCACACATAATACATTCATATAAACCATCAAGCTTTTTTCTATTTTCTTTTGATTGGTTAATTTCAATTGTTTTAGATTTTTTTTCTTTATTTTTAAGCCAGGGCTCTATTGACTCATATTGTCTGTACAAATTACTTAAATCTGCTACCAAATCTTTTATAACTTTTAAATGTGGTAAAGGATAAATATTAATATCACCACTAATATCTTTATGAGATTTCATGCATGAAAGTGTATTGACTCCATCTACATTCATCGCACATGATCCGCAAACTCCATGGGCGCACGATCTTCTATATGTAAGAGTTGGATCAATTTCATTCTTTATTTTATTCAAAATATCTAAAACCTTATTTCCACATTTAGTTAAATCTACTTCAAAGGTATCTATTTTTGGATTTTCATTTTTCTCAGGACTCCATCTATATATGTTTACCTTCTTAATATTTTTTGCTCCAGTTGTATCTTTATAATAGTCACCTTTTAAAACTTTTGAATTTTCTGGAAGACTAAATTGTGTCATTAATAAACTCTTTCTTTAGGAGGAAATGATTGTACATCATTACTCATAGTAGACAAAGTTACTGGTCTATAACCGATTTTAACTCCATTATCATTATGCCAGCTTAATGTATGCTTCATAAAATTATTATCATCACGGTTTGGAAAATCTTCCCTAGCATGGGCTCCTCTGCTTTCTTTTCTTGAATAAGCAGACTCCATAGTTGTTATTGCTTGTCTAATAAGATTGTCAAATTCTAATGTTTCCATTAAATCAGTATTAAATATTAACGATTTATCTTTGACCGATATTGATTCGATTGCCTTATAAGGTTTTCTTATTTCTTCAACACCTTCCTTAAGAGTTTTTTCTGTTCTAAAAACTGCGCATTTAGATTGCATCGTTTTTTGCATTGCCAATCTTAATTCTGCAGTTTGATTTTGACCGTTACCATTTCTTAACTTATCAAATCTATTAAGACATTTATCTGTTTCGTTTGAAGAAATTTTTTCATGAGGAGTATTAGGTTTAACTAATTGAATGGCCCTTTGAGCTGCTGATCTTCCAAAAACTACTAGATCAATTAATGAATTAGATCCAAGTCTATTTGCTCCATGTACAGATACACAAGCTGCTTCTCCAATAGCCATTAAACCTGGTACTGTTTTATCTGAGCCGTTCACCGTTAGCACCTCAGCTTTATAATTAGTAGGTATACCTCCCATATTATAATGTACAGTTGGAACAACTGGTATTGGGTCTTTGGTAACATCTCTTCCTACAAAAGTTTCGACTGACTCTGAAATACCAGGTAATCTTGATTCAATTATTTTTTTATCTATATGACTTATATGAAGATTTGCATGATCTTTATATTTACCGACACCTCTTCCTTCATTTATTTCTATTGCTATGGATCGGCTAACAACATCTCTAGAAGCTAAATCTTTTGCATTTGGTGCATATTTTTCCATAAAACGTTCACCATTAGAATTTGTTAAATATCCACCTTCTCCTCTCACCGCCTCTGAAATTAAACAACCAATTCCATAAAGTCCTGTAGGATGAAACTGAACAAATTCCATGTCTTGCAAAGGTAGACCAGCACGTAGCACCATGCCATTTCCATCTCCTGTACAAGTATGTGCCGCAGTTGCCGAATAATAAACTTTTCCATATCCACCTGTTGCTATAATTGTCATATGAGATCTAAATCTATGTATTGTTCCCTCATTAAGATTCCAGGCAATAACTCCCCTACATTGACCATCTTTCATAATAAGATCTAAAGCAAAATATTCTATAAAAAACTTAGTATTATGTTTTAGTGCTTGACCATATAAAGTGTGTAAAATTGCATGACCTGTTCTATCTGCAGCCGCACAAGTTCTTTGAACTGGTGAATTACCATAATCCTTTGTCATTCCTCCAAAAGCACGTTGATAAATTTTTCCATCGTCTGTTCTGCTAAAAGGTACACCGTAATGCTCTAATTCGATCACAGCTCTGGGTGCTTCTTTGCATAAATATTCTATGGAATCTTGATCACCTAACCAGTCTGAACCCTTAACAGTATCATACATATGCCAACGCCAATCATCTTCACCTGCATTACCTAGCGCAGCAGAAATGCCGCCTTGTGCTGCAGATGTGTGACTTCTTGTAGGAAAGACTTTAGAAATACAAGCTGTATTTAAACCTGATTCGCTTAATCCAACCGCAGCTCTTAGTCCTGCTCCTCCAGCTCCAACTACCAAAACATCATATTCGTGATCAATTATCTTATAAGCACTCATTAAATTTTTATATTAATAAAATTAAAATTATTACTGGAATTATTATACTCAATATTAGAGCTAAAATATTTGCGACATCTTTGATTT
>MDSV01002315.1_pt1 | contig 19482 bp, 14 predicted proteins | sample 810851 | NCBI WGS metagenome assembly MDSV01 (sample SAMN05326640, study PRJNA326480) | marine metagenome | isolation source: seawater | place: Atlantic Ocean: North East | collected 2012 | reverse complement strand
CTGAGAAGTACTCATACTATAGAAGTCGAAGGGATAAGGCACAAAGTAACCGCGGCGCTAGCAAAGGTATCTTACCCACTTGCCTGTCTCATTTTATATGGTCTGGTAGTTCAGCTGGTTAGAATACATGCCTGTCACGCATGGGGTCGCGAGTTCGAGTCTCGTCCAGACCGCAAAAAGCCTTAGAGAAATCTTAGGCTTTTTTGTTTTTAGTAACTGACAATAAATAGATAGAGACACTTTAGTTAAATAATCAATTTAGACATTGATTTTTTGGTATGTTTACCCTTGTGCGTACTTATTTAGTGACTTTTTGGAGGATTGTTGGTAGTATACCGACATCAAATATTATTGCAAAGATTGAAGCTATTGATGTAAGAAGTGCAATTTGTGAAACCGATTTAAATTCAGAAATTAATAATGGTAAAAGGCAAACAATAACGATAGTTGTTGTTTTTAATATTGTGTTGGCTGTTCTAGAATTGATTTTAGTAACTATTGTTTCATTTGCATAACCCATTTTTTTATAATGCATGTATCCATTTATAACATGTATGGAATCATCGATTATTAGACCAAACGCGACAGTGAAAATGAAAGCGTTTGATAAACATAAATAAAAAGGAAACAAATAAAGTACAAATCCTACTGTTAGAATTAAGGGTATAATATTTGGGATAATGCCCACAAAAAACATCTTCATATTCAAACCGTAGGCCAAACAAAGAAAAATGCCTACGGTAATTATAGCTACTAATAAACCAAACAAAAGATTTATCGTTAAACCATCACTTGTCTTATCAAAAAGATGTCCAATTCCTGAAAATTTTATGTTTGAATTAATATCGAAGTTTTGTATTTCATTGTAGATTTTTTTTGATGAGTTTGATCCAATATCTGCAATCCTACAATTGTACTTTAATACTTCGGATTCATCCTGAAATATATATTTATATATGGTTTTATTTTGCTTTGTATCATTTGTAAAGTCAATACTGACACCATTCTTTTTTAGTAATTTTTTAAATGCTTTATTATTAAAATTTTTATCACTTTGGTCTACAATAATGCTGAATGGTTTTATCCCTCCAAAATTATCATCAATGAATTTACTGGTTTTGTAGAAGTCAGATGAAATATTTAATTCATCAAGGAGATAGTTGTCAATTTTTATGTCACTAACTTTAATAATTGACAGGATACATGCAATTAACAAAGCTGGTCTAATTACCCATTTTTTGTTTTGTAAAACATTAATTGTAGATTTTATGAAAATCTGAGATGCTTTACTAGGCTTTGTTTTGTCATAATTGTACTCAACAATATAGGAATATGATAAAACTGAAAAAAACAGTGCAATAATGATTCCCAGACCAGTTATTATACCAAAATGACTCAAAGGTGTTATTCCAATAAAAATGAATGAAAAAAAACTTATCATAGTGGTTAATGAAGTAATTAGAACCGGCTTTCCTATTTCTTTTAACCGATTAATAAATCTTTTCTTTTTATTTTCTTCTGTATTTTCTTGAGTATTTACTAAATGCATTATATCAGAAATAGCTACAATAAAAAAAATAGCAGGAGATATAATCATAAATAATTCTATACCACTAAATAAAAATAAAGAAATTGAAGTGCTAACCAATATAGTTAGAATTACACATATAAAAGAGATTAATAAAATAGCAGTGTTTTGTGTATAGGCATACATTGCTGACAAGCAGAGGAATGCACTTAATATCGCAAGCAGTATGAATTCTTTTGATACTTTTTCTTGAAAATAAATTTCACTTGGTGCTCTACCAGCAAATGCTATTTTTTGATCTTCATTAAAAAGTATAGAATGAATTGAGTTTAGTAGTTTTTTAGCATCCAAAACTGATTCTTGATTTAACTCAAATAGAATAAAAAGAGATTTTTTATCCTCACTTATAAATGAACTTTTTTTGTCAAATGATTTATTAAAACTATCCTTATTTGACAAGGAAATTATATTTTTTGGAACTGGGATTAAACTGGTTTCAGGAATATATTTTTCATTTAGTATACTAAAAACACGTTTGATTTCTTTTAGCTGTTTTATAGAATTTAGACTCTTTTTAATATCAATAAAATCTTCATAGGTGAAAGCATTTTTACAACTAATAGTTGCAATAAATATGTTTTCATCATTAATGTTTGATTGTTCATGTTTGTGAAACTCTTCAGTTGTTAATTCATTAATGATTCTTTCAGATTCAAAATAGATTTTAAAATCTTTTAGCTTAATAACTGAAATCGAAATTATTACAAGGGTAAAACATAAAATTTTTCTTTTACAGCTCCATATAAAGTCATAGATTTTACTCATTATGCTAATTAAACTGATAACCCTCCGTCAATATTAATCACTTGACCAGTCATCCATTTTGCATTATCATTAATTATATATTCAACCATACTTGCTATTTGATTAGGTTTTCCAATTGCTTTTAAAGGATGTCTGAGTTTATTCGTTTCAATTTTCTTTTCTGTATCTAAAAACTTCTTACTTAGTGGTGTTTTGATTAGTGATGGGGCAATCGCGTTAACCCTAATTTTAGGAGCTAATTCAATAGCTAAGGTTCTTGTAAGTGATTCAATTGCACCTTTTGAGCATGCTACTTGAGTATGAAATGATATACCTTTTTGAGCCGCAACTGAAGAAAATAATACAATTGATGCATTTTCACTTTTGAGCAGATTTTTTTTGTAAAAAGACAATATTTTTAAAAATCCAATAACATTAATTTTAAAGTCATCAATAAGCTCTTTTTCAGTATACCTGTGAAAAGGTTTGAGATTTATTGTTCCTGGACAGTACACTATACAATCCAAGTGAGAATCAATGTTTAGTTCTTCTGGGTTATTTTTTATAACATCATACTTTTTATACTTAACATTTGAAATATTTTCCTTGTAAGTATTGTTATATGTTGCTATTATATTGTTTCCTTCACTTACTCTTTTTATTACTGCTTCACCCACACCTGATGAACCACCTATAATTAGTATGTTTTTCATTTTGCATAATATTTTATAAAATAAGTTATGCAAAAGTAGGGAACTATTTTAGAAAACACATATCATATTCTAATTAATAAGAAAATAAGATAAACAAGTAAGTATTAAATTGTGATATATCTTTACCTCATTATACTGGATATGCTTTTAATTTAAATCGATGCGAAGACTTGTTCCAACGCTATTTTTCATCTTCTTCATCTGTGAATTCATTTCTCAAGAAGAAATTGTATTTGAATATACAGGAAGTGTCGAAACTTACGTTGTTCCCGCATGTGTAAGCCAATTGAATGTAGTTGTCAAAGGTGCAAAAGGTGGAGGTGTCAATGGAGGTAATGGTTCAACATTAACTGGAATTATTGATGTTACAGAAGGACAAATTCTTGAAATTAGAGTAGGCGGAATTGGTAATTGTCCTGATGGTGGATTTAATGGTGGTGGTTCTGGTGGCTTAGCAGACGTTTCTGAAAATTATGGTTGTGGAGGAGGAGGATCATCAGACATAAGATTTGCTCCATACTCACTTAATGATCGTATTGTTGTTGCAGCTGGAGGGGGAGGTATGGGTGGAGGAAATACTGATGCTGTAGCTGGAATTGCAGGTTGTGATAATGGTGGCAATGGAGATAGTCCATTTGGTATTGGTGGGTTTGGAGGCTCGCAAATTAATTCTGGAGATGGCGGACCTCCATGGATTGATCAGGGGAATATTGGCAGTAATGGAAATTTGTCTCAAGGAGGGGTAGGTGCTAGTGACCCTTGTTATAATTTAGGTCCCGGTGGTGGTGGTGGTGGTGGATATTTTGGCGGCGGCGGCGGCGGTAGTGATTGTTGGCAATCTGGTTCACTTGGCGGTGGCGGTGGTGGCGGTGGATCAAGCTTAGTACCTTTTGGTTTCTCTTGTGATGACGGCACTGTAACAGGTAATGGATCGATAGTTATTTCTCCATTAGGTGAATTATTAATTGAAGCTACACCAAATCCAGTATCAATATGTTTAGGTGATTCAGCTTTATTATCTTTTTCTGGTGCTAATGAATATCTCTCGAATCAAAATGGTAATTTTACAGATATTGATTCTGTCATTTATGTTTCTCCAATTGAAACCACATCTTATTTAATTGTTGGTAATACTGGTATTTGTACAGATACATTAGAAGTATTTGTTAATATTTCTGAGTCTTATAACATAGATAATTCTTTTAATCTTTGTTTAGGCGAGAGTTTTGTTCTTCCTGACGGAAGTTTAGTCAGCTCCTCTGGTACGTATACTGTTGCCTTACAAACTTCTGTTTCTGGATGCGATAGTGTAATTACAACAAATCTTTCCTATTTAGATACAAGTTTAACTTCGTTTACTTACAATATTTGTGAGGGAGATTCTATCATTTTAGCAAATGGCGAGTCTGTAGATGAGGAAGGCGTTTTTGTTTCTTTATTTGATGCTAATAATGGATGTGATAGTACAGTAGTTGAAGAAATATTCATTTCTCCCTCATACAATTTATTTTATGACTTTGATGTGTGCGATGATAACAGTTATATACTTCCTGATGGATCAATCCCTTCTGAGTCAGGAGAATATAGTTTTTCTTTTGAGACATATACTGGTTGTGATAGTTTAATTACGATTAATCTTCAAGTAAATCCTCAATTTGAGATCTATATTGTTGAGGAAATTTGTCATGGCGACGAATTTGTTTTGCCGGATGGACAAATTGTTTCTAATGAAGGTGAATACACTTTAGAATATCTAACTCAAAGCGGTTGCGATAGTGTTATAATTACAAATTTAGTGGTTAATGATTTGCCAATCATCGACTTTGGGCTTGAAGAACACTATTGCCCATATGAATCGAATATTGAAGTATCCCCACAACCACCAGGTGGAAACCTAGTTGGTCTCACTATTAATGATGATGTTCTTCAACTAGAAGATGCTGAACCTGGATTATATAGTATTTCATATAGTTATACAGACCAAAATGGATGTACAAATGAACTAGATCACGAATATGAAGTGCTTGAGGAATTAAATCCTTCGATTAATTATGAAATAATTTGTAATGCATTGTTTTTCGAGAGCGTAACTGATAATGTTAATGAATATAGTTGGTTTTTAGGTGAAGATTTAGTGTCGATTCAGTCTGATTTTGAGATCACTTTTTATGAATATGGAAATTATAATCTTGAACTAATTGTTTCGGATGTATATGGCTGTGAGTATAGCATTTTAGAAGAAATTTACTTGAGTGAAACAATCGATCTTTCTAATTTCTTTATTCCTAATGTTATCTCTCCAAATCAAGATAATATTAATGATTTTTTAGAGTTACCCATAAATTTCACTTCGTGCTTAAACTTTTCAATTAAAGTATATAATAAGTGGGGTTTTGTAGTTTATGAAATGACTGAAGAAACATCTCCTTTTGAAGGTAAGAAGTCTGATGGAACCTTATTGCCTGAAGGAGTATATTTCTATACTTTAGAAGTAGTCGATTATCCATGTAATGAGACACCAGAATTAAGAGATTGGTGTACAGGAAGTATATCTATTTTTAGATGATATGAGTGTTGATGTCTTCGGCTAAGACAACAAAAGGATAATTTCATTGCGCCTTTTATTACGCGTTTTGTCTATTCAGTTAAAACCTGTGCTGATTTATCAATATTTTTTCGTTCTTCGTATACCCATATAGTTAATCCAAGCATGAACAAGCAATAAACAAAATCTTCTATCGGTATGGTGAAAATTCTGATTCCAGTATTCATTAAATCATCATAAATTACAATAGGTTCGTTGGTTAATGAGCCAGTTAAAACACCATTTACAATAAAAAAGGGAAATAAGCTTGTTAAAAATGTTCTATACAACACAGAAAGGAATTTTACGTTTTTTTGTTGTATTAGAAGGATGAATGTTCCAGTTAGAATAAAACAAACGCATGTGTAAGTTTTATTGTAATTTACCATACCAATTGTAAGTAAAGTTAGACCCGTTAGTACATTCAATAACTTAATTTTAACATACGGATTCTTGAGTGGAAAAAAGTGATTTAATACTTCATGAATAAACAAACATGAGTAAGGAACACAAATAAAAAACAACCATTCTTCGATTGGCAAATCAAGAAATTTGTAACCTAAAATATATTGTTCATTGAAATGCCAAATAGCTTTTTTCGTAAAAATAATATCCCATGTTATAAACACAGTCATCATAACTACTTCAGCAATAAATAAATGTTTCCAATTTTTGTAGAACTTAAGTCTTTTTTCAAAGCTCCTTATCATCGGAAAGCTAATACTTAAGGCCATAAGTATTAGATAATAATAATTAGTATCGACGGAAATCATTATAAAATTAAAGAACCAACAAAAAAGATAATTTGAGAAGTAATAATAGAAAGGCCAAGATAATATGGAATCATTGCACTATTTCTTGTAATTATTGCTTGCATACTAATTGAAATAACGAACCACATAAAATAATTTTGAGTAGGAATAAAATTGTTTTCCCAAAACCAAAATTTGTATTCGATTGCTATAGGTTCAATTAAAAAATCTATCCCAACCATCAGTAGTGATGAGTATAAAATCTGTAACAATAAGTTTGATGTAAATCTATTTACACAAGCTCGTGTTCCAATTGTAAGTATAAACCAGTTGAAGCCGATTGCAATTGGGACATTTAACACTTGTAATCCGAGAATTGAATTTATATAGTTGTAATTTCCAAATATTGATTTAGTTTGCACCCCCAATATTTCAATGCCCAAGCCAATTGTAAATAGAAGAATAAAGAGTGAAAAAAAACGCTTTTTTGGTAGATAATAAAAACAAATTAAGAGTGTGAAAAGTTGGTTGTATGGCGTCATCATTTCGAACATGAGCCTTAATTCATCAATTTTAAAACCAAATACTCCGACAATATTTATCAGTATTAATAACCAAAGACCAGTATTTTTTTTGAAGAATTTCATTTTATTAATTCATCAACAATTTTAGCAGAAGATAATGCTAATGGTATACCTCCGCCAGGATGCACACTTCCACCACAAAAGTATAATCCTTTAATTTTATTGGAAAAATTTGGGTGTCTAAAAAAAGCAGATTGACGATTGTTTGATGATGTTCCATAAAGTGCTCCTTGAAATGAACCGGTTTTTGACTCAATACTCCTAGGATCTAGAATGGATTCATATTCAATAAATGGAGTAATGCTATCGTCTAAAACTCGTTCTAGTTTTTTTAATATGTTTTCTCGAGAAATCGATATTATTTCCTCCCAAGCTTGTCCATGGTTTGCTGGAGTATTAATCATTACAAACCAGTTTTCACAATTTTCTGGGGCATCGCTTTTTTGTTTTTTACTTGTTATGTTTACATAAATTGTAGGATCATCCGGCACTTTTTTTAAGTCAGTTATTTCATTAAATTCTTGTTTGTAATCGTGTGAAAAAAAGATGTTATGGAGGTCTAATCTTTCAAATGTTTTTTTAATTCCCCAGTAGAAAATAATTGCTGATGTTGATCGCTCGATTTTCTTAATTTTATTTGCTTTTTGTTTAATGTTTAATAGTTTATCGTAAACAAAAAATACGTCAATATTACATATTACAATATCTGACTCATAAAACATATTTTCTGTATGAATTCCAGTAACACATCCGTCCTTTACTTCAATCCTTTCAACTTTAGTATTTGTGAAAACCTTTACTCCCATTTCGTCGCAAAGTTGTATTAATAACTCTGCTATAGATCTCATTCCTTTGTCTGGGAAATAGGCCCCTTGATTTATTTCAATGTGTGGTATTAGATTTAGAATTGCAGGTGCTTTGTATGGATTTGAACCATTGTATGTAGAATAGCGATTAAAAATTTGTTCAACTTTTGCATTTTTAAAACGCTTATTATTCCTTTTGCTCATAGAAATAAAAAGATCTAAAAACGGCAATTTTAAAACAGAAATAATTGTATTAATATTGAGATAACTCTTAATCTTGTGCAATGACTTTTCCAAAAACAAACGAAATGTTGCATTGTAAAGAAAGGCACTTTTCTTTAAATGTTTCTGAACTTTAAGTGAGCTAACTTTAGTCTTATTTTCTATTTCTTTGGATAAAAGAATAGGATCAGAATAGCCTCTTATAACTGTTTTGTCTTCAAAAAAATATCTACATGACTCTTCTAGTTTTTGATAGTTGAAGTATTCTTCTGGATTTTTATTACATATTCTTATTAATTCTTCAATAAGTTTAGGTTGTGTAAATAATGATGGTCCAGTGTCAAATCGGTAACCGCCTAGTTTTGTTTGTCCTATTTTACCTCCTAAACTTTCATTACTTTCGTATAGTCTCACATTGTAACCTCTAGAAGCTAGTCTGATTGCCACAGATAGCCCCCCAACACCGCTTCCTATGACAGTGATTTTCTTCATTGATAACTGAATGACTCAATTTTTATTAATATGTTATGTATTAAAATACCAAGTTTTATGTTAGTTGAAAAAACTTGTAAAATTTTTGAGTTAAATATCACGGATTTATGTCTTGTATTTCTCCACAAAATATTTCCATGGAACCCAAAGCATTCCGAAAGCTTCACTGCCATTTTTTTTAATAACTTTATGATGCATTTTGTGACCTTTTCTTAACGCTTGTAAATATCTCCATTTTGGCTTTTTAAACCATTTAAAGCGTTGATGTATTATTACATCATGAACAATGAAATAGCATATACCATAAAATAATATACCAAGACCAATAAAAAATAAATAACTGTATTTATGTTGAATACCCCTTACTATTAAAAGACAACTGGGTAAAGCAAAAATGATAAAAAAGAGATCATTCTTTTCAAATAAACTTGAGTATTGTGGTTTATGATGATCTTCATGTAGGTACCATAAAAATCCATGCATGATATATTTATGTGTAAGCCAAGTTATGACTTCCATAAAAGCAAAAGTTGCAAGAGTGACTCCTATTGCTATAAGTATATTCATATACAATACGGTTTAGAATTTAGATGCTAAGTTAATTTACATGACACTATATAAATATTATTAAAATGCATTTATGATGGTACTAAGATATTCTTGTAAAAAAGTGTTTTCTTTTGCTAAATTCTGTTTTATCATATTTAAATCATCTTTGATGTTATTGTCATAAAACAAAAAAGATGGTGAGTTTTTTTGAATTGTATACCTTAACATGCGAATTTCTATGTTATTCGGATTTCCATTAATAATACTATCCAATTTGTTTGTCTGATTTGTGAATATTATCCACTTCTCTATTGGATTCCCCTTGAAGTCCAGCATCATTAATTTTCCAGTGCAGTTGTATGCATTAACAACTGGGTGATCAAGATGATGAGTGCTTATTTCAATTAGTTTGTCGATTTCTTCAATTCTATCAGTTGTTAAAAAACAAGAACGAATTTCATCAAGAGTAAAATCTTGACAAAATCCAGTAATTGAAAAGTGTAATGCTGTAATAATTAAAATACCTTTCAAATTAATTTTAATTGATGCAAAAGCATTGATTTAATAAATAGAATGATTTTATTAAAGTTTGGGACTCTAATTCGATGTTCTATGATCTTAGATGCAGGAAGTGATTTAATTCTTGAAAACAATTTATAATAATAACAGTATGCTAAATAAACACCCCCTCTCGATGCGTGAGGAAGCATTCTAATGCCTTTTAGAGCAGATGTAAAATCATCTTCAATATCAATTTCGATTTTTGTTTTTTCTTCTTCGTTAAATTCATTCATGTCAACACCCGGAAAATAGGTTCTTCCTAGACCCTGAAAATCTGCGTTTGCATCTCTGAGGAAATTAATTTTCTGAAATGCAGAACCCAATTTCATAGCAAATGGCTTTAAATCATTGTATTCTTCTTCATTGCCATTTACAAATACTTTTAAGCACATAAGACCGACAACCTCCGCAGATCCTAGTATATAAAGCTGATATTTTTCTTCATCATAAACTTGGTCATCCAAATCCATTTCCATGCTATTCAAAAATGTTTCTATTAGGCTCCATTCAATTCGATAATGGTTTACAGTTTCTTGAAAACTATTGAGTATTGGGTTAAGGCTTATCCTATCTTCTATAGCTTTTATAGTGTCATTCTTGAACCTATTGAACAGTTCAATTTTATTATAATCATGAAACGTATCTACAATTTCATCAGCGAGTCTAACAAAACCATATATGTTATATATAGGTTGATGTAATTCTTTATTTAATGCTTTAATACCTAACGAAAAGCTAGTGCTATACATTATTGTAGTCTTTTTACTGCATTCTCTTGAAATGGTATCAAAAATATCTTTCATATTTATTTGATTTTGTTTAAAAGATAGTCTGCTACCACCTGACCCGATATGATTGATGGTGGGACACCTGGTCCAGGTACAGTCAATTGACCTGTGTAAAATAAATTTTTGATTTTTTTATTGATAATTTTTGGTTTTAGATTTGCTGTTTGAAAAAGGGTGTTAGCAAGTCCATATGCATTTCCTTTGAAAGAATTGTAATCTTCTTTAAAGTCATTAATACAGTAACTCCTTTTATATTCAATATGTTCAAGAATCCCTTGTCTGCAATGTTTTTCAAGCCTTGCAATCATAATTTTAAAATATTTTTCACGAAGTTGTTCATCGTCATTTAAACCTGGAGCAAGAGGCATTAGTAAAAATATATTTTCTTTAGCTTTTGGAGCAACAGAAGAATCTGTTTTGGAAGGACAGCATGCGTAGAAAAGCGGTTTGCTAGGCCATGACGGATTTTTATATATCTCTTGAGTATGCAGTTCTATATCCTCATCAAAAAACAAATTGTGATGCTCTAAATTGTCAATTTTAGAATTCAAACCCAAATAGAAAAGAAGCGAAGACGGGGAAAAGGTTTTTTTGTTCCAATATTTTTCACTATAATTTCTGTATTTTTTTTCTAGTAACTTTTCTTCTACATGATGATAATCGGCTGATGCAATAATGTAATCAAATGAAAACTCGCCGTTTGATGTCGATATGGTCTTTGCTCTTTTGTCTTTAATATTTATTTTAGTCACAGAGGTGTTCGTCATAAACTTCACTCCAAGTTCTTTACACAATTGAACGAAACCTTCTATTACTTTCCCAAAACCACCAGAGGGATAAAATGTCCCATGTTTAATCCCAGAATAAGCCATTAAGCTGTAAAGAGCAGGAGTATCCTGGGGAGCAGTTCCTAAAAATAAAACTGGAAATTCTAATAAAGCTTTTATTTTGGGGTTGGTGAAAAAATTTGCAATATGTTTTCTGTATGAAGTGAATATTTGAAGTTTAAACACATTACTCAATATTTCTTTTTTGCATACTTCTTTGATTGATAATCCGGGTTCGTATACCAGTTTGTTAACTCCAATTTCATATTTAAAAGCAGCTTCTTCCATGAATGTTTCAAGTTTTAAAGAGCTTCCTTTTTCGATATTTTCAAATAATCTTAAAATCGAATTCCAATCAGCAGGAATTGGCATTGTATTGTTTTCACTAAAAATTATTTGAAATCCTGGATTAAGTCGCTGAAGTTCATAATAATCAGAAGATGTCTTGTCAAATCGTCTAAAAAATTTATCAAAAACATCTGGCATCCAGTACCAACTAGGTCCCATGTCAAATGTATAACCTTGTTTTTTGAATTGGCGAGCACGTCCGCCTAATTTTTCATTTTTTTCATAAACAGTAACTTTTTGTCCATTCTTAGCAAGAACTGCAGCTGCGCTGAGACCTGAGAAACCACTTCCGATTATTGCAATGTCATTCATTTTTAGCATTAAATTGAAGTATAGTGAATATTAGAATATTGTCTTTTTCTAACTTCACTTAACTTCATCTATTTCATATTTTGTATAAACTTTTTAAAAAAAAGTTACTCAAAAGTAGAATTAACTTGTTATAATTGCACCTTATTTAATCATATTTTTTCACATCTATTTTTTTATCAAATGTTTTTTTCTGAAAAATCCTCAAAATACCGAAACATTTGTCATGAATCTTGCGATTAACAACCGTCATAAAATGCCTAATAAAACTCCATAAACAGAAGATCACATGAGGTCAATATTTTTTGTCGTTTTTTTAGTTTTTCCTGTAATATTTTTCTCACAAAAATGTAAAATTCTTGGTAAAACTGAACCCTTTGCAATGATTGTTGTTCAAGGTACTTCAGTATCTACTATGTCTAATGAGTTTGGTGATTTCGAACTAAATAATTTAGCTCCAGGAATATACAATATTCAAATAAGTGCTGTCGGCTTTGAAACTAAAATTGCTTATGAATTAGAAACTACTTTTTCTAGACCTGCATTTTTAACTGTTGATCTTATACCACTATCATTTAATTTAAATGAAGCTGAAATTGTTGCTGAAGAAAATATAAATTCTGAAGAAAGTCCACTTAGTGTTAGAAGTATTGGAGCAAATGAAATAAAAAGAAATCCTGGTGGTGGACGAGATATCAGTAAGGCATTAAGATCATTACCTGGTGTTGTAAGTATTCCTTCATTTCGTAATGATTTAATTATTAGAGGTGGTGCTCCAAATGAGAATAGATTTTTTATAGATGGCATAGAGATTCCAACAATTAATCACTTCTCAACCCAAGGTTCAAGTGGAGGCGCTGTGGGAATGATTAATGTAGATCTTGTTCGAAATGTGGAGCTTAATACAGGGGCATTTCCGGCTAACAGAATGAATGCTTTATCTAGTGTTTTAGATTTTCAATTTATCACTCCAAGAATTGACGAATGGACAACAAATGCTGTCGTTGGAACAAGTGATTTAGGAATAACAGTAGAAGGTCCAACAAGTGAAAAAAGTTCTTTAGTTATTAATGCAAGAAGAAGTTATTTGCAATTTTTATTCAAGGCATTAGACCTTCCATTTTTACCTATATATAACGATTTGCAATATAAATGGGTAAATCGATTTAATGACAACATAAAAATCACTTTACTAGGAATTGGAGCAATAGATGATTTTCAACTTAATACTGACGTTCAAGGGGGTGATGCAATTTTGGATTATTTGGAAGTTCAGAAACAATGGAATTATACTCAAGGTATTAGACTTGATAAACTTGGACCAAATAGCATATCATCTATCATCTTAAGTAGAAATCACCTTAATAATCGGTCGTTTAAACACATTGATAATGATGAAAGCCAAGCTCTTCTGAAAAACTATATTAGTGAAGAAGTTGAAAATAAGTTAAGAATAGAAAGGAAGCAGTTCTGGAACAATATAAAATTATCATACGGTTTGAATTTTGATATTAGTAGACATAACATAGCCAACACTGAGAATGTTTATAATTTTCAGTCTTTTCAAATAGACACGCTTGATTTTAATTCGGATATTTTAGTACCACGATTTGGGTGTTTTACGCAAGCATCTACCAGCATGTTAGATTCTCGTATTATGATATCATTTGGATTCAGAACCGATGGTGCTATACTTCCATCTGAAAGTGAATTACCGAAAAATTCTCTACTTTCTTTTAGCCCAAGGTTGTCATTCAGTTATGCATTTGCTCCTGAATGGACCTTTAACGCTAATGCTGGTAGATATAACCAACTCCCTTCACTAACGATATTAGGTTATAGTACAGAAAATCGAAATACAGCAAAATTTACTGAATGTACACAGATTGTTGCTGGGATAAAAAAAGATTTTCCTAAAACAAGCACCTCAGTAAGTCTTGAAGGTTTTTATAAAAATTATGACGATACTCCCATGAGTATCAATTATGGTGTAGCTCTAGCTAATTTAGGAGCTGACTTTGGTGTAGTTGGCAATGAGTCTGTTTCATATGATGGCAATGGTCTTGCTTATGGAAGTGAGTTTTTTCTTCAACAAAAACTTCATAAGGGTATGTATGGTATTTTTTCATATACTTGGTTTAGAAGCTTTTACGAAGACTCAGAATCAAAATGGATAGCGAGTTCATGGGATAGTAGACATGTTGTTTCTTTAACAGGAGGTAAGAAGTTTGATAGTGGTTTAGAAATAGGAGCCCGTTTTGTCTATAGTGGTGGTTTGCCTTATACACCATATCTATCAGAAAGTTTTTTGGTTGAAAATTGGGATGTTTTTAATCGTCCTATTATAGATTACAGCGAAATAAATACCCTTCGATTGAAAGCGTTTAATCAATTTGATGTAAGAATTGATAAAAGATTTTTCTTTAAAAAATGGACTATGGACATTTTTGTAGAAGTGCAAAATCTTTTTGGAAGTAACATCCCGACAATTCCACAGATTGATGTTGATCGAGATCAATATGGTAATCCATTAGATATTGACGGTGATGGGGTATATAACTATGAGATAATTGAAATATCTAACTCTGCTATTCTCCCTGCTTTAGGTTTAATTATTGAACTTTAAACAATTACATATAATTAATAAACTTGAATGAAAAATGCAAAAAAATATTCTTTTTGAGTTATTACATTGTTTTAATGATATAAACCAGTTGATTTTCAATACTCAATTTATTTTTTAGTTAATGGATTCATTAAGTCAAATAACTCTTGGGGCAGCAGTAGGTGAGCTTTTTCTAGGTAAAAAGATTGGGAATAGAGCAATGGTTTGGGGAGCTGTGATTGGTACGGTTCCTGATTTAGATGTTCTGGGAAATTTTTTCCTGTCGGATCTAAATGGGCTTTTGTTTCATAGAGGTATAAGCCATTCTGTTTTTTTTAGTGTCTTCGGAGCAATAGCATTAGGATGGTTAGTATTTAGAATGTATGAAAGTAAAAATCACAAATGGATAGCTATTTCAGCAAAAGCAATTTCTGCATTAGTTGTTCTTAAGGTTGTACACTTTCTGGTAAGTCTATTTTCGAGTTCACCATGGTTGTATATGTTTTTTGCAATAATTATAATACTTGGTTTTACTTGGCGACATGTAAAAAGGAGATATCTTTCAAAAAATTGGCAAAAACCTCAAGTTAGTTTGAGAGAATGGCAATGGGCTTTCTTTTGGATTATAGCGACACATATTTTACTAGATGTATTTACGCTTTATGGAACACAAGTTTTTGCGCCATTTTCAAATTACAGAGTTCAATTTGGAACAGTGTCAGTTGCCGATCCATTGTATACTTTTCCTTTCTTAGTATTATTAATAATAGCGTCCTTTTATAATCATAATTCTAAAAAAAGAGAGTGGATAAATAAGTCAGGATTAATTATTAGCAGTCTTTATTTAGCAATCACAGTATCAAATAAGTTTCAGATCGATAGGCAGTTTAATAAAGAATTTGAGCATGCCGGATTACAGGTATTAAGGTATTCTACAAACCCGACAATTTTAAATAATATACTTTGGACTTGTACTGCTGAAACTACAGATCATTTTTATGTAGGTGAGTTTTCTTTTTTTGATGAAGTTCCTGTAGATTTTTATAAGATTAACAAGAACCATAATCTATTAAGAGATATTAATATCGATCCTACTCTAACTGCTTTAAGATGGTTTAGCAACGATTTTTATTGTATTTCTGAACGTAATGATAGTTTGTTTTATAATGATTTAAGGTTTGGTGTGTTTAGAGACAGTAAAGGTGAACCTTCTTTTATATTCTCTTTTTATTTAGAAGATCTTGGAGTTGATGGTTATAAAATGCATAAATATAATGAGGGACCGAATGAAGAAGATAGAAGAGATTTCTTTCCGTCTTACTTAAAAAGAATAATGGGGAAGAAGTCGAATTTATAGGTTTTCATTTTATTATTCTTATTTAGAATGAATAAAAATACCTTGTTTAAGGTATTGGATACAGTATGCTGAAATTCGAATATTTGCAGCATAATTTATTTTAAATACTTTCAAGAAAATGAAAATGAAAACTCAACTTCTATCAATGCTTGCAATGGCAGCAATTATTTCTTTCACTTCATGTGGAACAAGTGATGATGACGAAGACAATTCTTACACTATTCCAGATACTTATGTTTTCACTGATGCGGACGGAAATAACACTGTAAGTTTTTCTGGACAAACTCAAAGAAAAGACATGCTTGCAGAGATAACAACTTACATGAAAACTGGTAATTCAGGTAATGTTGTTGATGCTCAACAGTTAAGAAACATGTATTCAAATAGTAATTACACATGGTTACAAGATGGTTCAAATCCTGATGAATACAATCTTAATGAATCAACTAAACAGTTACAAAACAAAACGGGTAATGGAAGACCTGACGAAGCAGATATACAAAATTACTTTCTCACACTCATGGATGGTCTTGGAGCTGCTAGCAATGGTCCTGATGGAGAAATTCTAGGTGGATACTTACAAAGCTCAACAACTGGAAAAGAGTGGGTTCAACTTATTGAAAAGGGGCTAATGGGTGCATGTTTTTACCACAACATATCTACATATTACTTAGGTGATAGCAAAATGAATGTTGATAATACAACTCCTGTTGATACAGATGCTGGAAAATACTATACTGAAATGGAGCATCACTGGGATGAGGCGTATGGTTACTTTACAGATCAGATTGATTATGACTTTAATGCTGATGAAAAAAGATTTTGGGGTAAGTATGCAGGTGGCTCAAGAGAAGAGCTTCTTGGTACAGCAACAGCTATATACGATGCATTTAGATCTGGACGAGCTGCAATTACTGCTGATGACTTAGGAGAGAGAGATCATCAAATATCAATCATCAGAGAATACACAGAGCTTGCTGTTGGTGGCACTGCTATATATTATTTAAACAAGGCTTTTGATGATTTGTCTTCAGGTGCAGATTTAGGTCAAAAAAATCATCATTTGGCTGAAGCTGAGGCATTCATCTATGGTCTTATGTTTGGCGGTGAAGCTTCTTTCACAAATACTGAGGTTATGTCTATGATTAATGCAATGTCAAATTATAATAATCTAACTGGTGCAGATATATTGTCTGTTCGTGCTCAGATTGCAACAGGATTAGGAATATCAGATTCTGACAGAGATAACTTATAACTTAACCATACATGTTCAATAAAATAATATTTTTCATGTCAAAAAATACAGGGCGATATGTTCGTCCTGTATTTTATTTTTTATTAGGTACTTTGTTTCTTAATAGCTGTGGAACTAGTTCTGATGACGATGATTCATCTAGTTTTGATAGAAATAGTCTTCTAACAAATTATTGTGACAACATCATCATTCCCGCTTACCAAGATTTTAATACACAGACAATCATGCTTCATGATGTTGTTACGTCGTATTCAACAGGAAGCACATCTTTAGAAGATTGTCGCAACCAGCTATTTGGTTCTTGGATGTCGTTCCAAAGAATCATGCCTTATAGCTTTGGCCCAGCTTATAATAATTTATTAAATATTTCTGCAAATACTTATCCAACTGATGAGTCTCAAATTGAGTTAGATATTGCAAATGGTTCATGGGTTCCCCCTACATCTGAGTTTGATCACTTTGGTCTTCCTGCAATAGATTATCTACTAAATTTCAAAGATCAACACAATGCAGAAGAATTATTACGTTTGCAACAACTTACTCAACATTTAGTTGATTTGTCTTCTAACGTATCGAATGATTGGGTTAATTTTTATGGCGAAGAATTTAAATCTTCAACAGGTACGGAATTAGGAAGCTCTTTAAGCCAGCTATTAAATTCTTTTAATCAAATCTATGAGCAAAATGTTCGTAAACAGAAGTTGGGTGTTCCAATAGGAATTTCTGGTGCCATAGATATCGGTTACTCGCTTCCTAATAAAGTCGAAGCATTATACGCTAATTCTTACAGTATTGATTTGCTTTATGAAGCTTTATTAACTTTTCAAGATCTGTATAATGGTGATTACTACATAAACGGAATTAAAAATAATGGGGTCGGTTTAGATGATTATTTAATTTCTTTAGGTGATACAGAGTATGGTTTACAATTAAATGATGATATTAATGCTCAAATTACAACTTCTTTAGACGGCGTATCTTCATTAATTAGCCCTTTATCTGATTATGTTGTAACTAATCGTGATCAAGCAATTGATGTATATCTTGAACTTCAAGCACTTGTTGTGCTATGGAAAGTTGATATGATGGGTTCTTTGGGTGTTCTAGTTACATATGCAGATAATGATGGTGATTAGTGGTTGACGGAGCTCCTTTATATACATTAAGACGTCTTTTTGGAATCCTTGTAGTACTTAGTACTGCAAGGTTTCTTTATTATGGCTGGCAAAATTGTCAAATCCTTGATCCACTTTATACTTTTCCTTTTGAGGAATTTTCTTTTTTACCAAGACCTGGAATAATTGGAACCTATTTATTGTTTTCAGGAATGATTCTGGGAGGGATATCAATAATGACAGGTAGAGCGTTTAAAATTGGCTGTTGTCTTTTTTTTCTGTGTTTCACTTATGTTGAGCTTTTAGACAAAACAAACTATTTAAATCACTATTATTTTGTTTCGATAATTGCTTGTTTACTCATGTTTTCTGATGCTCACAAAGAAAATGTTAGTGTGTCTAGATTACAGGTCAACATCTTTAAATTTGTTATAGCGCTAGTTTATTTTTATGCAGGAATTGCTAAGTTGAATACTGATTGGATGTTGCATGCACAGCCATTGGCTATGTGGTTGCCACCACATGCAGATTTACCTCTAATTGGATGGTTTTTTAATTTTAAAGAAACCGCTTACTTATTTAGTTGGGGTGGAGCACTATTTGATATTACAGCACCATTTTTTCTATTATCAGATAGATTTAGATCGTGGTTTTATCCTGTTTTGATTGTTTTTCATGTTCTTACTTGGATTTTATTTCCTATCGGAATATTTCCATGGGTTATGATTTGCTGTTCAACAATTTTTTTCTCATCAGAAGCACATAGAAAATTTTGGATTCTTTTCCAAGAAAAGATTATTGAACCAATTTTCAATCAAGCAATTTTAGTTTCAATTCCAAAAATTGAATCGCAAGGAAGTCAACATTATCTTTTCAAACCTTTTGTAATAATTTTTGCTTTCATTCAAGTATTATTTCCATTACGATATCTTTTATACAATGGCAACGTATTCTGGCATGAATCAGGGTACAGATTTAGTTGGAGAGTTATGCTGATGGAGAAACCAGCATGGGCTAGTTTTTATGTGAAAAATGAATATAACGTTGAAACAGAAATAATCTTATCAGATTGGCTCTCGAAAAATCAAATAAAGATGATAAGTTCTCAGCCAGATATGATTATTCAATTTTCGAGAATTATTAAAGATCATTATTCCAAGTATCATGATGAAAATGTTAAAGTTCGCGCTGAAGTTTGGGCAAGTTTAAATGGACGTAGATCTCAACTTTTAGTCGATCCGTATCGTGATCTAAGTGTTATTAAAAATTCTTGGTATGAGGTT
>MDSV01024491.1_pt1 | contig 19483 bp, 16 predicted proteins | sample 810851 | NCBI WGS metagenome assembly MDSV01 (sample SAMN05326640, study PRJNA326480) | marine metagenome | isolation source: seawater | place: Atlantic Ocean: North East | collected 2012 | reverse complement strand
CGCCTTTTGTGACTTTAGTTAAAGCCATAGTTTAACTCCATTGTAGTGACACACCATGAATCTTCACGGTGTTATTTGCTAAGGCAAGTTTCCATCTCATTGATTGACCACTAGGTTGACCAGAAATTGTCGCTGTTCCTGTTAAAATTCTTTGTCCTGATGATCCAGTTACATAACCTGAATCAGCTAGAGTAGCATTTGTAAAGTTTGAACCACCATCCCTACTTATAGAAGCGATGATGTCAGTATTTAATGTTGGTGTAGCTACATTTTCTTCAAACACAACAATCCTTGATGAAGTAGGTACACTACTAGCAGCAAAAGCTTCAGACGTAATTGTTGTTGATGTTGTTGTGGCTGGCGCTGCTCCACTTATTAAAACATAACCTGGATAACCTGAACTTTCTCCTAGAGCACTACAAGTTTCTGGCGAACCATCAATACTTGGATAGAAAGGATCAGCAGCTCCACCACTTTCACCCTCACTACCTGCTTCAGTATCACCACTTGTTATTTGTGGATGTCCATAATAAGATGAACCTCCACCACCAGAACCGTCTGAAGATGGACCTGATGTTCTACCACCACCTCCACCACCATAAAAACCAGCTCCACCACCGCCATAAACAGCACATAGAGAAGGATATTTACCTGCTACGCCACCTTCAAATAATGCTCCTGTTCCAGCAGCACATCCTGAGGCCTCTGAACCACCAGAAGCTTGACCACCTTGTTCTTGGTCTCCTCCTCCACCTGATCTACAACCATCACCACCAGCGTCGGTTTGTTGAGCAGACTGATTAGGTCCTCCAGCATTACCTGTTAAACCACCACCATAACCACCTTCTTGGTTACCAGAACCACCACCACCTGAACCGGCAATAATATATGCCTGAGGTGCTGAATATTGAGGGTTACTTAAAGGTACTAAATCGGCATTAAATACACCTGATAAACCACCACCAGCACCTGCCTTAGGTCCTTGAGGTCCTGCTCCTGGAACTATCGGTGAAGCGCCACCTCCTAAAAACTGAGGTACTCCTCCACTAACACCACCTCTTTGACCACCTAAACCTGGAATAACATATAAAGTTTGCCCACCTGTAACTGCTAAGCAGCCCTCAGCATAACCTCCACCACCACCATGTAAATCTGCCGGTGAATCACCACCTCCAGCAGCACCCCATACTTTAATTGCAACACTTGTCATACCAGCAGGAACTGTAAATGTTCCCATTGTACCTGTTGCAACAGGTGAACCTAATTGTGAACTAGTTGCAGCTGGTTCAGCTATTTGTCCTGTATTTGTAAGATGATTTTCTAATCCGTAACCAGCTTGATGACAAACAGATACACCAGAAGGACTAGTTGAGTTAATATAGTAATCACTTGTAGCACAATATAAATCGTTTGAACCCTCACCCTCGTCTGTTCCTGATTCATCATGGAACTCATCAACTATACCGTCAACTAAATTAAAAACAGTCAGACCATCATTAACGGCCATTTTAAAACCTAATAGACCAATATTGTTAGCAGCTGCTCCTACTTTACCCGATACTGATGAAATTGAAGTACAAAGATTTGAAATTGATGTAGAGAGACCTGATACTTTTGATTGAGCAATAGCAGCTGAAGGACTTACTTTAGCATTTGTGATGGCATTGTCTTGTATATCATCACTCGTAACTGTTGTGTCTTGTATTGATCTTGTGTTGATCTTATTGATTGCCATTACACTCTCTCTTTAAATTTTTTATTCTATTTCAGCAATAGTTTTACCAAAATAACCTGTAGTTTTACTTACTGCTCTTGTGTCACTAGCGTCGCTAGGATCATAAGCTGTAGCAGATAATTTAACAGCGTCTGTGCCTTTTTTATCTCCTGAAACAATTGTAATCTTTGCATTAGCTGTTGGTTTAACAGCAGCTTTAGTTATTCTTTGTACCATATTATTCTCCCTATGCCCATTGTAAAGATACACCGTGTATCTTCACTCTATTGTTAGCTAAGGCAAGTTTCCATCTCATAGACTGACCTGATGGTTGTCCTGAAATTGTTGCTTGACCTGTTAAAATTCTTTGACCACTTGATCCTGTTACATATCCTGAGTCTGTTAATGTGGCAGTTGTAAAATTAGAACCACCATCTCTACTTACAGAAGCAATTAAATCTGTATTTAATGTAAGACTTGTTAATCTTTCTTCAAATACAACAATTCTACTTGTTGTTGGTACACTAGTTGAAGCAAAAGGCTCTGACATAATTGTTGTTGATGTCGTTGGAGCTGAGGAAGATGTTCTTGTAATTAAAACATATCCATTTTCAGCAACGCCTTGTACAGGACCTGAACCATTACCACCATGTCCTTCATTAGTACATGCTACATAAGCTGGGTCGGCTACTCCACCGCCTTCACCAAAAGCATTTCCTGCTTCAGTAGAACCACAAGTTACTTGTGGGTGTCCGTGATATGATGAACCTCCACCACCACCTCTATTACCTGAAGTTGGTTTAGGAGTATATCCTGCACCACCACCACCATAATATCCTGATCCACCAGAACCTTTGTTATTATCAGGACCAACATTAGGACCTCCATATAAGAAACCACCAGGTTCACCAGTACCGTTTGTACCTGGAGCACCTTGTCCACCTTGTTCTTGGTCTCCACCACCACCATTAAAGTGACCTATTGTTGATGGTATTGAAGCTGGCGAAGCAATAGAACCACCTGTTCCTCCTGCTACGATAGAATCTGTTTGAGCTTTGTCTGTTCCTCCTACTAAACCTGTTGTTCCACCACCTGAACCACCATATGCAGTTGAACCATTCCAGTAAGCACCGTTAAAAAAACTTGGCTGAGTACCACTAGGGTGATGACCACCACCACCTCCTCCAGCACCAGCAACAAAATAAATTTGTGGAGCTTTTCCTGTTGGGTTAGTTTCATCATTTGCTAAACTTATACCATCAGCAAATACTCCTCCCATACCACCACCGTTTCCGGCACATGGTACTGATTCTCCTGGCGCTTGATTTATACCACCACCAAAACCAGCTCTTGCTTCAAAAGCAGGATTTTCGTCACCTGATCCACCTTCAGCAACAATAACATCAAATTTTTGATCTCCTGTTACGGCTAAATTACCTGAAACAAATCCTCCTCCACCACCACCCATAGCTTCATCTGAAGAACCACTTCCTGAGTGGTCACCACCTCCACCACCAGCACCCCAAACAAACACGCCGATTTGAGATGTATTTTCTGGAACTGTATATTCTGCTATACTAATTGTACCGTGAGCAGGATTACCACCTACTGTTGATGTATCTGGTTCTGTAATCGCTGTTGTAGAAAAACCTGCTGATGTGTTTGAACCTGGGTTAACATCTAAACCTGTTGGATTTCCAGAGTTAATATAATAATCATTTGTAGCACAATAAGTATCGTTTGATCCTTCGCCCTCATCTGTTCCACTTTCATCATGGAACTCGTCAACTATACCGTCAACTAAATTAAATACAGTTAAGCCTTCGTTAACTGCCATCTTAAATCCTAATAAAGAAATATTAAAAGCATTTGTATCTATACCTGAAGTGTCAATAGTGGCATATGATCTATCACCTCTTAAAAATACACTTGTACTACCTGGTGCTGATAATGAAGATACGTTTACTTTACCTGCTGTTGTAACTTCAGCGAGTTTAGTATCAACTATAGCTGCTGATGCATTAACGTCAGCGTTTAATATGGCACCATCTGTTATCATGGCAGACGTGATTGCTGAGTCAGCAATTTTAGCTGATGTTATAGCGTCATCAGCTACTTTAGCAGTTGTAACGGTACCATCACCTATATTTTTTATATTAGTAGCTTCAAAAGGAGTTATGACATAAATTTCTGCACTGGCATCCGGAGCAGCTGTAAATGTAATTCTTTTTAAGTCACCTGATCCATCATTACCGATTGTGTAAGCATTTGATGAACCTGGTTTTTGTCTTACGTTATCTACGAAGACTTGTAAACTATTTTCACCACCTGCTGGTATGATATTTGCTACATCAAAAGTAGTAGTAGAACCATCACCTGTAAATGAGTCTTGTTTTGCTGCTGCCGAGAATTTTGTACTCGGCGGTTTTCCTATATATGCCATTTTTTATCCTTATACGTCTTCTAGTACAGTAACCGTAGCGTCTAAAGCCGATGCAGTACCACAAGAAACTTTTAAAATATCTCCTGCTGAGCCACTGTTTTGTAAAACTATCTTGTTCCCGGCCATAACTTCCAATGAGGAGCCTGCTGGGACCGTAGCGTCTTTTACAATAAACACGTCACTTGAACCATCTAAATGATCTAAAAATACACTTGCTGTTACACCAGCACTTGTTTTATTAGCCAAAGTGATACCAATAACGATTGACTCTAGTGCTGAAGAACCGGCACCTGCTGGGACTGTATAAACAGCGTCAGCTGAGGCACCTGTACTTGTCGTACAACTAGGTTTTGTAAATCTTTTAAAATCGTTTGCCATTTTTTATCCTTTTATCTTACTATTTATAATCTTATCCTAGTGCAACTGCCTGAGCAATAGCAAAAGGTCTAGTAGCAAAAACTTGTGCTGTTCCTGTTGAATCTACAAAAGAAATGTCTTGTAAAGTCTTGGAATTAACACCAACTCTGCTACCCATGTAACCATGTGATGAACATTGATAATATAAAATATGTGGCGTAGTATCGGCCACAACAATTTGTGTATAAGCACCAGCCGAACCTGGAGTACCATTTGTTGTCACACCAGTTGAATAAGCAGTTGTTTTACCTGGATCATAATAAAATAATAATGGGTGAGTACCGTTTGAACTATCAGCTTGGTCAAATCTGTATGTGTTACCTGGTTTTAATTCTAAAAATGGTGATTCAACACCGTCTAGTGTATAACCATATGATGAACCTGTACCTTGGTATATATGTGCTGTAGTTTTTGATACAACTTTTACCTCAATACTTGTGTATGTATTTGAACCATCAGCATTATGTTGAGAACCTAAAACATCAGCGTATATATTTTGAGTTATGCTACTACCTAGTCCAAAAGTTACAGTATCAGTTGCTGATACAACAGCAGTTATACCTGAACTACCTACAACATTTAAAATATTACCTGTAGTAATTGTTTGTGTAGTAGAAGAAGAATCTCTTATAGTAAAACCTGTGGCAACTACAGAGGTGTTAATCTCATTAATAGCAGCTACGATAGTTTTATTTGTCGTAGATAAAGAAGCCGGATCACCAATATCTGTACCCGATAGAGTATTAAAATTGGTTCTAAACGTTTCTAAAGTATCTGTTGTTGCAACTGATCTTATAGCCATTTTACTTTGTTATCCCTTTTACTAATTCTTTTATTTCTCTTAATTCTGCTTTTAAACTATTTATTTCTTTTACAGCACTTCTTAACTCATCACTTTGTTGATTTCTACTTTTTAATCTAGCCATGTATATATTATATTCACTAATGTTTGTATTAATTACTGCCTTTGTTCTTGTTTCTTTTACTAAACCACTATGACCTTGTACTTTTAATATTGCCATATTATACTGCTAATGCTATAGCCCTCATGTCTTTAACCATTGGTGGATATGACGATATAGTACCTGTCATAGTAATTTTAATTTGAAAACTTGTAAAGTTTTGTAAACCATCAACTGAATATTTGTAATCTTTAAATGTTACACTATCCTCTGACGGTGTTACAGTTGTGTCTTCGCTACCATCTGAATTAAATGCTGTCCATGCTAATTCTTCTAATTTTTCATCTTGTTCAGCACCTAATACTCTAAAGAAAACTTTTACACTAGAACTTGATCTTACATTAGCAGCCAATCTTATGTCTAATGATGTTGATGGATTTTCTAGCGTAATTGATTTAGTACAATAAACTGCCGCTGTAGATGTACCTGTAGCAGCCGTATCAGCAACAAAACTTGGAGTATTACCTGTTGTCGGATTATTCAATCTATTAGTAATAGCAAAAGCACTCATTCTTTGAGTATCTAAAACTGGTGACAGTTTAGTATTTGTAGTTGTCATTTCTAAAATAGTAAAGAAAGATTTTTGACCTGACATTTCATTTGTTTGGTTAATATCACTTGCTACCATTTGTGGAGCTGTAAAGTTTATATTATCATCACCTACTACAGCAATCTTATTAGATTCTGCCGTCAAACTAAATTCTGATTCTGATCCGTGAATTGATTTACCGGTTGTTGGTCTGATAAAGTGATTTATATTTGTATCAGGCAATTGCATTGTTTGAATACCTGATAAGTTTAGTACATCAAAAACTCTATTTTGTGTCGCTACAACACTTGTACCACCAACATCACCTGTTGCTGTGGCATTACCTGAACTACCAGAAGTTATAACATAACTGTCTAGTGTAACATTTTTAATGCTTGTATATGTTCCGTTAATATCAGAGTGTGCTATGCCATTATAAGTACCACTTGCCACACCAGAAATTGTAACATTGTTTGATGTGCCGTGCATTCCGTGATTTGGATGTTGTACAGTAATCTCTTTAGAACCACTTGTTGTTCTTAATGGATTAGTTTTTAATGTTCTACCAGCTAAAGTATCATTTGCTAAAGAAACTGTACCTGTAACATTTGAAAATTCAGCTCTTTTAATTTTAAATTTAATATCTTCGTTTTGATCTGCTGACCAAGTAACACCGTTTTGTGATTTAAAGAATACACCAGCATATGGTTGTGCTGATATTGTTCTACTTGATCCTAAATTAGTTTCACCTAATCTAGCAACATAAACATTGTAATCAGTTGTGTTAGCCATTAATACAAAGGCATATTCAGTATTTTCTTGTACATAAACAGGACTATCAAAAGTAAATGTTGTTGCTGTTGTACCATCTGTACTTGTACTTACGGCACTAGGGTTTAAAGTTTTTTCAGAGAATGGTAATATACTTTGACCTGGATAACCATTAACTGTATCTCTAACTTGAAGTGTTACTGGAACATTAGCGTCTTTAGAACTAAAGTAAACATCTATTGAAGTTAAGAAAACACCGCCCTCATCATCAATCATAAATGTTTCTGCTAATGGGTCATGGTATCCTACTTGTCTAGCAGCTCCTCTTGTTACACTTGATTGAGTTACATTTTCTGTTTCGTTTGTTGCTCTAAATTCTATGCCTGCTGTTCTTGTAGAGATGATTGTATTTTGTACTGTTTCAATCATACCTCTAGCAATATATTCTGTATTACCTGCTGTGTCAGGTGCTGAAGTTAAATCATTTGTAGATGAACTTGTTAATCTGAATACTCTTTGACCTGTACGCCATCTAGGATTAGATGTTACTTTAGGATCAGGTATAGCAAAAGTACCAGAAACGGCACCGTTAGCGTCTGTAATTAAATTACCACCTAATGAACCACCTGATGGTGTAACATAAGCTGTAATAGAGTCACTATCAAAGAATGGATAAACTCTTGTGTTTGGTTTTAATCTTGTAGCATTAAAAGTTATTGTTCTACTTCTAATAAATGGTACAAATGCCACTGACATAATTCTATCACCAACATTTCTTGTAACTGTTTTAGGAACTAATACTTGTCTAATACCTGTTCTTGTTCTTGTACCTGTTCTAGTTTGAGTTTTAATATCACGTTGCATAACTGCCCAACCGTGACCGTGTCTTCTTCTATAAGTTTCTGTACTGTTAGTATTTGATACACCTGTCCAATGGTTTTGCCATTCATTCCAAACTGTACCTAATTCTACTGATTGTAAATTTGGATTACCTGAATTTTTGACTAAAGTATCCCATGTACCATCATCATTACTAATAACTAAATCTGGTGCTCTTTCAGTTTCTTTCCACTCGTCTGTTTGTGGAGTTAGAGCAATAGAACCTATCCATGTAAATACACCAAATGGGTTTACATTAACTGTTTTACTAGCAAAAGGTTGATCTATTAAAGTTGATTCAGTATAAGGTAAAGTTATTAAATCACCAGTCTTAGCATAATTAGCTGATGTTCTATCTAATTCTACAATCGCTGTACCATCTTCATCTGACTCTATTAATTGTACAGCGTCCTCATTAAAAGTTGGTCTTAACATACCATTAGCATAGTCAACTGAAACTTTGTAATCTAAATTTCCTGGATCACCAATACCGTGACCTGTAAAGTTATCTACGATAAATCCATTTTTAAATCTATCAAAACCATTAGCGTCTTGTATTTGTAAACTTTGAGCAGAAGCTTCTAGTAAAGACAATTGAGTATAGTATTCTACATTTTCAATTCTTCTTTCTAATCTTCCGATATCTCTCATTGTGTATCTTCTATTATCAACTGCTTCAATACCTATCTCAGCTATATCTAATGTGTAAGAGGGTATAAACAATGTGTATAAATGCATGGCATTATCTAAAGAACCAGGAATATCTGGTGTTACAGCACTAGCACCTTTTAATACTTTAAAATTACCTTCTTTATCTAAAAATATTTTATCTACTCTCTGTAAGTAAAATTCAAAATCTGAAGTTACATCTGTATTAAATTTAACAACATCAACTGTTGAAGCGCCTGTGCCATCATATGATCTGTTTTGAACACCAGCACCAATAGTTGAAGCGTCATCAACTCTAGGTCTAAAGTCTAATACATCTCTTAATTCGTAAACTTCTCCTGAAGATGTTGAAGTATAACTTGGTATATCTTCATAATCAACAACACCTGAATAACTATCTACATCAAAATAATCTCCAGAACCATGAGAGAAGAAATCAAAATTAACTAATAATCTTCCTGTCGGAGCTAACTCACCTGTTTTTAAAATTAATCTACCTACATCATAATAGTTATCTCTTTGACCTGTATCTAAATTAAATCTACTTGTAACATCTGTATCACTAGCAGTAGCATTTGTACTAAAGTCAGCTGCCATATAAACATTGTTAATTTTAAATACATCAGCTTTTCCTAAATTAACACCATCTCTATTTGTAGCAGCCGCTGATGTAGAAATTTGAACTGTAGAACCTGTTGTTAATGTTTTTGATTTAGAGTTTGCTATTGATCTATTAATTGTAGCAAGAATTTTAACTTTATGACCAGCATAGTTAGCACCAAAATCTAATGTTAATGTTTTACCTGTAGGAGAACCACCTAAATTAAATATAGCATCGCCCTCATGTTGATTGCCTGATAAACTTAATACATCACCTACAGCACCTGTTCCTCCAGAGCCAGTTGTCATTATTGAAACTGAAAAATCTTTTTCTGTTAATGATGAAAATGTTTCATTTGTACCAGCTGTAATTGTTACATCACCATTTGATGATAATGTACCTGTAAAGTGTCTTCTAACAGAAAAGTTTGTATCTGTAATTCCAGAGTTAGCTGTAGTTTTTAAAGTTTTGATTGTTTCATATGGTAATTTAAATACTGAAATATTTTTTTCTGGCGATTGTATTAATGATCTTCTTCTAATACCAGTAGTTTTTGTTGACTTAGCAGCTGAAACAGTAGATAGTGTTAAACTCGTATCTGATATTATCGCCTCAATCAATTTAGTTTCGGTATTACCACTATCGTTAGTGAATGAAATTGAATCACCTATTTTTAATTCACTATTAAATCTTGTATTGATACCTACAACAGCAGCTACACCACTTGCTATATCTAAAGTACCTGATAAAGCAACATTACTACCATTTGTATTATCTAATGATGTATCAGCAGTATAGGCTGGCGACCCTGCCATACCAAGTTGTTTAACTTGTGGAAAATCAAATTCTGTTACACCCTTAAAACCAACAGCGTTTGCTTGTATAACTGCTGTGCTAGATGAAGTACCACCTGTGATAGTTTCTCCTGGTACAAAAGTACCATTTACTGTTGATAAAATGGCAACACCATGATTAGCAACCATTGAAGTAAATGCCGTAATATTTACAGCTGTTGTTCCATCTGTATCAAATAATTCAAAAGTTGTAGCAGCTGGGTTTCTAACTGTACATACTTTACTTGTTGTGGCAACAGAGTCAACTTGATAGTTACCTGTTATTGTAACTTGTTGGCCTTCTACAAAGTTGTGACCAGCAGAAATAGTAGCAACACCTGGACTAGCTGTTGTACATGAAGCAATTGTTTTTGATTCTTCGTTAGATATACTTTCGTAAATACCTGAAGCACCTGAAGTGCCACCAGTAATTACTTCTCCGTCTGTAAATGCTTGAGCAGTTAATATGTTCAAGTGTGTAAACATATTAATATCAAATAAGAAATGTTTGTAAACACCTGTTGTTATTCCTGAACTAGCAAATATGTTTGATGTTGCTGTGCCTGAGGAATATTCAAAACCTTTTGACTTAGCTCTACCTATTGTATTAATACTTGAACCTGTTCCTGTATTTTCTGTACCACGAGAAGCTGTCGCTGTGTTATAAAAATTAACAGCTTTAAATGCCTCTGTTTCACCAGAAACAAATCCTACATCAGGAGAACCAAAAACGTTTGTAACATTTACAAAGTTACCTATATCAAATCTTGTGTTAAAGTTTTGTTCAGTATCAAAATCTCTAGCCTTATCAACATCAACATAAGTTGTTGCTAGTTTTTCTACTTCAAAACCTTTAATGTATGCTTTTCCTGGAGACAAACCTACAGCCAATTTAGTAGCGTCACCACCATTAGCAACTGTATTAATACCTCTATTTGTTCCTGATAATAAGTGTTCTCTAATATCTATTTCAAAATCTTTTGTTGAATAATCACCTGATTCGTCATGTGTTCTTCTTGCTAGAGTTTCTTCTAATACAGCATACTCTGTTGTTCTAACTCTGTTTTGTAAAAGTCCTTCACTTAATCTTAATAACTCTATAAAGTTTGAATCTTCCGTAGATGTTAAAGTTTTCTTAGCTAATGTTAAATCTATTTTAAATCTATGAGCACCTGGAGCATTTACGTTTGATGAACCAGCAGCGTTATCGTTTAGAGTAGCGTCATCATTTGGTGTTACAAAAGATTCTGTAACTGTAAGACCAACTCTGTAACTTGGCGTATTTGTATATTTGTCTAATACAATTGTTTGATTAGAAACACTTACCATAAATCCGTTTATGTAATATGTTCCTTCTTGTACTTCAGCAGCTGCTCCTGTGTGGCAAGTTGCCACAACACAAGTAATAGTAGTTTCAACACCACTAATTGTTGCTGTACCTGATAATGTTTCGCCGTCTGTAAATTTTGTTGATGTGTTATTTGTTCCTGAGTCTAGGTATTTTACATAAAGAGTATCTGGATCAGTACCGTCTGTAGCGTCTGTATTTACAACTAAACCTCTAACTCCTGAACTTCCACCTGTAAGAACAATATCTTGGAATGTTGTTAGAGAAATACCACTTCCTATACTTGATAGTTTTACTGAATAGTAATTAAGATCATAACCTATTTCACCAGGTATAATCATAGCACCTTTTTCAAACAAGTGGTCAGATACTTTTTCTACCTGATTTTGAAGTATAGTTTGTGATTGTGTTAATTCTCTAGCCTGTACAGCAAACGCTGGTCTAAAAAGAACTCTATGGAATTTTTTACTTTCCGTAAAGTCATCATAGTAAGGCGAGAGATTAAAGTCAGTTGGACTTGGCATTTATTCCCCTCTAAAATTCTATAATCAATTTAACATTTTCAGTTTGGTCAGAAGCTCTAGTAATAGGCGACCTGTTTTCAATGTATAAAATATCGCCGTTGTCAGCGTCTATCTCTCCAGAATTATAACCACTTGTAAATGCTATGCTGTCTACCGTTGTTGATGAAGTTGATGGTGTAGAAGTTACACTTGAACCTTGACCAGTAATTGTATTAGCACCAGAAAATGCTGTTAGATTACCGTTACTGTCAACACCCTCATCATTAAATCTTGTTTGTATGTAATATAGAATATTATTTGAAGAATCCCATTCTACAACTTTACCTACGGCACCTGTTGTAGCTTGATTTATTTCTTCATCTACTGTATAATTACCTGATGGACTTGTAACTAAAATTGCTTTAGTACCTCTTAATGTTGTAGCTGAGGCAGCTGAACCACCTGATTTTGGATCTCTCATTAAACATACTCGTCTAAAATCATTTGCTGTTGTAAAGTCACCCGAGTTAGCTGTTTCGTCTGCTTCAAAGTTTGTATTCATCATTACAAAGAAACCACCTAATTCAGTTATGGCATTTTTACCATGACCGCCTTTTGGTTCTATAATTACATCTAATTCAGAACCTGATAGTGAACCACCACCAGCAGAATTAATATCAGCAACTCTAATATAAGCGTAAGTGTATCCTGTTCCTGGAGTTGTAACTGCTACTGCCGTCACGGCACCACCAGAAATAGTTACTGTAGCTTTACCACTTGATCCATCACCTCTTATATCAACACCTGTGTGTGAACCATTAGAACCACCTGAACCAGCAGTTTTAATTTTTACCATATTTACGGCACCATCTACAGCGGCAGCTGATACTGTACTATTTGTAGCAACACCCATAAAGTCAGTTGATAAAAAGTTTGCTTGTTGAGCAGCAGTTAAAGAATACATATATTTCCATTTGTAACTGTCTGCTGTTGATAGAATAGATGTTGATGTGCCAGTTGGTTTAGTAGTCGAAGTACCACCACTATTGTTATCTAAACATTTGTAAACATTGAAATCGTCTGTTAATACATAAAAAGATGAATCATAAAGAGCAGTAGCGCCACTATCAGCTGTTACAACTGCTGAAGTAGATCCTGTTACATAATGACCATAGTCGTGTCTGTAATAATCGTAAACTGTTCCTGATGTCCAGTTTCTTCTTGGTATTGCCACTGATACATCTGTTGAAGTAACTTTTTTAGCTGCTAGTAAATCATCAAATACATGAAACTCTTGTGAAATTGAATCAACTGGTGTTAAAGGAGAACTGTCAGAACCCTCAAATTGAGTACGGCTATCTCCTCTTGTAGAAGTGGTAAATCCTTGAGGTCTACCTATACCCATATAGTACACATTTGGCGAACTTTCCGTAAAAGATTCAACAAATTGTTCCTGATTATGGATTCTAAATTTGTTTGTTATTATTGCTGGCATATTTTCCTCTTATTCTAATTATATTTATACAACTTTTTTTAACCTACTTTAATTTCCGTAGGAAAAGCTAGATTAGTTTTAAGATCAGGTGTAAAGAAATCTCTAAACTGAGCTATTTCTCCGTCTAATGTACTGTTTTTAGTGAAACCAAGTCTAAATTGGCCCCAATCTCTCATGGTCATTGGCGAAATATTGGTTGTTATTGACGAATCGCCTGTCGCCCCTACTGTACTCACTTGTGGGTGGTCACTACCACTATATAATCTGTAAAATCTATTAATACTTTGCATTCTAGGTCCTGCTAGAGCATAACCATATTTAAGATCAATACCTCTAACTGATAAAGTAGGTACATTTTGAAGTTTCAAAGATATGTGATGATTCAGTGTGACATCTCTAGTTGTTTTACTCAAAGGTGTGATTGTTGAATCATCAAAATCAGGATCAACACCTAATAAAGGTGAAGCTCTTAATGTAGTACCATCTGTTGGTGTTCCTAATCTTCTACCAAATATAGTAGAGAATAATGTATTGAGTATTGAAGCAATTTGAGTATAGAACTCACTTGAATTAACACCTGTAAAGCTTCTTAATTGAGCGTCAATACGAGAAGTTATGTTTACTTGACCTGTAAAATAAAAACCACCTGTATGCATTGTTTGTTTAAAACTATCTCTCCAGTCATTAATAGAACGACCAACTTTAACCACATAAGAAAAATCTTGGTAATATAAACTATCTTGTATTTTCATTGTAGTTTCTGATATATGACCATCTTCATTTAAAAAACTACCAGAAGTGTTTGCTGTAGCACCTATTGTGGTTGTAGCAGTTGCTTGATCCATAATTTTAACTGTTGCTGAACCACCACTATCTGAATTTATAGTTGAATCTATTTGAAAATTACCACCTGATAAAGTTAAAATGTTTCTATCAGTATCTAAAGCAATTACTGTACCTGTTTCAACAGTTGAATCTGGAGCAACACCTGTAACTGTTTCGCCAACAATAAAAGTGCCTGTTCTATTTAATACTAAAATTTTTGATCTTAAAGCTATTGTAGGTGGACTAGGAGATAATTGATGTTCAGCACCTGACTCAACTATTTTTAATTGTTGTAATTTTCCTATTTCAGTACCATATGTAAATACACTAGCACCTGATCCGTTTGTATCACTAACTGTAACAATAGGTAAAGATAAGTAATTTGAACCAGCGTCTATAATTCTAATATCTGTAATATCATTACTACCTGATCCACTTTCTTGTACTATTTTATTACCTGTGTAAGGATCACCTCTTGTGGTTTCATCTTCTAATACTATATGTGAAATTGAATCTGTTTCTACTCCACTTTCTGGTGTAAATCCTCCGTTAACAACTGAAACTTTTGCTCTTGCTGATCCACCACCTGTATCAGTATCATTAAATACAATATCATCTCCTATTTCATAACCTGAACCACCACTATCAATATAAAAATTTGTTAAACTACCACGACCAATACTATCAACATTTACAAGAGAGCCCTCACCACCACCTGTTAATGTTACCGTGTCTCCGGTAGTATTTAATGATCCATCATTTGTTATTGTTATTGTTTGAGGAATACCTGTTACTGTAGCTTTAATAAAAAAGTCATCATCATCTGAGGTTGTTCCTCTTATAACTTCGCCAGTTGAAAAAGTACCACCTAAATAAGTATCACTATTTAAAATAAATTCTGAAACTGTATTTTCTCCTATTTGAAATTTAAATACGTTTTCAATAATTGCTGTAGCTCCTGAAGTTTCACCAGTAATTGTTCTACCTACTAAATCTGCTGGATCACCTGTTGTTAATTGACCTGTTGATTGTATGGCTCTTAATATTAATTGTGTATCCCAATTACCATCAGAAGCTCTTAACATCTGATCTCTAGGATAAATTATTTCTGAATTTAAATTAAATAATAATTTAAAAAATAATTCATGCCCTCTATTTGTACCTTTTGATCTGTAAAGTGATTTAATATTTTTAATTAATTTTCTTTTATCTACTGAACCATCTAAACCATCAGGAAGTGTATTTAAAAATTCATTTCTAAATTTAGTTAAGAAGTTTGAAATTGTTTTATCAGGATCACGGAAACTTAATAACTCTTGTATGTTATTTACTGGATTAGGTTTGTAATTATTAATTACGGCACTAGCACTAGATGAGTTACCTGTAATTGTTTCTCCGTCTTTAAATTTATTTTGTGCTGATATGAATAGTCTACCATTTCCTAAATCTTCAGCTAATACAGTTGCTGTAGCATTTGTAGTAGAACCTGTTACAACTTCACCTCTTGTAAATTTACCAAAAGATGAACTCTCTAAAAGTATTTTATCACCAGCGTCTAATTGTGTTCTATCAGTATCTATACGAGAACCATCTAAAATTAATTCGTTTGATTGAGCTGTTTCTGTTTCTAATAATATACCGTCTGTTGTTTGAACCGAGGTAACATGTAACTCAGCAGATTCCATAAACGTATAATACGTTTTTAAAAATTCTAAAAATTTAGGGTGTTGTTCTAGGACAAACTCTGGTGCCTGCTGATTTATCAGGCTGGATATTTTGTCTTTAAATGTGGCCATTAGTAACTACTTGTTGTTGTATAACCTACACCAGCGTCTGCTGAACCTCCTACAAAAGTATCTGCTTGAACTGTTATAGATGAGTTGGCTGTGTCTATTTCTAAAATTTGATCTCTTACAGGAACTACATCATTTGAACTTGGTTGAACTGTTAACTCAATCACACTTGAAGCAGCGCCTCTAATATTTTCTATAACAGATACGTTTAATGAATTTATTGTAACTTGACCTGTTGAATAATTTATTGTACCTTGTGTACTGTTTACATATGTTCTTACAGCACCAACAAAATAATATCTTCTAACATTACCTTGACCATCATCATCTAGGTAATAAATGTTTGTTGTATCACCATCTACTTTAAAACCTGTAGATTCTAAAATACCACCACCTGAACTATTATGGCCAGAGTGTGGATTATATAAACTGTTTCTAAAGTAAACATCATACTTTGTAGATGAACTTATTGTAGGTGTAAATTCTTTTCTAATTTTTAATGTAGTAATATTTGATAAGATAGAACTATCAACATCATCTATTAATTCTAAAACTTTTGAATATCTAAAAATACTATCAAACTTTTGTAAAGTATTTGTATTATAATTTGATAAAGCAGTTGTTATTTCTGATTTTAAAGTAGCAGCTGTTTTAGTTGTTGCCTTTTCATCATACTTAACAGTTGATGTTAATAGAATTGATGTGGTTTCAGGATCAACAATTTCTGGTCTTACAGAAGCAACATTAAATTTTCTTAATCGTGTAACTATATCTGTTTTAGTAGCGTCTGTTAAAGTAGAACCTGAAGCTGCCTTTATGGCAATCTTTACAACACCATATTGTGGTGTTTCATCATCTTCACCACCCCATGCTGATACTGATTGAGCATTAGGATATAATTCTAATACTTTTGTTTCGTAATCACTTGTTGTAACTGCTCTATCTTGTGCTGAGTATTGTAACGGAGCATTGTATCTTATTGATTCTTTAGTTTGTGGTTCAGAACCACCTTGAGCATTTGAAACTGTTGTAATTGAAACATCTGTAAAAGTTTCTATGGCACCTGATAAAGCAAACGTTGAAGCTCCATTAGCCTCTGTTTTATTTGTAACAACATATTCCATAATAACTATATTGCCATTACTTAAAGCATTACCAACAACACCATCACCAAAATAAACTTCAAATTTTCCGTCATCACCTTCTTGTAAAAAATAAGCTTTTGATGTGCTATCTAAACTTGTATATCCTGAAGCTATGGTGTATGTTGATGTAGTTGTGTCTGTAGATGAATTTTGTACTTGAACTTTTAAAGTAGTTGTATCAGCATTAGCACTTGGTATAATAAACTTTTGGTCAGGATCGGAAGTGTTAACTGTATATTTAAAGTTTACTAGAGTACCCTCATAAACAGGTATGCTAGAAAATTTGTAAACACCATTTAATGGATTAACAACATGTGAATCGTTAGTTACAAACTGATAAGAAACTCCGTTTACTGTAGTTGTAAAAGTTGTGCCTTTACTCATAGTAATTGAAGCGCCTGTAGCATTGTTTAGTAAAATATCTATTGTAGCTGAAGGTGCTTTAGCTGATGTAGGAGTATAACCTAACATCTTAGCAATTGAAACTATATTTTTTCTTATGTCAGCACTGTCAAGGTACATTTCATTTGCCAACATGTTAGCATTGAAACCAAGATAGTGTGTATTGTAAGCAAGTAAGTCTAATAGTATGGCAAAACCAGAACCTTCAAAATCATAATCTTGGAACTCTGATTGGTTTTGTAAAAAAGTTTTTAAGTTAGTTTTTATATTATCAAAATCTAATTCTGATACTGAAAGTTTGTTTGAAGCCATTTTTACCTAATTCTCTGTAATACTGTTGTTACCGAAACTGGATTTGGCATATTCATAACGTAAAAGTAAACACTTATCTTAATACCATTTCGGTCTGGTTGTTCATTAACTGTTACTTGTGATAATCTTGCTCTAGGTTCAAAGTTAGTTATAACTTCTTCAACCTTTCTTTGAATAAAGATATTAGTAACAGGTGTAAAATTTTCAAATAATAATTCTCTAATACCACAGCCTATTTCTGGATGAAAAGGTCTTTCATAGAAATTTGTCTGTATTAAATTCTTTACACTTCTTTTTACAGCGTCAACACCTTCTATTTTTACAATGTCGTTTGTAACTTCATTACGAGCAAAGTCTAAATTTAAGTCTATAAAGTCCCGACTTGCTTTTTTACTTTTATTGGTGTTAGAAGCGTCATATATTGCCATAGTAGTAATATTTATACACGATTAACCAGCGTTTACGTTAGAACTTCCAGTGGAAGCGGCATTAGCTACCCAACTACCATGACCACCAGTAGCGTCACCTACTCTATGAATAGCAATACTATTAACTCTGACTGTTGAACTACCAGCAACAGCAGGATCACCACAACTTGTCGTATCACCAACTCTTATAGAGGCAGCGCTGTTTATTGATACGTTTGGCGAACCACCTGTATAAGGTGTTTGATGAAAAGGGTTAGGTGTAGGACTAGCGTGTCCTACATGAACGTCTAAACCTGATCTAACACATGCTGGCATTATTTTCCTTGTGAGTTGTAAACTTTAAATGATCTTTTTCTACTTTTGTTCATTGAACTCATTTTACAACCTTTTCTATTTCCTTGTGATGTCTTTTTAGGGTTTCTTTCGTGAGCTACATACGATTTTGCTAATTTAGCCATTATCTACCTATTTTCTTTTTTCTACCAAGTGGTAATTGTATAGAACTTACAATTTTTTTGCCTTTTTTACTAATATATTCAAATCCTACGAGTTGATTCTTAAAATTCTCTTGTATTGACTTGACGGCCTTCTTAAAACTTGTATTTTCTTTTTTTTCTTCTTGTCCTTTGTCATTCCAGAATAGGAATTCTCTCATTTTTGCCATTTTATAGTTTTCCTTTACTTTTTTATATTTATGCTCAAAAATTACAACTTAATTTAGCTTCGGTCTTCTCTAAACCAACGGATTTCTTGTCTGATTCGCTATCTTTCATCATTTCCACTTCAACTTTTGGTTTTATTTTACAATTTTCAACATTTTTACTACATGATGTGAACAAAACCAGAACAAACACTAAAATTATCGTTATTTTTATCATTTTTTTGCTTTTTTTGCTTGACTTTTATGTATTTATCTGGTATATTGGACGAGTAATGACAACAAAAACAAAGGAAAACACTATGAACACACTTTTTAGTATTACAACTATTCTGGCAGCTATTATGGCTGTTGGTTCAATCGAGGATTGTGGCGGTCATTGTCTAGGAAACGATAACTGGACAATGTTTTTTATTTGCTTGACAATTACCATAATTTCTGGTATACTATCCATATTAACAACAAAGAAGGGACAATAACTATGATAAAAGTATCACAAAAATGTGAAACATTAGAAGAAGGAATTAAATTCTTAATGGCTGGCGCTAAAGCTGACTATGTAAGATGTTCTACTTCAAACGGAACAAAAGAGTTAACTGGTTGGTCATTAGAACAAACTGACCAATGGGATAAAAAAACAAAAATCTCACAAGGTAAAAAGTACATTAAGATTGTACAAGATACTGGTGTTTTTTGTTTTATCGTAAAAGAAGACTTTAAACATTTTAAAAAAGGCGATATATTAAAAGCTGCTGG
>MDSV01142569.1_pt1 | contig 19485 bp, 18 predicted proteins | sample 810851 | NCBI WGS metagenome assembly MDSV01 (sample SAMN05326640, study PRJNA326480) | marine metagenome | isolation source: seawater | place: Atlantic Ocean: North East | collected 2012 | reverse complement strand
TATTTTCACCAGCTGAACCCATAGCAGCTGTTATGGTGGCAAAATCAGATTGAAGTTGAGATGCACCAGTGGTAAACCCAGTTATGAGAGAATTCAATCCAGCCGTAGTAGCAGTGGCAGATGAAGTGACAGACCTCAGATCAACGTTGATAGCCAAGAAAGCTTTTCTGGCACGATCAACTTCTTTTGCAACATTATCAAATGCCTGCCTTGTTTCCTTTAAGTCTGCTTCAGAGAGATCTCCCAAAATTTCTGCAAAAAGTTTACCGCTTTCACCAGCTGTGCTAAGACTCTTTCGGAAATCTTCAAAACTAACATTCTCAGTGCTGCCTTGATTGCCAGCCTGCTGTCTTAAGAAACGTCTACGTTCTATATTGAGAACTGGAGAAGATTGATCAAATATTCGTTTGTTTGCTTCTTGTCTAGCTTTTGTTGCTTCTTGTGAAATTGATTCATTCTTACCAAGAACGCCTGAAGCAGTTTTTGAGTTTCTGAAAAAAGAGTCACCCTGAACATTTACAGAGCCTAGCAAATCTCTTCTTCTAACATTTTTATTTATTTCTTCCTGACTTCCCCCCGTAGTCCTCAACTGTTCAATTGTTTGAGAAAGAACGGTGATTTCTTTAATAAGACCCTTTGTATTAACCTCAAAAACATCTGCTCCCATTACTGGCATTCTTGTTATGTTTTGTGATTTAAGGTCTCCACTACGAAGCTTTTGCTGGGTAGCAAGATTGCTACTCATATTAGTTAAGACGCTTCCACGGAGGCTACCTACATTTTCATCTTGATCTACTTTAAATTTATTATTGGTATCTGTTATAAGAGCTTGTCTTTCTTTTTGGATTGTATCCGCTAGGATGTCCAAACTGCCTGCAAGGTTAGCATTGCCTTGTTTCATGGCTTCCGCAGCAGTATTGGCAGCTGTGCCTAATTTCTTCAACGCTGTTTCAAAATCATTACTAGAAATAGTCAGGGCTGTTTGCGCCTTGATTTGCGCAGAAGTAGAAGCGCCAAACATAGAAAGGAAATCTTGGAATCCATCTGTCATGCTAGAAAGACTGAGTTCTGTACCCAGAGCAAACGCTCCAGCAGCAAGAGCTGCGGCAGTCAAAGCAACTGGAAGACCAGCGGTAGCAGTTAGAAGTCCTACGCCAGCGCCAGCAGCCAATCCAACGCCCATAGAAACGCCAGATCTAGCACCAGAAGTACTGGCCTGAGTAGAGAGCGCAACTGCTTGAGCTTTGTTTCCATCTTCAATAGATTTCTTTAATCTTGCTGATGAATTTTCCAAAGAATGGAATGTCTTAGAGACTATAAACGCAGCAGTACCAGCAGCAGCTAAGGGACCAACAAATTTATTCTTAAGTAATGCGCCAACGTCTATGTCTTTACCAAAAGACTGTAGAGCAAAACCAGCGGTACTAGCACCACCTATGATTGTCATTAGAGATTGATTTAAAGAACGAGCGCCAGTGATATAAACATTCTCATTTTCTTTAGCGGCTGGTATAATAGCAGAAAGAGCAGCTGTTGTGGCGAAGGCAGCGCCAGCCAACTTAGCCATCCCCTTAGAAGCTTTTGCAGCACCGTCAGCAAGTTTCTTGTCACCGCCTGCGTCAGTTTTACCTTTACCATATAGAAGATCAGTTAAGGGATTGCCAGCAGACTCTACTCCATAATTATGTCTATTACCAGTAACAACACCGCCTGCGTTGTAACCCTTAACTTTATTCATTTGTTTAAGATTATTGTAACCAATCTTTTGTGCAGATGCTTTGTTAACCACAAACTCACCCGGAGTTAGCATAGCAGGAACTGTGTCTTTGACATTACCACCCTTGTTATAAAATCTCAATTGAGTGCCGGGAAGAGACATCGCCTTACCAATCGCGCTAGCACGATTAGCTGCACTGTTAGCATCATTCTTAAATTCATTAGGAAGAACAAAAGGGTTGTCTCCAAATAATCTTTCAAGGTCACTCTTTGAGGCCGCTAGTGCGGCGAAATCGAATATTTCATCTTTCTTAGGATCTTTAATTGTGTTGTTAGTAACAGATCTAATGAATGCTTCAAAAAATTGACCTTCTATAGAACCTATAGCTGATTTAGATACTAATTTATTTAATGGCAAGGCGGCAGAAGGTCTTAATTCTCCCGTGAAAGATTCCGTTGCCTTGGAAAACATTTGCGGAACTGCGGCTTCTATCTCATCTCTGAATATTTTACCACCGTCTCCTTGCAAGTAAGTTGGAACAGCTCCTGTAGCTGTAATTCTAGCATTGTTATAATTTATATCTTTTAATGATTTTGATCCAGCTCTCTTCAACAGAGATGATTTAAGTCTGTCAGCCCCCGTTTTATTTGACTCTTTTAGTACTTGACCTATCGTAGCGTTTAGACCTTTACTTCCAGCATTTCCTCTCAAAAATGAAACACCAAACTCACCACTTAACGTAGCACTCTTAATTTTTTTAGGATCAACTCTTTCTGAACCCTTCTTCCTTCCAGCGGCATCAATCCTAGCTGCCTCCGCTTGTCTTTCATTTTGACTTTTGTTTCTCCACGCAGTAACACCATCTGACTGCTCTGTTGCTCTTTTAGCTGCTTTCATGGCTGGTGAATTAGCACCAAACTTTCCATAACCATGCCTATCAGCCGTAACAATACCTCCAGAAGCATACTTGTTCATTTTATGTAAATTTTCAGCACCTAAACTTTTGACGCTTTCTTTTCTTATTACGAACTCTCCCGGCGTGAGCATGGCGGGAACAGTATCTCTATTTCCAGTTCCGGGTACTGAGCCTCCTTTATTCATGCCAACCATTTTAGAAGCTTTACCACCAAACCCTCCAAGAGCAGCAATACCTCTGGAAGCGCCAAGAGCAGCTATCAATGGCAATACGGGTTTAATTGCTTCGCCAACCTTTACCAGACCGTCAGCCAGCGCAAGCACACTATTAGCCATCAACTGGAAGGCTGTAGTTTCGGATATGCTTCTAACTAAAGCAATGAATTTTTCTTGAGTTTGTACGATACGTACAGCTAATGTTTGTTGTGCTTTAGCGGCATCTGCTGCTAACGAGTCACCACCCCTTTGGGCTACATTTAAAGCTTCTTGTGCAACTCTAGCCTGTTGAATAAGAGGAATGACTTTGCCAATTTGTCTAAACCCACCCAACTCTTCTGCTATACGAACAAAAGTAATATCACCCTGTTCCAAGCCAGCTAAGGCTTTACTAAGTCTCATTGTAGCTTCAAACGGTCCTACAAACTTACCCTCTAAATCTGTAAGTTGAACACCAAACTGTTTCATGAAGTCAATAGTTTTTGGTCGTTGTATACGTGTGAAAATAGTTCTTAAACCAGTAGCAATACTTTCCGCACTTTCTCGCGTAGTTGATCTAACACTTGTGAACAAAGCAATAAGTTCATTTAGATCACCACCAGCAGATTTAAACACACCACCCGTTCTACGTACAGTAGAAATTAAGTCGCCTGCTTCAACAGCGAACTTACCAGCGACAGCATTAATAGCACCAAGCTGCTGCTCTAAGGCTTCTGCGCCTCTGCCAAACTGATTAAAGACAGCAATAGCACCTTCAGCCGTCTTAGTAATGTCATCAAAAGTAGGAGCTAAGGTTGTCCTAGCAAGAGTAGAAAGAGCGATCTCAGTTTCTTTGGCACTAAAACCCGCCTGAGATAACGACCTAGATACATTTAATAATGCAGATGAAGAAGAACCTAGACTAGTAGATAATGAAGTAATAGTCTTAGTAAGGTCTCTTAATTGTGATATAGACTTTCCAGTAACCTGAGAAATCTTTATCAACTCTCTCTCAAAAGATATAGCCTCTTTTACAGCACCGCCAAGGGTATTAGTAAACAGAGATACAGCCCTAGTCGCAAGAGCTAATCCAGCAAACCTCTTAAGAGAAACATTAAACGCGCTACCCATCCGTTTCGCAGAGTCAGCAGCCTTATCGGTAGTCCGACTTAAGTTTTGGATTTCTCTCTGAGTCTTTGCAGCATTGCGTACATCTATATCAACAGCTACGCCCCGTAGCTGATTCTGTATCTGATTAACGACTTGATTGACATTACGTGGTGCTTGTAATTGTAATTGTGCAGTCAGGACAAATTTTGCCATCTTTTATTTCCATTTTAAAGACTACACGCTATCCTCTGCTGGTACTTTAGCTTTGCTTTTCTGTCCGTTAGAAGTGCTAATTTTACGACCTTTATCATCTGTATATGTAACAGAAGGAACATAACGACCATTATCGTCTAAGAGATTGCCCTCTAAATCTGTACGTTTACCGTCTTTATTTAGGAGATATCCTTCTTCGTCTATTCTTCTGTTTTTAGTATCCACTAAATTTCCATCGTGGTCTACTAAAGTTAAATCTTTATCTACAAAGTCAAACATCTGTAGAAATCTATTTTCTGGAAGATTAGATTCAAAGCTTTTATCTACAGAGTACAGTAATTGCGCCAAAGCGCTGGCAGCTGCAAAAGCAACTTCTCCGTCAGCCTCATTTGTATAATCTTCTAAAGAACTATACACCTTTTCTCCGCTTTCACGAAAGGTGCAATTTGCCACTAAAAAGTCAAATCTTTCATTATCAGCCAGTGATTCAGCTGTATTTTGCTCTAAAGCAATTCGTTCGGCAATAAGATCTCTAAGCTCATTTCTAGCGATTCTCATCTTAATTGCAATATCTCGCCCCTCAGAGGTCTTTAGTTTACCATTTTTACCTCTAACGTACAATTGTTTTTCATAATCTGCAATTTCTCTTTGCTTCTTTGCTTCTTCTTCATCCTTCGTCTCATCCCAAATGCCATGTTCTTTCATAAACTTTTCTAGTTCTTTTTTAGTCATAACTCCTTCTCTGGCGTGTACAGACCAAGCCTTAGCAGCTATGCCCTGAGCTTTTGACATCAATGGCGCAGTGGGTTTTCTTACGACGATCTTAACTGTTTCGTCACCAACTTTTACGTCTACTTTAGTTTCCTTGTCCTGAATCATTTTGATCCTCCTCTGTTTTAGTTTCAATTTTTGTTACTACTGGCATGATCATAGTGTATCTTAACCATTCTACTTCATATTGAGACAGCTCTGCATCAATGTTTCTAGCTTGATTGTTTCCCCTGTCTAATATCTCAGAACGAACCATGTTGTATAATTCTAATAACTTCTTTTGATCTTCTGTCAATTCTCCATTCTGATTTGTCCACAAAAATCCGAGATGTTGCTCTATACTACTCAAAGCACCAATCATTGTGGTTTGAATTTTCTTTTTTAGTATTTTAGAAAGACGGTCTCTAGAGTCCAATTTATACTTTTCTTCTCTAGCTTTTTTGTATTGACCGCGATTATTTACAAACTCTGATAGATCACCCATCGTTAACTCCTTGTAAATTTATCCTTAAAAGATTCACTCTGTCTGTTCTTCATGTCCATGATTTCATCTGGAAAAGCTCCTGTCTGTACTTCCCCCTTTTCTTTTAATACGTTCATTCTGGCTCTTTTACGCGCATTTGCTCTTCGATCATTCAAAGTGGCGACTCTTGCATCCGGCTCTTTATTGTTTACTAAAAATACTTCGTCAGAATTTGCAATTTTGGGATTCATTTGATCCACTTCTTGTTCTAATTTTTCTTTTTCTCTCTTTTTCCTCTGCACTATGAACCAACCGTCTAACATATCGTCATCTTCAATAACATCATCTGATGGGCAATCTACAGACTCTTGTATGTTATCATACATCTGTGACCACATTATTAAATTTTTTTGATTGATTGTAAGCTCTTGACCATCTCTTTTATAAAACAAATCACATCCCGCTTTTTCTCTAACAACCCACAATGATTTCCAAGGTTCATTTCTAGCAAGATCTCTGATGTTGTATTCTGGAATCAAAGTCTTTTGCCATTCAGACAATATATAATCTATAGAGAATTCATCAAAATCATAAAGTTTACCATCCTTGTATGTAGTATTGGTAATAGTCCAAGCCATTTTTTCAGCAGACGCTACACCCTCTGCCGTGTGAACAAAGTGAGTATGTTTAATAGCTAGCTTATTATCTATTTGTTTTTCTCCCGCTCTCAAAAAAGCCCTAGCATGTCTCACTTTTTTAGAATCATGTCTTTGTAAATATATTTGTTCTTTTAATTTAGAAATATCCTTTTCAAGACCTTTGATTGCTATATCATCTTCGTAAGACCATATTTCTTTTTCCATCATAAAGTCCAACATTTCTTCCTCAGTCATAACTTCATCCAAGAAAGCCTGATGGTAAGCCTTCTCATAAACTTGCGAAGCTTTAAATGACTGATCTATCGTCAATGGGATTATTTCTAGATCTTCTACGCTTACCACACCATATCTGACACTAGAAATAAAAAACTCCCGTTCATGCTGTTTCACTACAAAACCTCATTAGCGGGAGTTAATCATTGTTTTAGTCCTTTTGAATCCAAAAAACTTATTTGCTTACGTATTACTTTGAACGTTCAAGTTGCCAATATTAGCTGACTCGTTGAAGTTTAGTTTGACAGTAAATGAATAAGTCTTAGTAAGTGTGCTACCAGCTAGCGTCGATGTAGTAGAAGCAGTTACATCAGTTAGACTAGCAGCTGCAACCTTAGTACTTAGCGTTTCGCACATTCCAAAAACAAACTCAGATGCGCCACCATCAGCGTCGTTAGCTACATCAAGGTCTGTAGGAATATAACTAGTAATTGTGCCACTGGGGATAGTAACTGCACCGTTGCTAATCGTTGCTCCGGTAAACAAATTGTCAGCGATTCCGCTGTTGCCTGCCCATGCCATATTAATTCTCCTGTAAAATTTGTTAAAGTTTTTATAACTATTGAGTAGGCGAAGTTACCGTCAAGTCATTAAACGTCGAATAACTAAATGTCATAGTAGCATTTCCACCACCAGCATCGCCGCCGCCGTAAGAAACTGAAGAAAGTCTGTTCTTAGCTCCAAGTTCAAACTTGGTTCCATCGTCTAAAGTAATTGTAATTGTTTCTTCTGGAGTATTATTACCAGCATTTACGCCAGTTAGATAACCTTCTTCAAAAGCTTGTACCCAATCGCCATCTGTAGAAAGAACCTCAATATCACAAGTAACCTCAATCGGGAAGTTAGGTGAACGATAGTAAGGGGCTTTACGACCAAGTTCATTGATATCTTCTCTACTAAAATCAGTACTGATGGAGATGCTCTGAACATGAGCGATAGGTTTCCCATCGGTGTCAGTGTTATTATTAACAACAGGATTATAAGCAACGTCCGTGACGGCTTTATGAAGGGGATCAATAGCCCTGATAATACTAGCAGGAAGAATTGAAGCTGCCCAGTTTACATTTTCTCTACGTTGAATACCACCGTGAAGTTGTCCAGCTTTATTATTATGAGGTATATCACCACCAACGTTGGAAGGACCGCCTCCTTCGTGGAAGGCAGCTTGAACTCTAGCTTGAGTTACAAGAACAGGCGAGGAATTCCAAGTTTTTTGATTTCCCACCAAGGAGATACTTTCAGTGTGATTGCCATCAGTATTAATATTATAAGCAACACTACTCATATACATACCAGAAGCAATAACTTCTGCGTTTGCATTTTGAGTGCCACCAGCTCCATCAGTACCAACAACGTCTACACCGTCATCGAAAATGCCCAAACCAACATTACATCGCAGTTTTGATCGTTCTACAAGGGTAGCAGAAAGGCCAGCGCCTCTTGTGGCTAAGAAAAATAGCAGTGGATAGCCATCGAGAACTTTTTCTAAAGTCACCTCAATATCAGGCACACCTTCAATATTTTCATAAATTTGAATCTGACCTAATTCAAAAGCTTGTTCAAGGCTAAAATTAGTGGTAACTCCAACGCTCTGCACACCATGAGCGACTTCTACAGTCCCGCCTGCTTGCGGGGCTTCAATCGCAACTGCTTGGCAGGCGTAGAAAATTCTTTGATTGGGCATTATAAACTCTCCTTCAGTGGTAAGAAAATCTATTTATTTATACACAAAAACTATCATATAGTTGCTTTAATGAGTTCCGCAGTGGTTCTCACTGTCGCAGCGTAAAAATTGCTATTGATAGTGTTCATGCCAGTTACTATATTGTTTTGGAGGAACACCACGTTCCCCGCATGTTTTGTCACTAAATCAGGGTATCTCAGAGCGCTAGGAACTGGATATCCATAGCCATCTAGGGGAAAATCACCACTTTTGGCTACACTATTGCTATTAAACAGGAATATTGTCTTGTCGTTCTGAAAAGATACTATGTCTACCAGCTGGTTCCTTGTGAACTCATTCTCTGCTAAACAGTGGAACAACACATCTGTATACACATATTGACCACCCCCGATAGCATATCCTTTGAACGTTCTGCGGGGGACGATTTCTATGGCTATAGCTGGTAGTTGTACCCTCATCTCCGCTGGTACGAGATCCTCATTGGGCTGAGCGTCTTCTAGAGACCTGTACTGTAATTCTCTTATAAATGGTAAATTATTAGCATATACTACATTTATATATTTATAACTAAATTCTGCCTGTACTAGACTTCCTGTAGGTATAGGGTTGTCAAACACTACTCTACCGTTAAAATAATCTACTTTGTGGGCATAGGCTCCAGTGGTATCTGAGGGATAAAAAGTGCTGTCCACATACACTCCAGATATCCCCGGAATAAGGGGGTCGGTTCCAACCAGAGGAGCAGGATCTCCAGCAGAGCTTGTTATGCCGCTTTGCCATATCCAATTCTTTCTAAACCCCTGCCAAGCTTTACCAGCAGAAAAGTTAGGATTGGTAGACATGGTTAATTTACTGTAGTCTTCTCCGTCCATAGACTGTTCATTAAGATCTACATTAAAATAGTTACCTTTTTTAAGCAAACCCCAATCGAAGAATTCGATCAAATTGTCCTGTAGCTCATTATTTAGAGATGAGCTGAAGACACTATCAAAGCCTTTGAGATTAAAACTATCAGCCATTTTAGATACCTAATTCCTTCTTGAAAATATCTGCTATTTGACCTTCTTGCATACTGCCAATCAAGGCTCTAGTAATAAAGTTATTGTCTACATTTCCAGAAAACTGGGGAGGTATTCTAAAAGATCCACCATCAGTCATACTTCCTAAACCAGATCTACCTATCCCAGATTCAGGGTTGTATGAATATCCAACCACAATAATAGTATCCCCTTGAGTTAAAAGCCAATCGAGCCAGTGTAAGTCAGACGAGCTATCTACCACATGTCCTGAGCCGAGTGATAATAAATTTTGAAAATTACTAGGTTGAAAATATACGAAAAATCCTCCATTTAATTTCTTGTCGAAAGGAATGAACTTAACTTGCACAGAACTTTCTACAGCGTCAACAATTTCTTTTGTTGCTATTAAATCTTGACCGGGGTGTAAACCAAACTGTCCAGCTAAAGACCCTACAGAATGATCATTTAAAGATTGTACTTCTGGTTGAGATATTATCCAAGCAGATACCAAATCTTTGCATTGACTTAATATATTTTTTTCTCGCTTTTTAACTAAGGTATTAATCTCCTCTGCAAAAGCTTGTTTTATTTTATTCCCTATTACGCCAATGCTTTCCTTTAACTCTATGCTTATCATTGTACTCTTTTCCAGAAACATGCAAAATATCTATCTTGCTTTAACCCTACTGGAATGTGTTCTCCACTTCTCTCAAACCTCATCTCTTTTTTATCTTTTATGCCTTTGTGTACTATTAATTGTTTAGAATTTAATACAGTAGCCAAGTCTGTCATAAGCCCAATTGTTTGTATGGCCCCATCAGCTGTTTTAATTGTGTCAGTAGCTCCAACCCACTGTTTAGAATCCCAATAAACTTTTAATTTTATGTCAGTTAATACTTCTACTTCTTTAATGGTTTTAGTTCCACGATTACGATCACCCCCGCCTCTCCTGTGATCATTGATTGAATTGATGTCTGGAAGATTGTTGTCAGGATTATGCACTATTACTTCGCGCTTTTCTATAGACACAAGTTGACAGGTGACTCCAAATATATTAAAAGTGGAATCTATTACATCATAATATTTGTCAAAGACAGATTGTGGTACATTTATAGGCATTATGTTGGGACCGCAGGGGATGTGAATGGCATATCTGATAGAGCTAATCTTTTCCATCCAGATGCAGTTTTAATATACAGGAAGTTATTGTCAAAACACATTGTTCCAACTAATCCACCCTGATTATCACTGTTGGGAGTAAACTGAGTTACTGGTCTAATAGGCTCTATAGTTGCCCAACTTTGATTATTTTCAGATGCCACCTTTACGCTATGTGGAAAAGTAGAAGAATACGCTATATCACCTTTTTGTAAAGTGGTATTATCACTAACGTGGCGTTCTTCAGATTTAATTTTTATAGTCATTAAATGCTCCTGCTACATTATAGTTTTTGAGTGTCATCATTCAACAACACGTTTGAAAATGAACTAATTAAAGGATTAGGCTGATTTTGATCATGACTCTCTACAAATAGTCCGGGCTTACCATTGGGTGGAGAGTTTGCGGCAGAGACAGTGATCCAAGCAGAATCAACGAGAGGCGAAACACTGTTTGTTTGACCAAGTTTATTAGAACGGTTAAGAATGTGTCTATAATATTCACTAGTACCTGTATTTATGTGATACATAGATTGAACAAAAGCCCCTCTATGAGTAGCAGGGGCATAGCTTCTATACGGAGTCGAATGCAATGTTGACTCGACTCCACCAGAACATGCGTACAGCCTAGTCTTGTAGAATATACCGCTTGTGGTTACTTGTGAAGCTAAGAAATTGTTATCGTCTGTATATTTAAAATACATCCCCACGACAGAAGAAGGGTGTGGAGATCCAGCTCCTAAAAATTTAGTATCTACCTCTAGGCTAGCTTGCATTACTTGATAAACTACATCGGGATTGTTATCTTTATCAAAAATTAGGTAATGTCTTTTTCCTAAACCAAGACCACTTGGATATGATGTAAACATACCGTTTCTTACAACATCTGAGTTAGCTGAACCCATGAAGAATCTTCCACTAGAAGCCACAACTAATGCTGATTGAGTAGCATCAATCATGTAAGATTGATCCGGCGAGGTGAAACTGTAAGTAGCAGGAACAGCAATTATCTCTTGAGTCTCACCGCGATTAACTATTACATCGGAGTGGCTAGGATTGTGAAGAACTGGATTTTTTGATGGCAAGCTTACTTTTAATCCGGGGTAATGTGCAGCTCTGTTAAAAGACGAACTATCAGTCTTTATAGAATCGTTTTGTTTTTCTGCTGGGATGGTATCATAAGATGGTTTTAACATAGGCTGAGCATGACTCATCAACCAACCACTAACCGCAGCGTAAGAAGCATTATGATTGTTATTAGAAAGATAGCAAGCGATCATGCCGCCCACCTGTGGCGTTGCAAAGCTAGTTCCGAATGATTTCCCCATTGTGTCGCTAGATGTATAGTCATCCCCAGATTGATTTTTTCCCTTAAACACAATTATGTCTTCACCGGGAGCGTACAGATCTACATTTGGACCGATATTTGAGTGTTCAGCAACGGTTCTTTCTTTGTCAGAGCCAATAGACCCAATTGAAAAAACTTTAGATATATCTTGTGGGGTTCTAGCGCGGTTGTAGTATGCTTCAGTGCCGTCCCAACTAATAATCTTGTTGCTAAAATCAGCATGACCAGAATTTACTACTGTAGCTCTATTATTACCGGCTGATGAAACACAAAAGATATTAGCAGTATCAGCCATAGTTCTGAAAAGAGTTTTTTGAGCCTGCGTGATATCGCCAAAAGTATCCTGCGTATTAATTCTATTTAATGGACTTGTACCATTTCTGTCTGTCGATAAAGTAAAATTTATTTTTTTAGAATGAAGGTAAGTAGGAATATCAGAAACACTACTATCTAAAGGATATACTACTCCTCGATAAGAAACTCCAGAGACACCAACTTTATTAAGCAAACCGTACGCAGCTATTCCACTAGCATTCATACCAGTGCCAACAAAGACAGGCTTAGCTTGTCCAAGAGAAAAGGACATAATCACTACCGTTGGATTGCGATAACCAGTAGAGGAATTTACTGGCTTACTTAGATGCCAATTCCTTATCATTTGTGGGGCAAGATACAATCCATTGTACAAAGTTTGGTTTATATCTAAACTATATATACTCGACTTTTTAGACCAGCCCATGTCGTTACCCGCCGCAATGCAAGCCACCATAGTAGGGTGATCATGCGATGAATCTAAATCAAAATAGACTTGATGCCCATAAGATGATGTAAATATGTCTGGAACATCTGTACGTATATTCCAATCTGTATATTTCACTCTAGATTCATATGCATCACTGCAATGATCGCATGGGCGTGTTCTGTCAGAAAATATTTCAAAATCTTTTAAAACGTCTCCAGCATCCAGAATAACAATATCCACATTCGATCCATCAGGTAAATTTTCAATTTGTGCCACCTGTGACTGTAAAGCTCCTGCATCTTGTTTAAAAGCAGAAAGACATAATGTAGGTCTATTAAATTTTTCTAACCAAACAATATCTTCTTTCATTTGATCTTGTATTAATTTATGAGTTTCTACATTGCATTTAAACCTAAAGGAAAGAGTAGACTCAATATTGAGAATATCAGTTACAGCAAAATTTTCAATAGAACTCAATGTTCTATTTTTTGCTTCATAATCTCTGACTGTAAGTATGTAGTCTTGCATCTTTTCTCCTATATTAAATATGTCTAAACCTACCCCAATCCATGCTGCTGCTCGTATTAGTGCCAGATGTAGCACAAAATAGCAGACCCCAATTAAGGAAAGCAGGATTTGAGAATGTGTTGTCACCAGTAATCAGATTGGTATCTTTGGCATAAATTTGTGGAGATCGCATATTTTTCTCCAACTCGTTTGCGCGACTTCCATTTTGGTAAACCGAATATTGAATTTTTCTAGCAGCTAACATAAAATTGTACCTATTCATGGCTACTGCGTTATCTTTATACGTGCTGTCAAAATTTGTCAAAAACTCACCCACGTACATTGGGTTAGAAATTCTTAAGTCGTATAGATAATATTCTGATTCAGTTTCTCCATCCAGAGCATTTTGTATTTCTTTTTTGCCCCTAACTGAATCTTTGTTGTACGACATGAATCCACAATTATGACCCCAAACATAGCACTGTCTGCCTTGCAGTGCAACAAAGGTGTTAAACTGACTGTCACTTACTTTACTTGCGAATATCTGATCTACAGTACCATTTACAGTATAAATTTTTTGTATAGAATCAGTAGCATCTTGTGTAGAATCTAAATATTTTCCTCTACCATACATACCCCCTCCGGTAGATGCATATATAGTGGCTGAATCCCCAGCAACGAAACTGTTGGGACCAGTAGCGCAATCTGTAGCAATTTCTTGCAAATCGATTGTCTCATTTGCATCATCAAGATTTTGGCTCGTTTGCAATTGTAGCTCGCTGTTAGATCCCCATCCATACAAATTGTTGCCATCTCTAACTAATATATGATCCATACCAATCTTTACATCAGCAACGGTAACATTTCCACCATTAGTTAACGTTGTAGGTATATTCGTCGGTGTCATTGTTGACTGAGTATTTAGGAAACCACGGAAGAAATTACCTACTCGGTGTGTGGGCCAAAAAGCGGGATGAGTATGTCCCCATAAAAACAGACTTCCATTAGTATCCACAGCCGCCGCCGTTTTGTTGAATAATGAAATCTGATCAAATTGCGTACTAGACAATAGTGTTGGTCGCGTTAAAACTGTTCTGGTAGAAAAGCTATTAGTATCGTCAGGCAATTTACCCCAATGAAAAACTAATCCACCAGTTGTTAATGCTATGATATAATCATCGCCAGCCTGAACTTTCTTCCAACGATATGGATTTCCAGAGTTGTCTGAGACAGTAACTATTTGTCTAGGGAAAGATTGAAATTCTTGGCTAGTGGCTCCGTTAGCGCATTGACCGTAGCGATTATTACCCCAAGCATACATCTCACCTTCTGCATTTATTGCAAACAAAGTACCATTCTGTGAGCATTCAAGTTGATGAACATCATTCATGTTCGTTGAAGCATCAAGTCTTTGAAAGCTATGAAAATTACGTCGGTCAACAGGACTAAGCATAGGCAGGTTGCCTTCATATTCTACCACCAACCTGTTGTCTTTTAAATTAGAACCATAAGCAAAGCCAAGATTGTCAGCTGTGTATACCCCAGAGAAGGCTTGATTTCCTCCGTGATAAATACCGATTGAAAAATCTGGGTTGTTATTAGCAGGAACTGTAAAAGCATGATTTGTTGACGATAGCGCTATTTGGTGTGTAGGTACAGCTCTATATCTTACAGTATCACCACTTGCGAATACTCCAGCTATAAGCGGAAGAGTAGTAGAGAACTTTGTTAAAGAAGAGCCACTCGGTATGGTCCCAATAGAGCTTGCTGGGATTGTAAAATTACCACTAGTGTCTGCTTTTTGAGCTTGTATAGTAATGCCGGAGGGGTTAGATATTCCAGAAACATCTATCTCAAGAACTGTTCCAGAAGCGGACAAAGTTTTAATTAAAGAAGGCTTATATCTAACGCTAGCGCCAGCGCTGTCTAAAAAGACAGATTGAGCAATATCGGCTACAGAACTTCCACCTTGACTTAGTTCGGAGGGTGGAGCTGGCGTTTGAGATTCCATAACATTTAATTCAGCAAACTTCCAACCTTCACTTGTATAAGCATAAATATTATCATCTGTATAATATACTGAACCTAAACGTTTATTCTCTAGCTTTGGTGGGAATGAAGCATCACTGGTGTGATGATGAAGCTGAGAGTCTATAGAAGTTGTATATATAATTCCAGACATTCCAGAATGATACTGACAATTATAATGCAAAATAGGAGGAGAGTCATGGGGGACTTCAAATTTTAAAGTTCCATTAGTCAGCCCGTTATTGTTTGATAAAACGCCATTATTATAAGCAGCTTCAGTTCCGATAGAACCAGAAGTTTTAATCCAAAAGGGATGCCCAATAGCATTAACATCGAAGTAATAGGTGAGACCTTTTTGTAGTTGTATGTCTGGATTTAACTGACCACTTAGACCTACTCCACTAACACTGTATTTTCCATCCTGAACACTTACTTTTAATGTATTTTTAAGAGAATCCACGCCAACGCTAGAATCGATTACAGATTGCGGAAGATCTTCCATAGTGATGTGTCTAAAGCTTGGCAAAGCAGGAGAGCAACTGCCAGTACAGCCACTAGGTGGACCAGAGAAAAAAGTGCCTTTATTTTGATCTTTTAATCCTAATATTTCATCTACAACGCCACTTATGTTGAAGATGGATTTAATATTTGAATCACCAAGCTTGTTGGGTAGAAAATGTTTATACTGTATTCCACCAACATAGCTGGAGTCTCCACCGTTGTTTGCTGGGAAATGTATTCCAGTAGGACCAACCACATAACCAGAAGCACGAATCATAGACTGTTGACCGCCATTGCCTCCAACATCTAAAGCGTGTGTGGGATTATTGGTTCTAATACCAAGTGTATTTAAAGCATCGTTCCATATAATATTAGAATCATAGCTGAGAATATGAGAAGATTTCCAAAAAGCCAAGCCACTTTCTTTTGGCAATTCGTGACCAGCAAGACCAGAACCCATAAAAACTGAATGTGTAGCTGGATAAGTTACATAAACTTCTTTTTTGCCAGATAGAAAATTAACATTACTATTATTATTAGTACTTACTATTGCCCCTCTTTCTAGAGTAGCAGACATAGCACTAACGCCACTATGAAAAATACCTGAGCCAATCTCGTAGTTAGACCCATCAGTGATTGCGTAGAAAAGTTTTTCGCCATCTGCATAGGCACTAGCAAAAGTGCCAAAACCCACAGACGCACTATTTAAGGTTAATGAGCCAGTACCAGTAGAATCACTAATTTGTTTGATTCTATCAAATAACTTTGGATGATTAGACATGTCTTGTCCTTAGCGTGAGAAATTGTAATATTAATTATTGACTGTAACTGATGCTATATTATCTCCAGTTACTCCAGACCCTAAACCAAATACAACTAAATTATTTATAGGAGCGTCTACAAAACCGGGAGTGCTACCAGAGGTGTCCAGAGAATCAGAAGACATTACCCTGTAGCTAATTTTATGGGGATCAAGACTAGTTCCAGCACCGTTGCGGATAACCATCCCAACAGTGTTAATACTAAAGTCGTCAGCCGTGTCTCCATCGTTTCTGCCATTACTGTTAGCTATTGCTACGTAATGAGTGTCTTTAAAAGTTTCATCTTTAAAGGCAATCGTAAACTTACCAGCAGAAGAACTATCTCTGCTGATTGAAGCGATGTTATAAGCAGAGTTTACAGTAACGGGATCAGCAGCTCCAGAAGCTGAGAAATTAATCCAAGCTTTAGCAACTCCCATCGCAGAGCTTAGCTCTGAACCGTTGGAGAATCTAAAACTAGTATTATTACCTAGAGTAATCTCTTCATTCTGAGAAGCGTCTTGTACAAACTTCATGCCTCTATTTGTAGTCCCACTACTGCTAATCCATTGATTGTTAATATTAACATCGCCAGTAATAGCCCTAGAAGCATTAACTGGGAAGTATTGTGGGTGGTCATCATCTCCTAAAGATCCTGCATCAAGTTGACCGTGATCTATAGATCCGGGGCCGGGATAAGCTTCTGTTTGTATACTGCCTCCAGAAAATTGAATGCCATATGTAACATGCAATTTGGACTCGTTCTGAGCAGCTACATTACCAATGTATACATCTGTTTGAAAATATTCAGTGCTTAATAACTCAGTAGTCATTATATTTTTTACTGAATCTACTATGTCAACCAAATTAGTTCTAACATCTTGAGCTGTAATGTCTCCAGCGTTATTATCCGCGATGTCAGTATTAATGTTACTTTTTAAAGTAGAGCTTGCTCTTGCTGTCATTGTTTTCTCCTTTAGTGTCTAAAATATCCACCCCTGAAATCACGGTCATTATAATTTCTTTGAATGAAGTCGCTACCGGGGCTATATGGGCCAAGTATTGCATGACCAGCAACACCAGCCGCGTAATCCATAACAAGTTTTTCGTATTTGTCACACAGGCTAGAGTATAAGACAGAAAGCGTTCCCGCCACGCCTCTGAGATCTATAGCTGATGGACCATCTTTGATTGAAATTGCATTAGAAGCTTCACTACGAACTTCGCTTCCTATAATAATACACGATGTTTTTACCGCTACAAGATTAATAAATGCATTGTCTTTTGTTTCTGTGTCAGTAGGATCTGGTGAAAGATGACATTGCTCTACATTAATATCATAATTATTATTTAGATCAATATCTAAGGTTACTAGCTGCGCAGACACTAATATTGCTGTTTCAAGTCTTTTATCTGCGTACTTATATGTCGCAGAATCTACGTCATTTATCATGTGACGAACCATAGTTGAAATTTGACCTTGCCAAGACATAATATTTTCCTATATGTTGCAGTGAACTCTAAAATGATAGACATCTGTGTAATAAGTGCTTGTACCTATAGAAACCCGTCCCTGTAGTTTATACTGCCCCGCTTCGTCTAGATCTCCTGCGGCAATGTCATAATACATTTTGCCATCAGTGCCATCTGTGTGTAAAGTGCCTGTTCTAGCCAAGACTGTATCGTTTGGCTTTTTAATAAAAATACTTAATGTGGTAGCAGAGGAGATGTCTACAATAGTAGCATCCTCTTTGATTGTAATAAGGAACTTGGTCCCTACGTCGTTTACATGAATTTCGCTTGCCATATTACCTCTTTAGTACTATATCTAAATGCTTAAGGATGTGAAGTGTTATTTCTACGGTGTTCATAGTTCTAAGACTTTATCTTGCTCTATAGTTAAAGTTATAGTAATTACAGTTGTGTTACATAATGAAAATGAATCAGTCCTATTAACGAATAATATAATACCTTCCTCAAAGCCGTTAACGAACTTTGTTATCGATGTCGAAAATGGTAAGTGACTAATTCCAAACATTATAACTGTGGATCATTTATTTCAGGGTTTGAATTAATACTATCTATTGCAGCTTTTGTTGCTTTGTCTACCTCATACTTTGTAACATGTTCTGTTAGGAATCTTCTCACCATCCTATTAGCAAAAGCACTAGGTATTTCAGGGTTTGTTATTGTCTTTGCCAAATCTTGGGGGTCTTGAATATTTTCAAGGTATCCATAATTTTGGCATAATGCCTCTATGACCCTACCAACATCTTGGTCAGCGATTTCTATTGAAAAAATAGCCATGTTTTCCTCTTTCCGATCTAACTATTTATACACTAAATAACTATTACCCTGCGCTGATAACATTGTTTTCTACGCCTAGTTTAGCTACATAACCCAAAAGAGCGCCAAAAGCCATTTGGAGATCATTATCTTCAGAGGCTTCTTCTAGCATATTATCTATCATCAACCATTTACCTCCGGTTGGATCTAGCTCAGCTACACTAATTGTATTTCCAACCTCGTCTAATTTATCAAACATTCCATATTTATGCATTTTTACTTCTCCGCGAACTTCTCCGTTAGGGTCTGGAGCTTTAATTATCACTGATTCTATCCAAACCCTGTCATAAGTTTTTGCAGGAACCACGGTTGGGTCTGCTGCATTTAATACTGGTAAAAAATCTGACATATTGTTCCCCTTTATGTTTTAATACAAGCTAATAAAGCTACGTTTCTTGGTCTAATTTCTCCTTCATCGTCCCACGCTGTACCAACTGCTGCCGCTGGAGCCGCCCAGCCTCCCGTGAACATATTACCAGTATAATTTGGGTATAAAGTTTTACCCATATATACATGTGTGTGATCATAGGAATGTGTATTTATTCCGGTGTTAGTCTGGTAAAAAGCTTTCCAATCTTCTGACTGAGATGTATTGATTGCTCTGCCAGAATCTACCACCTTGCCATCATCCCAACACCTTAAGAATTCACCACGCAGGTCTGGAACATTAAATGTTGTACTACCATCGCCAGTGCCATGATCTGTGCCAATTACAGTAAATAATTCTGAGTAAGTTGTTCTAGATATAGCAGAACCATCAGCCTTGATCCAGCCAATAGGCGCACTCGATAGAGGAAAAAATGCTACAGCTCCAGTAAGCGAAGACGATAGCGTTGCATTGTTGTGTGTTTTTGTCATGATAATTCTCCGAAGACAACAAAACTTGCTTGTAGGTCAGATACTGCATTGTTGTATTTTGTTACTACTAAATAAAAGGAACTAGTTGTATGGTTCCTAGTAACGGCTGTCCATGTGTTAGTTACTCCATCAATTTCTCTAGGTGAACACACAACTGTATAATTAGCATCTGACATAGG
>MDSV01071231.1_pt1 | contig 19486 bp, 12 predicted proteins | sample 810851 | NCBI WGS metagenome assembly MDSV01 (sample SAMN05326640, study PRJNA326480) | marine metagenome | isolation source: seawater | place: Atlantic Ocean: North East | collected 2012 | reverse complement strand
GGTGGTGTACCTGCATCAGAAATCTCATCTAGGAAATCATCTTCCCAAGCTGTATTTTCCTCGGTAGGCTCAACCCACTCTAGCGCGTCCCAATCATACCCTAGTCCATCATCTAGATATTTTGGATACCTATCCTCATGTCGTACAATATTTCCATCTGGGTCAACTAGTTCTATACGCAACATAGCTCCAATAAACTCTGATCTCAAGGTACTGCCCTCTCCTTCAAGATATTCTTTGACCTCAACCCACCACTGACCTGATGTTTTTACATAAATAATATTTACGTCGCGAAGCACGATTGACTTTAAAGACATTCGCTCTGTAAATTCATTTGGTAAAATAGATATTTCATCTAAACAAGGGCGTACAATGATTTCATTAACCTTTTCTTCTAATTCATGATTCATCCGCTCTTGCTCATAAAATAGACAATATTTTACTTGGATGTTTTCTAGATCATAGCCGGTATCATTAATCATTTTTAAATCATATCCAATTCTAGAAAAAGAGAGGTTATGAGTATTCCATGGCTGGAGCTTACCTGGGAGCCTAAGCCATATATCTTTAATCCAACTATTTAATTCCTCAGGACCATACATAGTTAATCTAAATTTATCTGGATTACTAAACTGCTTAGCGGCACCCCAATTCATCACATAACGATAAGATTCGTTGTCTAATTTATCTGCCTTAATAACTTTTCTTCCGGACGAAGAACGAATGGTTAAGCGATCTTGCCGAAGATCATAATCTTGAATTTCACCTTCTAGAGTTGAACCATCCATCAAAGTAAAAGTTCGTGCATCGGCTTGATGAATAAAAAGCATCCATACAACAACTAACCAGTTGATCGTGGTCATGAAATTAAACTTATAAAAGTACATAAATCTAAGATAACTAAAAATAATTATATATGTCACCTTTTTCTAGAAAAAAGGTGAGTAGACTAATCCATACGGAATCTAAAGAACCCAATATCTTTAGGATCCATAGGCTCGTCTATTAACCTTAATGTAAAAAAATAGTGGAGCCAGCGGTCGGAGTCGAACCGACGACCAGCTGATTACAAATCAGCTGCTCTGCCACTGAGCTACGCTGGCTCACAAAGAGATTGGAATTATGCTAATTTCATTCTGTGAGTCAATATTGAGAACGTTTTATTTTATCTTCACTATGATTTTAAAATAAAAGGAGTATACTCATTTTTAATGAAGAAACGAAGTTATCCTTATAAACATAGGTTTGAGATCAATCAAGATCACTGCATCCAATGCGATTGGTGCATGACTTCCAAACCAGTTGAAGATTGTATTGTGATGCTTAAAAATACAACTCCTCCAACTGATCAAAATGCTTGTCAGCCAACCGATGATACTGCAGACATGAACATGATTTGGATTAATCCCGATGCCTGCACCCGATGTGGTATCTGTGTACAAGTTTGTCCTACACAAGCTATTGATCGAAAAATGGAGGCTTCTTCATGAGCTTGCCTCCGGTTGTATTTATTGCAGGAGAACGTCAGCATGCTGGGAAAACTACCACAAGCCTAGGTATTATTGCCTCACTATGTAAGCATATGGATCCTAAAGATATTGGGTACTTTAAACCCGTCGGACAAGAAATGGTCACCCTGCCTAACGGAGAGCGAATTGATAAAGATGTTTTAGTAATCAAACAGTTTACCGATTTAGAGATGGATGATATGGCTATGCTCTCTTCGGTACGAGTCGTATCAGGTGTAACGAGTAATTATATTCAAAGCGATCACAGAGAGCAAATCACCCAAGGCTTTGAAGTTGCCATTCAGAGAAGCCTTCATTTTCTTTCTGATAAAAAAATTATTATTGCCGAGGGCACTGGCCATCCTGGAGTGGGATCGGTAATCGGTCTTTCCAATGCCAGAGTGGCTAATTTACTAGGTGCTCGTATTTTATATTTAGTCGGTGGTGGTATCGGACGAACACTGGATGAACTCGAGGTTGATCTATCTTATTTCTCACACAATGATAACAAAGTATCGGGCGTGCTATTTAATAAAGTTATTCCTGAGAAATTAGATGATATGAAATCCGTGGTAACTGAATCAGCTATTCAGCGTATTTTTCCAGAATGGAATCCATCCCTTAATGTATTTGGATACATGCCACAAGTAAGCTACCTCAATAATCCTTCTATGGAGCTAATATCTTCATATTTTAAAAATATGAAACCTCTTAACGATCAACTCAATAGCTCTCACGGTCAAATGCCTTGCGGAAAAGTAAAAATTATTTCACAAGATTATGAAGAATTTAATCCGGCTGTACGATTACGATCTCGAGATATCGCAGTAATAGCCGCCGGTACGCATCGTCGCTTAAAACGTATTCTTGATTATAGTGATAGTTTAAAAGAGAATCCGATTGGCGGTATCATTTTAACCTGTGCTACTGAAGAATACCCAGATGCACTCACTTTAGAAATTTTATCTAAAACCAATGTACCGGCTATTTCTGTAGAAAAAGACACCGCAGATACGGATAAAATTCTCTATAAGTGTTTTCGAAATACAAAATTACAATTATATGATGCTAAAAAACATGAAATGATTATAAGTCTTTTCGACGAGCATTTTGATAGTGAGCGTTTTATAGAAACCTATTTACGGTAATACTGTATCACCCATTAAATGTAAGTCTACTTGTCTAGCTGCACCGCGACCTTCGTTAATAGCCCATACAATTAAGGACTGCCCTCTTCGTGCATCTCCACAGGCAAAAACCCCATCTACATTGGTTGTATAAACTTCATGTTCTGCTTTATAGTTTGAGCGTGGATCACGCTCAATACCAAATTGATCACCTAATACATCTTCAGGTCCTAAAAATCCCATCGCTAATAAAACTAAATCAGCTTCGACTCGCTGTTCAGTACCTTCCAGTTCTTTGATGACCATCTTTCCTTCATCATCTTTAGCCCACTGAATTTTAACTGTATGCATTGCCACAAGATTTCCTTCATCATCTCCTTCAAACTTTTTAGTCATCACCATAAAGTTTCGGGGATCTTTTCCTTGAAGTTTAATCGCTTCAGCCTGCCCATAATCAATCTTTAAATTAGCGGGCCATTGGGGCCATGGATTAGATACTCGATTACGATCTACATCTGGTTTCGGCATAATTTCTAATTGCGTCACTTTTTCACATCCATGACGTATAGAGGTTCCTACACAATCTGTGCCCGTATCTCCTCCACCAATAACTACTACCTTCTTACCTTTTCCTGAGATATAAGCGTTATCTCCTAATTTACTATCAAGAAGACTTTTTGTATTTGCATGTAAATACTCCATAGCAAAATGGACGCCTTTTAAATCTCTTCCTTCTACAGGTAAATCACGCGGTTTAGTTGCTCCTGTAGCAAGTACTACCGCATCATATTTTTCTTTTAGTTCTTCCCCCGTGATGTCTTTACCTACTTCAATATTTGTTTTAAATACAATACCTTCTGCTTCTAATAAATCTACCCTACGCTGAACCACATCTTTGTCTAATTTCATATTTGGAATACCATACATGAGTAATCCACCAATACGATCATCACGTTCATACACGGTTACGTTATGTCCTGCGCGATTAAGTTGTGCAGCACAGGCTAAACCGGCGGGACCGGAACCAATTACTGCTATGTTTTTATCGGTTCGAATTTCTGGCGGTTCTGCAACCACCCAACCCATCTCAAAGCCTTTATCGATAATAGCGCGCTCATTATCATGAATGGTTACCGCAGGTTCATTGATTGACAATACACATCCTGCTTCACAAGGGGCAGGACAAACACGCCCCGTAAATTCTGGGAAATTATTTGTATGATGTAACCGATCTAATGCTTCTCTCCAACGACCTCGATAAATTAAGTCATTCCATTCTGGAATTAGATTATTAATTGGACATCCGCTTGCGCCGCCTTTCATCATCTCTCCTCGATGACAAAAAGGTATTCCACAATCCATACAACGCGCACCTTGTGTTTCACACGTTTGTTCATCCCGAAGAATATATACCTCATCCCAGTCCTTAACACGCTCCTCTTCAGGTCGCATTGGACAAGTCTGTCGCTCAAATTCTATAAATCCTGTAGGTTTTCCCATGACGCTATTCTACTACTTTCCAGATAAGTTTGCAATATGCATATCAAACGCAGCATCTACTACTTCTGCCTCAGTTTTATACTGATTAGTAGCTTTAGCTTTTTCAATATACCCAAGCATTCGCTTATAATCGGTAGGAATCACTTTGATAAATCGTTTAGCGCTTTCCTCCCAATTTTTAAGTATTTCTGTAGCTCTTTCTGATCCAGTTCTATTAAGATGTTCTTCTATTAGATGTTTTAGCTCATTTTTACCTGATTCATTTAAATCTTCTAGCTGCACCATTTCCATATTACATTTCGTTTTAAAATCTCCGTCAATATCATAAATATATGCCATCCCTCCTGACATGCCTGCTCCGAAATTTACGCCTGTTGATCCTAAAACAATAACTTTTCCGCCTGTCATATATTCACAGCCATGGTCTCCAATACCCTCTACTACTACTTCAACACCCGAGTTACGCACACAAAAGCGTTCTCCTGCAACACCCCGAATAAAAGCTTTTCCTCCAGTAGCTCCGTAAAAACAGACATTTCCTACAACAATATTATCCTCAGCTACAAAAGGGGCTCGTTTATTGGGATATATAGTTAAATGACCACCTGAAAGTCCTTTTCCGACATAGTCATTTGCATCACCTTCAAGCTCTAGATGTATGCCCTTACATGCAAAGGCCCCTAAAGATTGACCCGCAGAACCATGTAACTTCATATGAACGGTATTATCGGGTAATCCATCTCCCTTATAAATTTTAGTTAATTCATGAGAAAGGACTGTTCCAATACTTCGATCGGTATTTACAATATCAAATTCTCCAAATGATTTTTCTGCGTTTTCTAAAGCCGGCTTAGCCGCTTCAATCAATTTCCAATCAATAATCGTTTCTAGCATATGGTCTTGATCTTTAGATTGATGTGTTCCCTCTTCTTCGCCCATTCTTTCTTGATATAAAACAGGATCTAAATTTAAATTCTTGTACTTCCAGTGATCAACATCATCTCTAAATTTTAAACAGCTTGCTTGACCCACCATCTCATTAATCGTTCGAAATCCTAGTTCAGCCATAATTTCTCTTAGTCCCGATACCAAAAACTCAAAAAAGTTTACCACATGATCAGGATTACCTTCGTATTTTGCACGAAGTTCTGGTCGTTGTGTAGCAATACCTACTGGACATGTATTACTATGACACTTACGCATCATAATACATCCTTCCACGACCAATGCCGCAGTGGCTACCCCCCATTCTTCGGCGCCTAATAAAGTAGCTATTGCTAGGTCTCGAGAAGTTTTCATCTGTCCATCTGTTTGAACGATAATTCGATTTCGTAACCGGTTTCGTACGAGAGTTTGGTGTGTCTCAGCTAGTCCCAATTCCCAGGGTAATCCAGCATGTTTGATTGAGCTAAGCGGAGAGGCCCCTGTTCCTCCGTCATATCCTGCAATTAAAACAGCATCTGCTTTTGCCTTACATACCCCTGAGGCAATCGTTCCTACACCTGCCTCTGATACCAGTTTAACGTTTACTCGCGAATCACGGTTTATATTTTTTAAATCATAGATAAGCTGGGCTAAGTCTTCAATGGAATATATGTCATGATGAGGCGGAGGAGAGATTAATCCTACTCCTGGTGTAGATCCTCTTACTCGTCCGATCCATCCATTTACTTTATGCCCAGGAAGGTGTCCTCCTTCGCCAGGTTTTGCACCCTGTGCCATCTTAATCTGAAGCTCTTTAGCTTGACTTAAGTAGTAACTATTTACCCCAAATCTTCCGGATGCTACTTGCTTAGTAGCTGAACACATATCATCTCCATTTGGCAGTTTTTCATATCTAACTTCATCTTCTCCACCTTCTCCAGAATTAGATTTTGAACCAATTCGATTCATAGCTATCGCTAGAGTTGTATGTGCTTCCCAAGAAATCGATCCAAACGACATCGCTCCTGTAGCAAATCGCTTCAATATATTTTCTGCTGGCTCTACTTCTTCTAATGGTACAGATGGGCGATCTGAGTTAAACTCCATAAGGCCCCGAAGCGTATATGCAGATTGGGTTTGATCATCAATCGCATGGCAATACTCTTTATATTGCTCGTAATCTCTATTTCTAGTGCACTCTTGCAGTAAACGAATAGTTTTGGGATTAAATAAGTGTCGTTCGCCATCGACTCGCCAATGATATTCTCCTCCTGGATCGAGGACTTTTGCAGAACCTCCTCTTGTAGGATATCCTTTGCGATGTTTTAAAATTGCTTCATGAGCAATATCATCTAATTCCAATCCTTCAATTCGACTCACAGAACCAGAAAAATATTTATCTACTACCTCGCTACTAATTCCAAGAATCTCAAATATTTGGGCTCCTTGATATGAGGCTAATGTTGAAATGCCCATTTTGGAAAAGATTTTTAGCAAGCCACCATCCACTGCTACAATATATTTATCAATGGCTTCTTCGGAGCTTAAACCATTTAGCAAATTATCTTCCTCCATTTGACGAATTGTATCTAGGGCCACGTAGGGGCAAATAGCCGAGGCACCATACCCTAATACCGTAGCAAAATGATGTACTTCTCTCACATCACCTGTTTCAATAACAATATCGATACTCCCTCTTTTTCCTTCTCGGATCAAATGATGATGAACGGCTGATACAGCTAAAACAGATGGAATGGGAACATGATCTTTATCCGTTTTCTTATCAGAAAGCACCACAACCGAACATCCTTCAGCAATTGCATCTTCTGTTTTTTTAAATACTCCATCTAAAGCTATCTCTAAATCACCTTTAGTATCATTTGCTGAGAAAACAATATCTACTACTTTAGATTTAAACCCTTGATGATCTAGAGCGATAAGCCTAGACAGATCTTCATTCGTTAATACAGGTTGATTAACAGCAATACGCCGGCAATGTTCTGGGGATTCAGTTAATATATTTTTGAATCCTCCAACATATGTTCTTAAATCCATCACAATCCGCTCTCGAATAGGATCGATAGGAGGATTTGTAACCTGGGCAAAAAGTTGTTTAAAATAATGAGATAATTGGACAGGTCGATCAGATAAAACGGCTAATGGATTATCTGCACCCATAGAACCTAGCGGCTCTTTACCGCCCGTAGCCATGGGCTTTAATATTTCAATGATATCTTCATAGGTATATCCAAAGATTTGCTGATCTTTAAATAAAGCATCTCGATTTGGCTTCTCAACACTAAATATTTTTTCAGTCGGAAGATCTTCTAAATAGACCATACTCTTATCTAACCATGATTGATACGGTTGCTTGGCACATAAGTCAGATTTTAATTCTTCATCGGAAATAATTCTTCCTTGTTCTAAATCAGCAACAAACATTTTTCCAGGTTGCAATCTTCCGCGTTTTATTACCTTTCCATGATCTACATTTATTACGCCACTTTCTGAAGCCATAATAAGTGTATCATCATCGGTTAAACAATATCTTGATGGACGTAATCCATTTCTATCTAATGTAGCCCCTACTATGATGCCGTCCGTGAAACAAACCGATGCAGGTCCATCCCATGGCTCCATGATCGCGGAGTAAAATTCATAAAAAGCACGCTTATCGGCACTCATTTTATCATCATTTTGCCAAGCCTCTGGAATTAGCATCATCAAAACATGTGGTAACGATCGACCACTTAATAGAAGCATTTCAACTGCCATATCTAAATTAGCACTATCCGATGCCTCTAGGTCACATATTGGGAAAATCATCTCTAATTCTTCACGACTAAAAGCTGTACACTCAAGTAATGCTTCTCGAGCACGCATCCAATTAATATTACCTTTGTTCGTATTGATTTCACCATTATGAGCAATATACCTAAAAGGTTGTGCTAACTTCCAGGACGGGAACGTATTGGTTGAAAATCGGGAATGAACCAATGCCAAAGCAGATTTTGCTAAATCATTTTGTAAGTCTAAGAAATACTTTGGGACCTGAGCGGTTATTAACTGGCCTTTGTAATTAATAGTCTTATAAGAACAAGAAATAATATTTAATCCATCTGGGCCTATATCTTTTATTTCCCTATTAGCAACTCGTTCAGTGTAATTACGGAAAACTAATAATTTACGATCAAAAGCTTCTCGGGTCATCTCGTGTGGTTTAGCGATAAAAATTTGCTGTATACTAGGTTCTGTTTCTGCTGAATCACGACCCAAATCACTATTATCTACCGGAACAATTCGATATCCTAATAAAGATAGACCCAATTGATCTAAATGCCTTTCAATAATTTTTTTACAATCCAGTTGTTGCTTATCTCCTTGTGGGAAAAAAGTCATACCGACGCCATATTCACCAAAAGCAGGAAGATCAATTCCTGATTGAGGGCATTCAGCTTCAAAAAGCTCATGAGGAATTTGTAATAAAATACCCGCTCCATCACCGCTTTTAATATCAAATCCAGTTCCGCCTCGATGCTCCATGCATCCTAGCATTCCTAAAGCATCGATAATCACAGAGTGACTTTTTCTTCCTTTTAAATTGGCCACAAATCCAATACCACAGCTACTATGCTCAAAATCTGATCGGTATAAGCCGCTTCCTTCCGGATGACCAAAGCAGTTTAAATTATCTTTTTTTTCACTCATTTTATCTAGGCGTACAGTTATTTTAACTTACGCAGTGGATCTGCAATAACACTCATATGAGTTGCTATGACATACCTCCATTATTTATTAAACGCGTTCCTTCGTTAGCTTCCTAACTACTTCCGTCTTATAAAAGATGAACGTATCTTTTTGAAATTATTAAAATCGCAACTAATCGATATATAAATCTCGATTGAAAATATGCTAAAAATGCCTGCGTTTTGCAAATACTTTTTCGCATAACATTAAGATCATTATTGGTCTGTATTTTTGGATTGATTGAACTTTAAAGAGCGATGAAACCTAGCAGACTTCCTATCTTTACTAAGCTTATCAACTGCATCTTTATTTTGTTTTTGAGACTCCTTAGAAAGGAGAACATAATGCTCATATCGCTCAGATGATAGTTTTCCTGTATCAACTGCATCTTTTACTGCACACCCCTCTGTTTCAATGTGCGTGCAATCCTTATACTGACAATCTTGTGAAATTTTATGGATATCTACAAATGTTTCTTGTATGCCTGAATCTGCCTCTAAATTTCCTAATTCTCGCATACCTGGTGTATCTATTACATGAGCACCATTTTTTAATGTTATTAACTCCCTCCAACTTGTAGAATGCATTCCTTTACCATCTGATTCACGGACAGGAAGAGTAAATAAAACCTCTTCTCCTAATAAACTATTTAATAATGTTGATTTTCCAACACCTGAAATGCCAATCACACAATATGTTTTTTTAGCTTTAAAAAGACTTCTTACTTCTTCCAACCCTTCATCAGTCTTATTACTCATCATATAAAATAATACCCTTGGAAAGCGTTTAGAAACTTGAGCTCTTATTGTATCAAGATCGTTTTCATTTAATAAATCTGTTTTTGTTAATATAAGAACAGGATCTATGGAGCTCTCATTAACCATGACTAAGTATCGCTCTAAACGATTTAAATTGAAATTTTCCCCTAATCCCTGAACAATAAAGGCTGTATCTATATTTGAAGCAATTGATTGTTCTCGTGAAGTTCTGCCAGCTACCTTTCTCTTTAAAAGAGTTTTTCTTTTTAAGACTGACTCTAATCGTCCAAACTCACCATCATAAAATGATTGAACCAACACCCAATCACCCACAGTAGGATAATCAATTCGAGCGGATACTTGATGCCTTAATTTTCCCGTCATTTTAGCCGGGCGAACTATTGTTCCATCCGAAACGTCACAAGCACCTTTATGAATAGCAATAACTCTAGCTGGTTGTAATTTTTCTGCGCCCTCCTGATTGAGTTGATCAGAAAAATACTCACACCAACCTAGATTCTCAAGACTCAATAATCTCTCCATAAATTCAGGGTATATGATGAAACCTTACTTCTTTTTCCCTCTTTATCAACAAATAGATGTGTGTCCGTTTGCAAAGGCCAACAATACCCCATAAGCGGGTCATTTTTATCAGCACTAGATATAACTACTCCCAATAATCTGAAGTATGTATCATCTACATCTTTAATTATAAAATAATCCGAATGTATTTGTTCTACGTATCCCTGAAAAATCTGACGGTTTAACACATTTTCTTTTCGTTTATTAAAAATCTCATATGATTTTTTAAAAGCAGATTCAAATGCATCTTTTTCACTTATTGAACTCTCTTGAAACGCGAGCTCTAGGAAATAATCAAACTTGAATTGCAAATAATTAAGAGCATGTTTATCGAAATATTCCTTTTCACCATGACACAACGGACAATGATTATTATTTTCTAAAATCATCTCAGCACAAGGAATCGTAAAATCTGTGATGCGTATACGCTTAAAAATAGCGGGATTTGATTGGATGAGCTGTTCATAATAAGCATCTGCTTTATCTCGATCATCTTTCATAAGATAATATATCGTTTGGCGAAATTGATCCTCTGATTTACCTAAAATAGGAATACCAAAAAAGTTATTAGCATAAGCAAAATAACTCACTCCGAGTATCAATAGTATGCAGTAATTTATTTTAATCTTATTTTCCTATGTTGTTATCTATAAAAAAACCCGCTTATATATTAAGCGGGTCTTAAATCTATTTAATCAAACACATGTAAGTTTTATTTAAGACTCTTTAACGTATCTAAAACGCTAGAATCATTGTTTGATGAACCATCTAAAAACTGCATATTTCCTAATATGGCTGTTCCCTCTTCTTTAGATAATTTTTGATCAGGATTTACCCCATTTAAATTATCGATTAATTGCTGCCAACGAACCTGCAGTTCATCTTTATCAGCCTGTATTTGGGCGGCATTTATCTCCATATCTGCTAAATCTTCTCTAGCCTGATCTCTTGCTTGCTCTGCACGACGAATATCTCTCTTAAGAGATGAAATTTGAGATTTGGCAGAGGACACTTCTTTAATTACCTCTGCGTTCTTTTTCTGCAATTCCTTTAATTTTCTATCTACATTATCCATTTCTAATCGATGAGATTTTGCTTTTGCTTTTTCGGACTTAACAATAGTTTCTAAATCAGTAATTTTTGCATTTAGGGCAGTTTGTTCTTCAGCATGAGAAGTCTGTAACTGTGCAATAGCAGCATCATGTTCTTCTTGCGGAACACCACAACCACTTAATAAAACTACACATCCAATAATTAAAAAACTATATTGTACTTTTTTCATAATTTATTCTCCTTTGCTTAGAAGCAACTTGCATATCTATCCTATTAAAATCCTTTTCTCAAGCATTGAATAACTATTTACTCGATGATTTAAACGAGATCGCAAGCTTCATCTGGCATCCAATGCTTATCTTTTCCGTCCCATTTAACGTTACAACCAATAGGATTAGTTAAAGGATTTTTTATCCCTTCTCCTTCTAGATGTTGTTCTAAGGCATCAATTAGATCCGTTGAAGTATGATCATGCCAATCTCTTGGTGTATCTATCGAGCGGCCCGTATAAATTAATCTTCGTTCTTTATCAAACACATAAAAATGAGGAGTTCTCAATGCTCCGTAAGCTAAGGCTATTTCTTGGGATTCATCATGAAGATATGTCCAAGGAAAATTATGTTCCTGCATGCGTAATACCATGCCATCAAAATCATCTTCAGTATAGGTATTCTTGCTATTAGAATTTATACCCACAAATTTAACATCTAATGATGAAAATCTTTCAGCTATCATTTTGGTGTGCTCATCAGAGCCCACAACATATGGACAATGATTACAGGTAAAAAATATAACCAATGTGTCTTCGTTAAAATCATCTAGCCTATATGTTTTACCATCCGTTGCTGGCAATTCAAACAAAGGTGCTTTTTCTCCAATTTCTAATGTAAATTTCATTAATTCCTCATTCGTTTAACATCTAATTATGTCATCAACTTAATATATCTACAACAGCCGCAATAGCTTCACCTACTTTAGCGCCATCTTTTCCACCGGCTTGAGCTTTTTCAGCCTTACCGCCCCCGCCACCATCTGCTAATGCGGCTACTTTACCTATGAGTTGTCCTGCATGAAAGCCCTTCTTGACTAAATCATCGGATACACTAGCTGCAAAACATGCTTTACCTCGATCTTGACTACCAATAATGACAATCCCAGATGCAATAACTTGCGTTAATTTATCTAGAACCTCTCTGAGAGCATCCATTGGCAAATCTCCTAAATTATAAGCTAATACTGGGATTCCGCTAATCTTTTTGATCTTGTCTGCCAATTCATCAATATTTGATACAGCCGCTTTCTTTTGTAAAGATTTTAGCTGTTTTTCTAATTGCTTAAGCTGATCAGCCATCGAGAAAATACGAGATGAGATTTCATATGGCTTTACACTAAGCTGTTGGCTAATTTCCGATAAAATATGATGTTCTTGTGAGGTCCACGTTACCGCCTCCAACCCAGTTACCGCCTCTATACGTCGAACACCTGCTGCTACTGAGCTTTCAGATAGAATTCTAAAAGACCCAATATCTCCAGTCATACTTACATGGGTTCCTCCACATAACTCCTGACTAAATTCTCCGATTGAAACTACGCGAACTATCTCCCCATATTTATCATCAAATACAGCTTGAATATTTGGACTATTCTTAACTTCTTCTAGTGTCATTTCATGCGTGCTCAACATAGTATTGCGCATAATTTCATGATTTACTACCTGTTCAATCTGTTCCAAAGCCTCGGTCGGAATAGCTTGAAAATAATTAAAATCGAAACGTAATCTCTCTGCTGATACTAATGATCCTGCCTGCTTAATTGAAGGATCTATGATTTGTCTTAGTGCTGCATTTAGTAAATGCGTAGCCGTATGATTTCTTCTCATCTGTCCTCTGCGGTACCGATCCACCTCGGCATGAACTAGCACCCCTTCTGTAGGACTTCCGTAATCTAATGAACCAATATGTAAAAAAACGCCTTCAGCAACTTTTTGAGTATCTGTAACATTAAAAGAAAAGCTTTCGCCACTGATTACGCCTTGATCTCCTTGCTGTCCGCCTCCTTCTGGATAAAAAGGAGTTTTTTCTAGCATGAGTGTATGCTCATCTAAAATTGATATAATTTTTGTATCAACGGATGTAGACTGATAGCCAACAAACTCTGAACTTATTCCTTTAGATACTAAATCCGCAACCAAGTCCATTTGTTGATTTTGTATCTCTGAAGAACGAGCAGATCTTGCACGTAAACGCTGTTCTTCCATTAGAGAATTAAATTCTTCATCATCAACAACTAATCCTTTTTCATTGGCCATTAATTCTGTTAAGTCAAATGGGAATCCAAATGTGTCATACAGCATAAACGCTTCATGCCCTGGGAATGTATCGCCTTCGGATAACGGTTCAACTACAGCTTCGAATAAAGCAATCCCTCGATCAAGTGTTTTTGAAAAAGACTCCTCTTCTGAGGTAAGTGCTCGTAAGATACTATCTCTTTGATTTTTTAATTCAGGAAAAATTTCTCCTAGTTGCTTTTCTACGGTAGGAAATAAATCAGATAAAAAAGGATCTGTGAGGCCTAAATTCCGACCGTATCTTACGGCTCTTCTTAGTAGTCTTCGAAGTACATATCCACGTCCATCATTAGATGGCATCACTCCATCTGAAATAGCGATAGATAGGGTACGAACATGATCCGCAATAACCCTCATCGCAATAGCGTTATCTCCTTGATAATCTTTATCAGATAAAGTAGCTATCCGTTCTAATAGGGGCTGGAATATATCTGTATCATAATTTGATTTTTTTTGCTGTAGTACTGCACATAAACGCTCAAATCCCATTCCGGTATCAACATGTTTAGCGGCTAACTCTTCGAGAGAACCATCAGACCGTCGATTAAACTGAATAAAAACTAAATTCCAAATTTCAATAACCTCGGGTAAATCAGCATTTATCATCTCTGCTGAAGCATTTCCCTCAGGAGTTAAATCATAATGAATCTCTGAACAAGGCCCACATGGACCTGTTTCTCCCATTTCCCAAAAATTATCTTTTTCATCAAAACGAAGAATTTGAGAAGGATTAATGTCAGTTACTTCTTTCCATAGTTCTAATGCTTCCTCATCTGTTTGGTAAACGGTGGCCCATATTCGACCTTTATCTAGTCCCCATACTTCTGTCATTAATTCCCATGCCCAAGCTATTGCTTCTTTTTTATAATAATCACCAAATGACCAATTACCTAACATTTCAAAAAAGGTGTGGTGATAGGTATCACGTCCTACCTCTTCTAAATCGTTATGCTTTCCGGAAACCCGAATACATTTTTGACTATTTGCAATACGTTTTTCTTGAGCATCACGAGCCCCTAAAAATATCTCTTTAAATTGATTCATCCCTGCATTGGTAAATAAAAGGGTGGGATCTGAAGGCAAAACTACAGGAGAGCTAGATACGATATTATGTTTCTTTGATTCAAAGAAATCAAAAAACGAATCACGAATTTCTTTAGATGTCATAATATTTTTCATAACTTAATCTATTATTTATACGAGTAACTTTTACGACTTGCAATGGCGGAATTACTTTTGATGAATTCATTTATCTTCGTATAATCTATTCTTCATAATAGCTGTTGCTTCCTCCCAGCTTCTTGTTCGCTTATCAAAAGGCTTACGAATAGTACTATTAAAATCCATTCTTTTCTCAATAGATAGGGCTTTAGATTCTTGCTCTAAAACATGGCTCCAGATATTTAAGATATACATCTTCATTAAGTCTATGGCAGTTGTATCTGAATCTATTCTTATTAAACCTATTTCTGCTTTACTCAGGCAATTCTGAGCGCCTGCTGAAAATTGTGATCGAATAGCATTAAAACTCTCTATGGATTGACTCGCCAATTGTTCGATCAAGAATCTACAGTCTGTATCATTAATATACGCATAAGGCAGCCATTCTTCAATTAACGCTCTTACTTCTTTGTGATGGACAAGAAATAATTGTAGCACTTTAATTTCTTCAAGAGGATAAACTTTGGGTATTACCTTGTGATCTGATTTTTTTTCTTCAACTCTTTCAGTACGTACTTGTTTAGGTAATCGCCTCATATCTTTAGATAAGGCTTGCGCAGAAATATTTAATTGCTTTGCTGCCCTTAAAATCATTGATTCCTTCCAAACGGAAGAAGGGGATTTTTGAATAAACCGCATAACAGCATCACATACTCTCTTTTTTCCTACCTCTGAATGTATATTTTCTTTTTCTGTTGTAACACGAATTAGATAATCTAATGCCCCAGGAGCTTGTTCTAATATTTTCTGAAATACCTCAACTCCTTTATTACATATTAGTGAATCTGGGTCTTCTTTTTCGGGCAATATAGCTACTCGTACACTTAATTCTTCTGCAATAAAGAGTTCGGATGTTGTTAATGCTGCTTTTATACCTGCTTCATCGGCATCAAAAACTAAAACGATCTCATCTGTATATCTCTTTAAAAATTTCGCGTGCTGCTCCGTTAATGCGGTGCCTTGTGAGGCTACTACTTGCCTTAATCCTTCATGATGGCAACGAATTGCATCAATCTGTCCCTCTACAATGATAGCTTGTTTTTTATCAACAATCGTTTTGCGAGCCTTATCGAATGCAAACAGCACTCTACTTTTCCTAAAAATCATAGTTTCCGGGCTATTAATATATTTAGCAGAGTTATCTTTTTTATCTAATGCTCTTCCTGAGAAACCAATCACTCGGCCCATGTGATCACATATAGGAAATAAGAGACGATTTCTAAACCGATCATAGTGACTCTTCTTCTTTAATTTATCTGAAACGACAACTAATCCTGCTTTTTCGATCTCTTCAGGAGAATACCCTTTTTGCATAGCTCCCTTCAAAAGACTATCCCATTCATTAGGAGCATAACCGATCTGAAAATCTTTTACTATTTCTTCTGACAAACGCCTCTGCCTAAGATAGGCTCTGGCGTGCTCTGCTTCTTTAGATTGTAATAGAGTTCGATGATAAAATGCTGCTGCGTCTGTGTGTAGATTTAATAGTTTTTCTTTGCTTCCTTGATTTTCAGATGCCTTGCCCTCAAAAAGTACTTCTACTCCTACTCGATCACCTAAAAGTTGTACGGCACTAATAAAATCAATTTTATCGTACTCCATAATAAATCGAAATACATCTCCCCCCGCTCCACAACCAAAACAGTGATAAATTTGTCGTTCTTCGTTAACAGTAAATGAAGGTGTTTTTTCTTGATGAAATGGACAATTACACTTGTAGGTTGAACCTCTTCTGCGAAGCTCAGGAAGATAAGATGTAATTACGTCAACGATGTTACATCGGGAACGAATTTCTTCTATTGTTTCTTTCGGAATTGCCATAATTTATAGTTAAACGAATTATTCCAAAAGACTCAATCTTCAAGAACATATCTTATTCTAAAATATCAGCTGGCGATGCAGGCCACTCTACTCTTTTATTTAATTTGCGGATACCCTCTTCAATATTATCTCTCTCTAAATGCTCTTTAATCTCACCATAAAAAGAGTTCCCGAACCATTTTCCTACAGTAGATTTCTTAGTAATGACTTTATGAACGTATGAGTCATTAATATGCATCGCAATGGTGAGTATGATGATGACAATCAAGGATCCTCTAAAAATACCAAATATAGCTCCTAGCCATTTATTAGATTTATCATCCAAGTTAGCTGCTATACCGCTAGATAGAATTTGTCGAACTAAAACAAATAGGCCAATAGATAGTAAGGCTAATGCCGCCAAACCGATAGCCAGTGAAGCGGGTTTATTTAGATTTGTAAAAGTAGCTGCAAGATACTGAAGAAAAACAGGGTATGCATAATAGATAGCCATTACCGTAAGTAAAAAAGTGAGTAAAGTAGATAGCTGTTGGGCAAATCCTTTTTTAAGACCCGTAAAGCCAAAAAATAAAATTACACCCGATACAATGATATCTAAAATACTAAAATTCATGATCGTATTGGTATCATTTAGTACCCTCTTGGTCAATCTCCCCATAATATTAATGGTTTACTAAATAAAAATTATCGTTTAGCCTATTCGCATAAGGAAAATATGTATAAAAAACAAACCAAAATAGTTTGTACCATTGCCCATAATCGATGTGAAAAGAAATTTATTAAGTCGCTATTCGATGCAGGTATGAATGTAGCTCGTCTTAATACGGCTCATATAGAGATAGAAGACGCAGATGCCATGGTTAAAAATATTCGCTCTGTATCAAATCGTATTGCTATTCTCATTGATACCAAAGGACCGGAAGTAAGGATTTGTAATCTAGAAAACTCACTAGAAGTTATAGAAGGACAGCCCGTTACTATTTCTTCCTCGGAACAGCCGGAAGATGGCTTTCTCGTAAACTATGAAAATTTTGTAGAAGAAGTACCGGTTGGAAGTAGTTTACTTATCGATGATGGGGAGATAGCGCTTGTCGTTGAATCAAAAGAAACTGATACATTAATTTGTCGTGCTACTAATAGCGGTGAAATTAAAAATAAAAAAAGTGTAAACGTACCGGGTGTGAAATTACAAATGCCATCACTCACTCAAAAGGATGCGCAATTTATTGAGTGGGCTACTAAAAATGATATTGAATTTATTGCCCATTCTTTTGTTAGAAGCCAAGATGATATATTAGCGATTCAATCTATTTTAGACAAACATGACTCACCTGTTAAAATTATTGCTAAGATTGAAAATCAGGAGGGCATTACTAACTTAGAATCAATTTTAGATGTGGCCTATGGTGTCATGGTAGCTCGTGGAGACTTAGGGATTGAGGTGCCCGCAGAAGAAGTACCTAATCTTCAAAAAATGATGATTCAAACCGCAATACGAAAAGTAAAACCAGTCATCACTGCTACACAAATGCTTCACTCAATGATTGATAATCCTAGACCTACTCGCGCAGAAGTATCCGATGTGGCCAATGCAATTTATGATGGAACCGATGCGATCATGCTTAGCGGAGAAACGGCGTATGGTAAATATGCAGTTGAATCTGTTGAAACGATGTCAAAGATAGCTAAAACCGTTGAGGCTGAGCGAGGAGTTTTAGATGGTCAACTACCTGTTTTTGAACAAAGCGCTAGTTTAATGTCACGAAATTATATCTCCAAAGCCGGCGTACAATTAGCTTGTGAGCTAGATGCTAAGATTATTATTACCAGTACAGTATCAGGAGATACAGCCCAAATATGTGCCTCCTATAGAGGTCGAACACCGATTGTTGCTTATTCTGCTACACCCCGTGTCGTTCGTGAGCTGGCTTTATCCTATGGAGTGCACGCCGAATGTATCGAAGTCCCAGCCGAATGTGCTACACTAGTAAATAAAACTGTTACGATGTTATTAGATGAAGGTGTTTTAAATCCTGATGATATGGTGTGTTATATCGGAGGCGGTCAGGTAAAAGCTAGACATACGAACCTACTTCAAATTGACACAGCCGCTACACTTGTGAAATAGTATTTCTCCATTTTAAGGAGAATACTATGAAATATATGAACCTCATAATCACTCTGCTGACTATATCTGCAACTGTTTATGCTACCGCTCCCGAACTATTTAGATATCAAGGTCGAATTATTGAAAACGATACGCTTGTAAATGAATCGTTACCGATTACTTTTGGTTTATGGGATAGTCTTTCAGGTGGATCGCTTCTTTACGAAGATTCGAGTACCGTGGATGTCATAGATGGGCTTTATGCTACCTACATCGGTGATGATACAACTTCAGGATCTATTAGTAACGCCTTATCGGCTTCTCAGCTTTTCTTAGAAATTACTATTGATGGCCAAATTTTAACTCCTCGTGAACAATTGGTTTCTGTTCCGTATGCTCTAAATACAAGCGCTTCTTCAATTGACTACTCTCTACCCGGGACCGTAGTTCTATCTCCTACTTTTCCTAATGAACTACTCGAATCTCAGGGTTACTCTCCATATATTTCATACGATTCATATGATCAAATTTCTTCCTCCTACTTTCCTGATAGTGACGTAGAATATGATGCCTCCTTTGGTGATATTATGCTATTTGAGGTAGAAACGGATGACCCCAACGGCGGGGAAGAAGACTTGGAAAGTTATTACTTTACTGAAGATGGAATAAATTGGGAGTTCATAAATACGCCTTTAGATGACATAGCGGAAATTTATATAAAAGATGAACAAGTATTCGTTTTTTCGGAACCAGAACCAGCTTTTGAAGGGGATGATCAATTGGTAATAACT
>MDSV01174679.1_pt1 | contig 19490 bp, 16 predicted proteins | sample 810851 | NCBI WGS metagenome assembly MDSV01 (sample SAMN05326640, study PRJNA326480) | marine metagenome | isolation source: seawater | place: Atlantic Ocean: North East | collected 2012 | reverse complement strand
TTCAGAATTGTCTTGCATCAAAAGGACCTTCATAATGCATTACTTACAGGTAAGGATGTTGGAGCCCCTCTAATGTTTACAAGTCTTGCGCAACAAATTTTAGGGTCATTAATCAATGATGGAAAAGGAAACTCTGACCATTCTGCTATTGCAAATTTCATGGAAGACATGGCTGGAGTGAAAATTTCTGATAAATAAAATTTTATGATCAATAAAAAAATACCGTCTAAGGCTGAAGTAGATCAATATCTTAAAAACACCAATTGGGGTAGATGGGGTGAAAATGCTTCGGCTGGAGCAATTAATTTAATTGACAACAAAAAACGCTTGGAAGCAGTTTCGATAGTAAAAACAGGTAGAACAGTATCAATGAGTCGACCTTTACCCGTAATCCCATCAGGTGACAATCCAAGACCTGCTCAACATTATATGCACAAAGAACGTAGACCATTCTCTGGTGGTGCAGCTATGGACTATTACGGAGTTTTTTACCATGGGACTGCAACTACACATATAGATGCTCTTTGCCATGTATGGAACAAAGATGGAATGTGGGAAGGCAAAAATCCTGACGACGTAATCCAGTTCAATGGTGCAACCTTTGGAACTGTGGACCAATGGAAAGATGGAATTATAACAAGAGGCGTCTTATTAGACGTTCCATCCTTTAGAAACACTCCTTACGTGACTCTTGATTCTCCCGTACATGGTTGGGAATTAGAAGAAATTGCAAAATTTCAAGGAATAGAAATTAAATCTGGAGATGCAATTTTTGTATACAGTGGTAGAGAAAAATTTGCCGCAGATCACAATGGTATTTGGTCTACTCCAGAGGGCAGGCCGGGATTGCATGCATCATGCTTACCATTCATCAAAAATTCAGATGTTTCTATATTAGGCTGGGATATGATGGATTCATCTCCTAACGAATATGATCTTCCATGGAGCGTACACGGAGTAATTTTTGCTTATGGAGTAGCCTTAGTAGATAACGCGCTATTAGAACCACTTGCTAGTGTTTGTGCACAAGAAAAAAGATATGAATTCATGCTTTCTCTAAACCCGTTATACGTTGAAGGCGGAACAGGTTCTCCAGCAAACCCCATAGCTATTTTCTAATTTAATCTGATTCTTCCTTAATATCTTCAGGTATCTCAAAGTCACCTACAGAGGAAATTGATGCTACAGAATCACCTTGGCGAGGCTTAAATATAGTAACTCCTGCAGTAATTCTTCCTCCAAGAGTCCTAATTTCACTTAAATTAGTTCTCATGACTTGAGCATTTTCTGAAACAACATAAACTTCATTTGAATCATCAACCACTTGAGCGTCTGCTATTAAGCCTGTATTTTTATTGATCTTAAATGCACGCAACCCCAATCCTCCTCTCCCTTGTCTCCTATATGCAGACAATGGATTTACCTTTCCTCTTCCTTCCTTGCTAATCAACATTAAATTACTATCATCATCACCAACATCCATAGCTACGACTCGATCACCTGTCCTAAGTTGCATCCCTTTAACTCCACCAGCAGTCCTCCTTCTAATGGGCAAGTCAGATATCGAAAAGCGGATTCCCATACCTTGTTCAGAAATAAAAATAATATCATCTGCTTCAACTTCGTCTTGTATAATCGGTCTAGTAGTTTTGATTTCTATTTCACCAGTTTCAGGATTAACAACTTCTTCTTTTACTGTTTTTCTTTCTGGCCTACCAGTTTCTGGGTCTACACGGTCAACAAATCTACTTTTTGCAAGCTTTACTGAAACTACTTCATCATCATCTTTTAGGTTCATAATAATTAATCCAGAAGGCCTAATATGAGAAACATCTTCTAATTTGATTCGCTTAACTCTTCCTTTCCTAGTTCCCAAAACTAACCATTGGAATTGATCATATTGTTTTTTACCAACGTTTATTAATGCACTAATAGACTCTGTATCCCAAACGTTGATTATATTCGCAACAGGAACTCCTCTTGTATTTCTACTTTGATCAGCACGAAGTTCATAACCAATTTTTGATAATACTCTACCTTTATTTGTAAAGAACAAAAGCTTGTCATGACTGTCTACAACCATTAAATTTTTAACAGGATCATCATCTCTAGTATTCATACCTGTCACACCAACACCACCCCTGTGTTGCCTCTTAAATGCGGTTGAAGGAATCCTTTTCAGATAACCTCCTTGACTTAAAGTAATGACAATTTGTTCATGAGCTTCTAATTCTTCTCTAGATAAATCATGTGCATCATGACTAATTTCAGTTCGTCTTTTATCCCCATATTTCTTTTTAACTTCATCAGTTTCATCTCTAACAACTGCCAAAATTTTATTTTCATCAGCCAACAAAGACTCTAAATCTTTAATTGTTTGTTGTAATTCTTGATATTCGGATTCTAGTTTTTCAATTTCTAAAGCAGCAAGTCTACGTAATTGCATATCTAAAATAGCTTGAGCTTGAGGTTGATCTAATGAAAACTTAGACATTAATTCATTTCTAGCAGACTCAACATCATTAGACGCTCTAATTAAAGAGATCACTTCATCCAAATTTGCGATAGCTATTCTAAGACCAGCTAAAATATGTGCTCTTTCTTGAGCTTTTTTAAGCTCAAACTCAGTTCTTCTTCTTATAACTTGTTGTCTAAATTTAATATACTCTTGTATTGCTATCTTAAGAGTAATAACTTTTGGAATACCATCAATCAGCGCGAGCATATTTGCTGAAAAAGGTGTCTGAAGCTGAGTAAATTTATATAAATTATTCAAAACTACCTGAGGTTGAATACCTCCCCTCAGCTCTATTACTACCCTCATACCATCTCGAGAAGATTCATCACGAATTTCAGAAATCCCTTCAACTTTTTTAGTTTTCGCAAGTTCAGCAATCTTTTCCACTAAAGCTGACTTATTTACCTGATAAGGCAATTCAGTTACTACAATTTGCATTCGACTATTTGATTTTGACATTGGCTCAATTTCAGCAACAGCACGAACAATCACAGATCCTTTACCCGTGGTATAAGCATCCTTGACTCCTTGAGTCCCCATAATTGTCCCTCCAGTAGGAAAATCAGGAGCTTTAACAAATTGCATTAATTCTTCAGAAGTGGATTCAGGATTCTCAATTAATGCATTGACAGCATTACAAACCTCAACTGGATTATGAGGGGGAATATTTGTAGCCATACCTACTGCAATTCCAGACGCCCCGTTTATCAATAAATTTGGCAATCTAGCAGGTAAAACTGAGGGTTCCTTGAGAGTATCATCAAAATTTAAGGTCCAGTCTACTGTGTCTTGATCTAAGTTGGTCAACATAGTCTCAGCTACTTGAGTCAGCTTAGCTTCTGTATACCTCATTGCAGCTGGAGGATCATTATCAATACTGCCAAAATTTCCTTGACCATCAACTAGAGGCATCCTCACATTAAAATCTTGGGCTAATCGAACCATAGCATCATAAACAGACATATCACCATGGGGATGCCACTTTCCTAAAACTTCTCCAACTAAACGAGCACTTTTCTTATAACTAGAATTAGGTCTCATGCCCAAATCATGCATAGCAAATAAAATTCTTCGTTGAACAGGCTTTAATCCATCCCTAATATCAGGTAATGCACGAGAAACAATTACACTCATTGCGTAATCTAAATATGAACTACGCATCTCCTCGGTAATTTGAGTGGGTTGTATAAAACCAAATTCTGACTTACTGCCTGACGTCATGTATCACCTATTGATGTTAGTAACTAAATATTTCAGGCAGATTTTAACACAATTTGTAGTATTTTAGCTATTAATTGACACTCTATGTTGTGTGGTTAATATCATAAATTAAATTTTCAAATAACCTATCAAAATGAGGAGGAATTTCCAATCTAGTATCGGGTAAAAATTGCACTCCAAAAGCAGTAGTATATGTAGAATGTTGGACTGCCTCTATTACCCCATCTTCCAAAGACCAAGCTGATGAAAGCAATTTACTTGACTTATCAGATTCTAATATCCCAATCTGATGCCTGCTATTAACTCTTACAAATCCTCCTGCTCCAACTATGGAAGCTAATTTAGAGCCAGGAGAAATAAATATCCTATGAAAATTGGATTCATTTTGATTGTCAGTAAAATGATCGTGTGAAACATCTGAAAAAGTTCCACCAGCATTTAAATTCATCACTATCATCCCATTTCCAATAGCTAAAACTGGAATTTTATGCTGATAAGCATAATCTAACGCATTAATTTCAAAGTCATTCTTTTTTTCCTGACCATCAATTGAAATTGAACCAGTAAGTATTAGTCCTTCTATTGTAGAATTTTCAATATTAGTATTTAAACTCAATAATTCATGTTTAGCTCCAAATTTTTCAACAAGTTTAACAAGATTATTGCTATCAAAATTTTGTGATGTGGTAATTCCTATTGTAGTCATAAAAAATTTTACTTGTGAAAATTTGGTTTCCTATTTTCTCTAAAGGCCAATAAAAATTCTTTGTGAGATTCTGTATCTTGTGATTGTCTAAAAATTTTACTTTCAATTTCAATTAATCTATCAAAATCATCATATAAAAGATGTTCTCTCATCATTTTTTTAATTTCCCTCAATTGCCATTCTGGATTTTGAGCAATTTGATTTGCAATTTTAATAGACTGGTCCATTAATTCATTGTCTTCAAAAACATGATTAACTAATCCTGAATCTAAGGCTTCCGTAGAATCGATAAACCTGCCACTAAGCATATACTCCATGGCTTTACCGTATCCTACAATTTGTGACAACAAATGAGAACTGCCATATTCAGGAGTTAAGCCAATCGCAGCAAACCTAAAAGAAATTTTAGCCGATTTTGACATTAACCTGATATCACAACCTAAAGGCAATGTGATTCCCATACCTACAGCAAATCCATTCAAAGCACAAATTACAGGTTTAGAGTTTTTAATAAATATCGGCCATTTTTCAAAAGAACTAATTCTGTTTTCTTTTTGTTCTCCATTTACAGTAGCCTCAAACCCTCCTACATCAGCACCTGCAGAAAAAGCACGACCCATTCCTGATATCAAAACAGATCCTATTTTAGGATCTGAGTTGAATTTTTCTATTTGCACCCTTAACTCATATCCCATTAAATCATCAAATGCATTCAAATATTCTTGTCTGTTCAAGTATATTATTCCTACACGATCTTCCTGTTCTACAATAATAGTTTTCAAATTTTCACCTCAAAATTAAAGCCATGCACAACATGTATTCTATATATTAAAATTAAGTAATGAAACTAACATATTTATATTTTGTAGTTTGCTTAATAGTTATTTATTCCTGTCAAAATATTGCTCAAAAAGATTCCGAGCAACCAAATTTAGTTTTTTCGGTTACTGATTTATCAATAGGGAAAAATCGCCTAGCTTTTGGAATAATCCAAGCTGGAAAAGGGTCTTTAACTCCCGAAAATGTGGTAGTTGAAACATATTTCTTAGATGGCAATCCTAGTCAGTTAATTGAAAAATCAATAGCAGTACCCTATTTATGGCCCAATAACAAAACTATTTTTGTAACAGAAGTAAATTTTCATCAATCTGGAAAATGGGGAATTGGGATAAAAATGTCAGAAAATATGCAAACTTCTGCATTCTTAGAAGTTAAACAAAAAAGCTTAACTCCTGCGGTCGGTCAAAAAGCAATCCCATCTCAAACTAAATCAATATATTTACAAGAAATTTCAACTATTACATCGGATAACAACCCATACTTACCATTCTATGAATTAACATTAATTGAAGCTCTAAATTCAAAAAACCCTACAGTTTTATTCTTTACCAGTCCAGGATATTGTAAAACCGCAACCTGTGGCCCTCAAATGGAAATTATGGAAAAGTTACATCAAATCACACCTGATGTTAATTTCTTACATATTGAAATTTATGATAATCCAGGTGAAATTAAAGGTGACTTAAATAATGCCCAAATCTCCACACCAGTACATGATTGGAGGATCCCTTCGGAACCATGGACATTTTTAATTGACTCTAACCAAACAATCACAGCAAAATTTGAGGGTTTCATTTCTAAAAATGAACTTTTATTTCACTTACAATCGTTAAACTAGATAAATAAAATTTATTGTATAGTTGAGTTGCTGGCACAGTGTGCCAGCTTTTTACGTTGGAGAATATTGATGCACATATCGGATTTTACAAGATTTTTAAAAAATTCAGATGAATATAAAAATCTTTTTAATTCAATTAATAAAACTAAATCCAATATTCAAATACAAACTATTGATGAATCAATTCCGTTTTTATCTTCTACATTAGCATCTGACTTACAAAAACCTACATTGATTATCTGCCCATCTGCCTATCATTCAATCAATCTCCAAGAAAATCTTTCAGCATGGACATCATCCGAAATTTTACGTTTCCCTGAAGTTGAAAACCTACCTTATGAAAGAATTGAAACAGATAGAGAAACTGCCATAAATCGAATTGAAACAATTTCTAAAATTTCCAATTCAAATAAGATTCCCTTAGTCGTCACTTCTATTTCAGCAATTTGTCAGCTAACAATTGAATCATCTGTATTACACAAATCTTCAAAAAGGATGTTCAAAGACCAAAAAACAACAATGGAAGAAATCGGCAGATTTCTTCAACAAACTGGCTATGAATTTGATACTACAGTCACAACTCAAGGGACTTTTAGTAGAAGGGGCGGGATTTTAGATATATTCCCCGTAGGATCTAATAATCCTTACAGATTAGAATTTTGGGGTAATGAAATCGATAGCATTAGAAGTTTTGATCCTGAAACACAAAGATCCATTAATGAAGTAACCGAATTTGAACTTTTTCCTGCAACTGAAATACTTCCATCTTTTCTCAATATTTCTCAATTGGAAAATCAAATCTCACATATTGACTTACAAAATTGTGATCCTGAAAATTCTGAAAGAATCAATAATGATCTAAACGATTTAATGAACAAAGAAACAATTGACGATATTTCTTTGTACCAAGGATTTTTCTCTAATGGATCATTAATTGATTTTATGCCCCAAAACTCATTAATTATTTTGTACAGACCTGCAGACATTTTTAATAACTATTGGGAAATTGAAGAAAGAATACTTCAATTAAAACAAAACAAAGAAAATCAAGGACACATACCCTATAATTTTCCGATTAGCCACCAATCTTTGAATAAAATTGAAAAACAAATTAGTGATAAAAACCACAAAATTGAAATGATGCCTTGGGGATCTGAAACATTACTCAATAAAGATATACATATTCTGCCATTCAGTTCAACGTCTTCTTATAACGGAGATTTAAATTTATTATCCAAAGAAATTAAAAAATTTAATCAACAATCCAATACGACGGCCATTTCTACTTCACATCACACTCGACTCACAGAAACTTTAGGTTCATTAACTAAAAACAGCTTTATTATTCCTTCAGAATCTAATCAGATTGGTCCAGGATTTGTTTTTAACACTAAACATTCAAAACTAATGATTTTAAGTGATAAAGAAATTTTTGGTGTCACTAAACAAAAAAGAGGTGTCAGAAAAAAATCAATCAAAAGACAAGCGTTTTTCAACGAAATTTCAGTTGGAGATTATGTAGTTCATGTAGAACATGGAATAGCTAAATTTTTAGGCACTCAAAAAAGAAAAGAAAGTGAAAAAGAAACAGAATTTTTAGTTTTACAATACGCTCAAGGGGATAAATTGTATATTCCCATGGATCACTTAGATAGGGTAGCCCCATACTTTGCCCCTATGGAATCAACTCCTTCCCTAACACGTTTAGGTACCCAGGAATGGTCTCGAGCAAAAAACAGAGTACAAAAATCCACAAAAGAACTAGCAGCAGAATTATTGAAACTTTACGCTCAAAGAGAATTAGTAAAAGGGCACTCAATGCAACCAGATACAAAATGGCAGATGCAACTTGAGGAATCTTTTCCTTATGAAGAAACAGACGATCAACTAACTACAATTTCAGAAGTAAAAGAAGACATGCAATCATCGAGACCAATGGATAGATTGATTTGCGGTGATGTAGGATACGGTAAAACAGAAATAGCTATTCGGGCTGCATTTAAGGCCGTGATGGACAATAAGCAAGTTGCTGTTTTGGTACCTACAACAGTATTGGCACAACAACATTACAAGACTTTCTCTGAAAGATTAAAATCTTTCCCCTGTAAAATTACTGCTTTAAGTAGGTTTAGAACAAAATCAGAGCAAAACAAAATTGTTCAAGAAATTCAAGATGGGAAAATAGATATTTGTGTTGGAACTCATAGATTGGTACAAAAAGACATTAAGTTTAAAGATTTAGGCCTAATCATTATTGATGAAGAACAAAGATTTGGAGTGTCTCACAAAGAAAAATTTAAACAATTACGAAAAGAAGTAGACATACTGACACTAACTGCTACACCTATTCCTAGAACTCTACATATGTCATTAGCTGGAGTGAGAGATATGAGTACAATTACTACAGCACCTGAAGAACGACTCCCTATCAAAACCTTTGTTTCAGAATTTAGTGATGATTTGATTAGAGAGGCAATTTTAAGGGAACTTGATAGACAAGGCCAAATTTACTTCCTACATAACAGAGTGAACAATATAGAATATTTTGCTGAATATTTAAGTAATTTAGTACCAAATGCTCAAATTGGAATTGCACATGGACAAATGACTGAAAAGGAATTAGAAAAAGTAATGTTGTCTTTTTCAGATGGCTTAATAGATGTGCTAGTGTGCACAACCATAATTGAATCTGGGTTAGACATTCCCAATGCGAACACTTTAATTATCAATAGGGCAGATACTTTTGGACTAGCCCAACTCTATCAACTTCGTGGCCGGATAGGTAGAAGTTCTAAAAGAGGTTATTCGTATCTATTAATTCCTCGAAGGCAATCTATTTCAGAAACAGCTGAGAAAAGGCTAAAAGCTATGTTATCAGCAACAGAACTCGGGTCTGGCTTCAAAATTGCCATGAAAGATCTTGAAATAAGAGGTGCGGGAAATATTTTGGGGTCCGAACAAAGTGGTCACATACATACAGTAGGATATGATTTATATACGAGACTTTTATCGGCCGCGGTAGAAGATTTAAGAAGAGAAGAATCTGACGACAATTATTCCCAAGAAATCTCCTATAAGCAATCTCAACAAATTAGTGTAGATTTAGGAATTCCTGCCAGTATCCCAAAAGAATACATCGAAGATCTAACTATACGACTAAACTTTTATCAATCATTAACTCAAATCAGAAATATAGAACAACTAAATGATTTTGAAAAAGAATTGAAAGATCGCTTTGGAAATTTCCCTATAGAAGTCGAAAATCTAATTTTTATCTTGAAATTAAAAATTGAAACTGGATTAACAGGGGCTGAATCAATTACAAAAAATGGAAAACAAATTCTTATACAATTCCCATATAGTTTATCGAATATGAAAAGTATATTAAATAAAACTATTGGAGAAAATTGGCAAATTGGGAATCAACAAATTAGATGTCAAATTGAAGATTTAGGACCAGATTGGGAAAAATCTCTTTTAGAAAGCATGATTAAATTAGTAAGCCTACAACAGGAACTTGCAAATAAAATGTCATTAATGAATTAAATTAGAATACAGATCACTCATATCCTCGACTCTTAAACATCGATCAAAATCTAGATAATTTCTATCCCTATCCATCAAAATTGGAGCAATTCCTGCATTTTCTGCTCCACTAATATCAGAAAGTATTTGATCTCCTATATGAAAGGCATCATTTTTGGAAAAATTCGAGATTTTTAATGCATAATCAAAAATTCTAGGATCCGGTTTTTCAACACCTACATCTTTAGAGGTGACTGCAAAATTAACATATTTTTCTAATTGAAACTGTTTAATTAATTCAGCCCCAGAAATATTCATGTTGGAAATTACTAAAATTTCATACTCCAAATTTATCAATTTTTCAAAATTAGTTAAAACATCATCAAAAATTTTCATTTCATATGGGATATTTCTAACAGTTTGCCAAATTTCACCTGCTAATTTCATATCAACCTGAATATCACAACCAGATAAAACTAATTTTTCATATTCACAAAAGAAATTAAATTTTTCAGACTCATCCATTAATCTTAATGGTTTAGTTGAGTTCTGATGTGCCATTAAATTATCAGCAAGCTTATACCCTCTAAGAATACCGTCTTGGGAAACAGATAGTTCAAACTCTCTGCATGCCTGAGATTGAATTTCGAATCTAGTCGGATAAAATCCTGCAAGCGTGCCATATAAATCAAAAAATAATATTTTTTTCATTTCTCCAATATAATACCATTCGAAAATACTAAACAATTAAGGTGATCCTATGACAAAACAATACATTCAATCAGAAACTATTGGCAAAGTTCTATTACTTACTATGCATGATCCAGACACAAGAAATGCTATCGGTGAAGAAATGGCAGGACAACTTGAAGAAGAATTAGATAGGTTTGAGTTTAGTTCCAATCTCCGCACTGTAGTATTAACAGGTTCCAATCCATCTTTCTGTTCAGGTGCGAATGTCAAATCATGGGACAAAGATAATAAATCAACACAACGTGAACCAATCCCTGAAGACAGATCCCCATGGGATTTGTTAAACGAAGCTTGGGAAAAACAATCTTTAATTCCAGGCAGACCAAAAGATTTTATTGATCCAGTGAGATTGATTCCAGTCAGACTACACAATCTTCAAAAACCTTCAATAGCTGCGGTAAATGGACCTGCTATGGGATTAGGATGCGGGATAGCACTATCATGTGATATCAGATACGCATCAGAAAATGCTAAATTTTCTGAAATGTTTGTAAAACGTGGATTAATTCCAGCTGACGGTTCATGTTGGCAGTTACCCAGAATGATAGGTTTATCAAGAACTCTACTACTACAATATACTGGTGATATTTTAGATGCTCAAACTGCTTTTGAACTAGGAATAGTGAATGAAGTCTGTGAACAAAATCAAATCTTAGAATCAAGTATGGAACTTGCTGAAAAAATTTCTAATGGTGCAACCTATGGGATGTCATTAATAAAAAAATTGGTTCACGAATCTCAGTTTATTGATTTTGAAACTAGTATCAAACTTGCTGGACCTGCTCAAGAAATAGCAAGAAGAACACAAGACCACCAAGAAGGTGTAACTTCATTTATTGAAAAAAGAAAACCAAATTTTATTGGGAAATAGTTTATTGGCTTTCAAACCAAAAAATAGCAGAAATTAATGAATGAGGAGAATCTTCATGAAACTGATGTCCTCCTCCTTCTAATTCAGTTACAAAACACATTTTCTGTTTCTCACGAATTTGTATAGCTAACTCATGAGAAATAACATCGCTTTGCCTGCCTCTAACATATAAAGATGGAATCGAAATTTTTCCCCATTCTTCCCAAGCGATAGAATCAGAAAACTCAGTTTCAATTAAAATCAATTTTTTGATCAAATTCGGTCTCTGATTTGCAATAATTACTGCACATTCACCGCCAAAACCGTGACCCATCAGATAAAAAGATTTATACGAACTTTGGTCTAGATAATCCAAAATATCTGAAACACATTCATCGATCCCAACTTTTTCAAAAGACGAATTTAAACCATAGCCTCTAAAATCAATTTGAATTACTAGAAATTTATCATTTAAATCTTCCAAAACTTTTTCCCAAGAATCTGAACTATCACCTATTTCATGTAGCAAAAGTAGAGGAGTAGAGTTTTGTTTGTTTTTTAAATATTTATGTTTTTCTAAATAATTCAAACTTAAGGATTGTGAATTTTTAAAAGACTGATTCATTTGATTAATTTAAACTCCGAAATGCTTCTAAATTTTCACCAAACTCAACATCATTATAGTTAGTCAAAATTTCTTGAATAATATTATCCAATCTTCCTTCCGAAATAGATCCTACCCATCTTCCGAGAATCTGATTATCAAAAACAAAAAAAGTGACTGGAATGCCAGTCACACCATAATCTACAGTAATATTCCCATCATAATCATAAATATTGGGATAAGTTACAGAAAATTCGTTAATATAATTTATAGCATCAACCGGACTCGAACCGTCTTGAATGTTAATACCTAAAAATGTGACTCCTTGATCTTGATATTTTTCAAAGAGTCTTTGAAATCCAGGCGTTTCATCTCGGCAAGGGGGACACCAAGATGCCCAAAAATTCAAAACTAAAATATCACCATCATAATCATTTAGAGAAACAAAAGTATTATTTTCAGAAGAATCAATTAATGGAGCAATAAATACAGGAGCTTCTTTTCCTATTAAAACTGCACCACTCCTTCCTGTTGCTGACGTCTGATTAGACAATCCAAAAGCCAAAAGAGAAGTGAAACCTAAAATAATAATTCCTATTATTAAGATCAAAACACTCTTTGTTAAGTTTTTATTTGCATTCATACATCAATATTAATAGAAAAACCTAAAAATTTGATCTACGATCTTCCAAATTTGTATGAATATCTAATAAAACTGTTTTACCTTCAGCATTTAGTTTTTTAGCTTGCTCTAAAGCACCCGCTACATCTTCTGGCTTAGTCACAGTAATTCCAACAGCACCGAGACCTTCAGCAATTTTTGCGTAATCTCCAGTCATGTATGTGGTCCCAAAAGATTCTCTAGCGGTAGGATATCCTCCTGGATATGTAGCCATACCGCCATTATTTAACAATACTGTTGTAATTGGAGCTTTAGCTCTTACTGAAGTTTCTATATCTAATCCTGACATCCCAAAAGCACCATCACCCATAATGTTCAAACAAAACTTATCTGGACATGCAATCTTTACACCCGTCATTAAAGGAATGCCATAACCTAAGTGAGTGGTTTTTCCCCAACCTACATAACTATGAGGCACAGTTCCCGGATAAAATGGCATGATAATATCTCTTGGAGCTCCAGCATCATGAGTCACAATGCTGTTTTCAAGATCTAATACTTTCATCATTTCTCCAACAACTCTATATGCACTAATTGGAGTTTCTTCAGATTCTAATATCGGTTGCCATTGTGACATCCATTTTTCGTTAATATCAGAAATTTGTTTTGATATATCTTCACTAGATTTTTTACCTTGATCTCCTAAAATGCTTTTCACTTCTTTAATCATCATTTGTAAAGTTAGTTTTGCATCACCGACTAATCCCACAGTAATATCAAAATCTTTATTAATGTCTGCTATAGTTTCGGTACTGTGAATCATAGTCTTACCATCAGGAATGGGTTGACCATATGAAGTTCTTGATAAGCTAGACCCAACAGCAAACAAAACATCAGATTCTTGCAACCAGGTTCTTGCTTGCAAAGAAGTAGAACCACTTCCAGATCCTAATGACAAAGGATGTCTTTGATCAAATCCTGACTTACCAGGCATAGTGCAATAAACTGGGATTTGAGTTAATTCTGCTAATTCAGTCAACTCTTCTGAAGCGTCCGACATCAAAACTCCCATACCAGACCAAATTACGGGTTTTTTAGCATCTAACAAAAGTTGAACTGCCTCACTAATATGAGAAGGTTCAGGAGAAAATCTATATCTCTGTGGAGAAACATAAGACTCTACAATAGAGTCATCAACTTCCATGTCTGCAACATCTCCTGGAATTTCTACTATAACAGGGCCTGGTCTACCATTTCTTAATGCATGAAAAGCACGTCTCATTACAGAACTGACTTGATTGGGTTGAAATATTACTTCTGAAGATACAGACACAGATTGATATGTTCTAGCAGGGGAAAAGTTCGGTTTAACTGACCTAGCAGCAACAGCAGATCCTCCAGGCAAATACAATATTGGAACATTATCAGCATATGCTTGGGCAAGACCCCCCATAGTATTTTCTGAACCAGGGCCTCCTTGTGTAACTAACACACCAAATTCCTCGCGATTTTTCATTCTGCTAAAACCATCTACTGCCATAGCAGCACCACGTTCTTGTCTAAACATAATGGGATTAATGCCAGCTTGGGCTATTGATTCAATTAAATTATTGGAAGGAAAACACCCCACCCACTTAATACCTTCAACTTTTAATATTTGAGCAACAGCATCATTGACTTTCATTTTAATTTCTCCAATTCATAAAATATGTTTTCTATATAGGTTAAAATTCAGCTTCATTGTAAATATAAGAGTTATCATAATCAACTCATAAAGTTTTAAAGAGCAACATGATCGTTGGAAATCACATAATTTACCTCAAAGAAACCACTTCCACTATGGATGTGTGTAAAGAACTTGCCTCAGATAAATTTGAAGAGGGTACAGTAGTATTTGCTAACTATCAAAATTCAGGTAGAGGTAGATTTAACAGAGTATGGATTTCACCTGCAGGAATAAATTTACACGTATCAATTTTATTATCACCTACTTTTGATCAAATGAAATATTTGAATATGGCTGCAACTTTAGCTGTAATCGATACGATTAAAGAAATTACAAATATCTCTGGTCAAATCAAATGGCCAAACGATGTTCAAGTTAATGGTAAAAAAATATCAGGAATACTAATAGAATCAGAATTATCAACAACTAATATTAATTATTCTGTAGTAGGCATAGGGTTAAACATTAATTTAAATCCTCAAGAATTCCCTGAAATTTCTAATTTGGCTACTAGTCTAAAAAACGAAACAAAACTATTTATAAACAGATCAACAGTTTTACATACTCTTATCAAATTTTTTGATCATTACTACAATACAATTAAACAAAATGAATCCTTGACAAAAAAGTGGGAGGATTACTTAAATACAATCGGCAGAAACATAGAAATTTCATTTACTGATAAGCCTGGAGAACAAACAATTTCAGGCTTAGCTCACTCAGTAAATGAGGACGGATCATTAAATCTAAAACTAGATGACAATTCTTTATTAACAGTTTCTGCAGGAGAAATTACAATCAATAAAATTGAATGAAACTATATCAAAAGCTTACCCGCAAGCCATTGAATTATATTGATAGCTATAATCGCCACTAAGGGAGCAAAATCGAACATTCCAGTTTTGGGTAACAAATTTCTTATAGGAATCAGGATCGGTTCCGTAATGGTATATAAAATTTTCAATATAGGAAAAAATAACCCGCCAGGAACTACAGTAAACCAAGAAGATAAAACTCTAAGTAATATAGCTACGTATAGTATCCAAGTTAATATGGAAATAAAATTATATAAAAGTAAAATTAACCTAACTCCAATGATCTTTCATAAGCAGCAACCACCCCATTAATCACAGAAGCACGAAAATTATCGTTTTCTAGAGAAAGAATTGCTTCAATTGTTGTGCCAGCTGGGGATGTAACCATATCTTTTAGGTCTGCTGGATGTTTTCCAGTATCATCCACAAATTTCGTACTGCCTAATAGTGTTTGTAAAGTTAATGTTCTAGCCATTTCTCTAGGCATACCCAAGTAAACCCCGGCATCAATTAATGCTTCTATAAACATAAATACATATGCTGGACCACTAGCACTCAAAGCTGTAGACATATCTAAATATTTTTCTTCAGTAACATAAAATTGCTTGCCTAAAGTGTCTAATATCTTTTCAATCACACTAAGGTCATTACTAGAAACTTCCGGAAAAGCAGTCCATACTGACATTCCTTCACCAATTTGTGCAGGAGTATTTGGCATAACCCTAACCACATTTGAATGATTTGTATAAGACCTAATAGACTCTAATTTTGCACCAGCAACTATTGAAACTAAAGATGTGTCTTTATGAACTTTTCCATTAATCTCATCACATACTTGTTTTAAATTCTGGGGTTTTACTGCTAAAAATAGTAATCCTTGCTGTTTTGATACATCTAAATTATTGCCCGTAACCTCAATGGAATAATTTGATCGCAGTTCTAACCTTCTTGATTCAATAGGTTCACTTACTAGAATTTGGGACGGAGAAACCAAATCTGACTTCACAATTCCTGAGATAATTGCTTCAGCCATTTTTCCTCCGCCCACAAAAGATATTCTTATATCCATAAAATATTCCTGAGCTAATTCTTAAAGCTTATTCACACTTACTATACCCACAATCAACACAACTCAAACATCCTTCTTGATTAATTAAAACACTAGGACAATCAGGGCATATTATTGAATTTTGTTCGGCTTGAAAGTTAGCGTTAACTTCTTTTTTTGTTGAAGAAATCAACTCTATTTGAGTAGCAACACTAACAGTATCTACAGCAGCAACATCATCATTATTGGCATTATCAGAAATATGTCTATTCAATGCTATAGCTATGGCATCTGGTGCAGATCTAACCAATGTACCTCCATCCCAAGCTGGTTCATCAGTTATACCTCTCAATTGATCTACAATTTGATCAGGTTCAACTCCTGCCCTTAAAGACATGGATGCCAATCTAGCAATAGCTTGTAAATAAGCAGAATCACTACCACCTGACTTACCTAAATTTGCAAAAACTTCAAAGGGATTACCTTCTTCATCAAAATTTATAGTAACAAACATTGTTCCATGACCAGTTCGAATTCGATCAGTAATACCAGTCAATGAAGCAGGTCGCTTTCGAGGAGTTTTAACTATATCAATCTCATCTGATTGATCAGAAGACTTACTTGAGCCAGTTTCTAAAACCTGCATTGATTTTGAACCATCTCTATAAACCGTAACAGCTTTACAACCAGTTTCCCAAGCTAACATATATGCATCTTTGACGTCTTGTATAGTTGCAGAATTGGGCAAATTAATTGTTTTAGAAACTGAATTTGTAACATGTTTTTGCCAAATTGACTGCATTTTAATATGCGCTTCTGCAGATACTCGCATTGATGTCCTAAAAACATCTGAATTAATACCATGATCTCCCATAATTTTTTCAGCATTTTCTGGATCTTCAACAATTTTTTCTAACACTTCTCGAACAGCCTGTTCAGAACCAAGTTCTTGTTCCAAGCTTTGAGTAATGGAAATCGGCGCATCTAGCAATCTAGAGCTTGCCCCCTCATGATCCTGCCATAATACATTTGACCACCAAGCCATAGCAAAGTGAGGTTCAATTCCACTTGAACATCCAGCAATTCGACTTATAGTTCCTGTAGGAGCAATAGTAATTACACTTGAATTTCTAACTGGAGGCATTCCTTTTTCTTTTAAAGCAGAATTCTCATATTCAGGAAATGGTCCCCTTTCTGAAGCTACATTAGCAGACTCATCCCAAGCAGTAGAATTCAAAAATTCTCCTAACTTATCAGCCAAATCTAAGGCTTCCTGAGAATCATAGGGTAGTCCCATTCGTACTAAAGCATCAGCCCATCCCATTACTCCTAAACCAATTCTACGAGTATTTAAATTAGTCTCTCTAAGTTGAGGTAATGGAAAAGAATTTACTTCAATTACATCATTTAAAAATCTAACCGCCGTACGAGTAGTGTGCTCTAAAGACTCCCAATCAAAATCACCATCATTAATATGAAGGTCCAAATTAATAGAGCCTAAACAACAATTTCCATAATTTTCTAGAAATTCTTCTCCACAAGGATTACTGGTTTTGATTTTACCCATTTGTGGGTTTGGGGCAGTTTCCCAAACTCTATCAATAAATACCACACCTGGATCGCCTGTTTTCCATGCAGATTCAGTAATCTCATTCCATAATTCACGAGCATTCACAGTACTAACTACATCATTAGATGGACCATTACCAGTATCCCTAGGATTAACCAGATGAATGTCCAAATCATTTTTTACAGCATTCATGAATTCATCAGTAATTTGGACGGATATATTAAAATTCTGCAACGTATCATCATCATCTTTACAATGAATAAATTCTCTTATATCAGGATGAGTAATTATTAATTGACCCATATGAGCACCTAACCTAAAAGCTCCTTGAGTCAAAGTAGCACCAACAGCTGAATATAATTTCATTACAGCAATAGGACCACAAGCTTGACCATGTGTAGTTGCAATTTTATCTTGTTTTGGTCTCAAATCAGATAATCCAAATCCAATTCCACCACCCCATTTCTCAATCATGGCAGCATCATTAGCTATCTTCATAATAGATTGAATATTATCTTCTGGTGAAACAACAAAACATGCAGATAAGCATCCACGATCTGTGCCAGCGTTTACTAATGTTGGAGAATTAGGAAGGAATTTTAAAGACGACATTAAATCATAGTAAAGTTTTGCATACTCTTGTTGTTTAGGAGCATCAGCACCCAAAGAGACGGCGTTAGCAACCCTATGAAATAAGCCATCAGCATCCTCATAAGGGTTCCCAGATTTATCACGTTGTAAATATCGTTTTTCAATAATAAAACGAGCATTATCACTAAGAGGTAAGTTATCAATCGGGGCATCTGATTGTTGATTACCATCCAATAAATTAGATGTCACAACATCAGTAATTTCACTAGAAATGCCCGCACTTGATAAAGCTTCTATTACATCTTTTAATACTTTTGATTTTTCTGCCTCTTGAGTCATTCAATTCTCCTATAAAACTCTTTTTCATATAAATTAGATTCTAAGATTAGCACAAAATAAGAACATTTGTACTATTATTTAATTGTTGAAATAGTTATATTAGGCTTTCGCCCTCTCTTTTTATTCTTTTTAACGGGAAGCTCATCATCTAAAAATGACAGCTGGCTATTATCTTCATCATTATTTTTGGGTTCTAATAAAGCATCAACCTCATCTTTAAAATTTTCAATATCACGAAAATCCCTATAAACGCTAGCAAAGCGTATATAAGCAACACGGTCCAATTTTCTTAAATTGTCCATAACCATTTCCCCAATCGCTCGAGATGAAATTTCTGCTCTAGCAAGTTTTGCTAAGTCAGACTCAATATCGCTAATCACTTTATCTATACTGCCAATTGGAAGGGGTCTTTTAGCGCATGCATTTTTTACGCTAATCCATAATTTTTCACTATCAAAATCTTCCCGATTCCCATCACGCTTAACTACAGAAAGAGTACGAGTTTGAATACGTTCATAGGTAGTGAACCTAAGTGAACAAGCAAGACATTCTCTACGCCTTCTAATACTGTCAGCAGAATCTCTAGAATCAATTACTTTTGAATTTTCACTACTACAATATGGACAAAACAATATATATAACCAAATTGAATTAAATTTACAAACCACAACAACTCGTAGCTTGGACTTTGAACACTACACTATATATTGGGGTATTAGCAATAACTATTGATGCATATTATTAAATATTTTGATCAAAAAAATATACTAATTCAAGCTTCTAGGAATAAGAGGAAAAAATATATAAAAAAATAGAGCTATGTAGGTCATGAAAAAATCATGGCCTACATATTTTATTCAACAGGAGGTGTACCAGAAATATTTCCAGAACTTCGTCGTAAAAATGGGGGTAAATCTAAAGAAT
>MDSV01036475.1_pt1 | contig 19495 bp, 19 predicted proteins | sample 810851 | NCBI WGS metagenome assembly MDSV01 (sample SAMN05326640, study PRJNA326480) | marine metagenome | isolation source: seawater | place: Atlantic Ocean: North East | collected 2012 | reverse complement strand
TCTGGTGTGTGGTAACAACAGAATAACACTTGGAGTCAGGCTTTTTCATTTGCTGTCCCAAAACTGTGGGACAGCAGTGGCAATTGCGGGCTCTTTTATGTGTTCTTTTTATTGATAGGCTTCGTTGATCAGATTACTGGTTTCCTGCAGGAGCTGATCTCTGACCATAGTTCTCGCCCGGTGCAGACGGCTCTTAACCGCCGCGACTGACTGCCCTGTTTTATCCGCAATTTCACGATTGGTCAGCTGTTCATAATCCTTCATCAGCAGTACTTCGCGATATGTATCGGGAAGATCACGGATAGCCCGCGTCAGGTCGATCAATTGATCCTGCTCAGGCGTCGTGTTTAACCACTCCAGGGCGGTACCATCACCATGCGGGTCGAAATCAAAGGCAACACGCCCTAACCTGCGACACTCGCGGCGAGTTGTCGTAAACAGCCATGAAGATAACGCTGCTACGATTTTAAGACTGTCTAAGCGGCGCGATACAGTGATCAGTACTTCCTGCACGGCATCATCGACGTCATTAATCACACAGTGCTTCATTGCGTAGTTGTGAATATTCGGGCGAACTGCCTTCAGCAGCTCAGATAAGGCCTTATCATCCCCCGCCTGAGCGCGCTCAATAACCGCTTCCTGAATTTCCTTAATAGTCACCGAACCAACTCCTTATCCCTTTCAGTGAAATATTTTTCTCGCTGGTGAATCCTTTTTGAATCCTGCCGCCTCTTATAGAGACCTACCGCCAGACTGTCACCTCATTACGAGCACAGCGGCCTAGTTTTATAGAAGTTTGACTATTTTTCTACAGGAGAAACCCGAATGACGACCGAAATGATGTCACTGCTGACGTTTGCGATGACCTGCCTGATTGTTCTGTTACTTCAGGCCACCATTGCAATGAAAGCGTATGGGATATCGTACTTTATGAGCAACCGCGATGAAGCACCCGCTGAGGAAAGCCCTCTCGCGCAACGCTTTAACCGGATTGTCAGCAACAACATTGAAACAGGTTTCATCTTTGTCGCTCTGGTTCTGGTCGCTGCACAAACAGAGATTTCAAACGGGCTGACCGTTTGGGGTTCAATTGTGTTTGCCGCAGCACGTATTGTTTACCCTGTGATCTATGCGGCGGGCATCCCTGTAGTCCGTACCCTGGTCTGGGACACTGGCATCGTTGCCCTGTTTGTTATCTTCACAGGCATCGTGACTGCCTGATAGCGCACAACCTTTGCCAAAACACTAAAAAAGCCCTCGGTACAGACAGAGGGCTTTTTGATTTAAGCAGTGAGAAGAACCCGCTCAGCTATTCTGGATCATTTTCTCTTTCATTGAGTGCAGCAGGTCACGCAGTTTGGCCGCCTCTTCAAAGTTCAGATCCTTCGCAGCTTTAAACATATCGTCCTCAATTTTGGATATGCGTTTCCCGAGTTCCGCTGCGTTCAGGTGCTGCCAATCGTCCGCCGAATAGCCTGCTTCCTTCTCTGCCACCTGCTGACGAGCACGTCCTCGCTGCTTGCCTTTTTTACCCGGAGGCGGAGCAGCCTCAAGAATATCTTCGACTGACTTCATAACACCTTTCGGTGTAATACCATGCTCTTCATTAAAGGCGAGCTGCTTCTCACGACGGCGATCGGTCTCATCCATTGCCCGCTGCATTGAATCGGTCACACGGTCAGCGTACAAAATCGCTTTACCATTCAGGTTACGCGCCGCCCGACCAATGGTCTGAATCAGAGAGCGCTCAGAACGCAGAAAGCCTTCTTTATCGGCATCAAAAATAGCAACCAGAGAAACTTCCGGAATATCCAGACCTTCCCGCAGCAGGTTAATGCCCACCAGCACATCAAACTCACCTAAGCGTAGATCGCGGATGATCTCAACCCGCTCAACCGTATCAATATCGCTGTGCAGATACCGCACGCGAACCTGCTGTTCATGCAAGAACTCGGTCAGGTCTTCGGCCATCCGCTTCGTCAGTACGGTAATCAGAATCCGCTCGCCCTTCTCAACCCGCTGATGAATTTCATGGAGTGAGTCATCCACCTGACCGGTGGCCGGGCGAATTTCAATTTCAGGGTCCACCAGCCCGGTCGGGCGAACTACCTGCTCGACCACGTTGTCCTGATGATCTTTTTCATACGGCCCCGGCGTCGCAGAGACAAATATGCACTGCGGCACAATCGATTCCCACTCTTCAAAACGCATAGGTCGGTTATCCAGTGCCGATGGCAAACGGAAACCGAACTGAACCAGAGTTTCTTTACGAGAGCGGTCGCCCCGGTACATGCCGCCAATCTGTGGAATAGTCACGTGCGACTCATCAACGAACACCAGGGCATCGTTGGGAATGTAATCAAACAAAGTCGGCGGCGCATCGCCTGCTGCGCGCCCCGACAGATATCGGGAGTAGTTCTCGATGCCTGAGCAGTACCCAAGTTCCTGCATCATCTCAAGATCGTACTTAGTGCGCTGCTCAAGTCGTTGGGCTTCTACCAGAAGATTCTCTTTGCGATAGTACTCAAGGCGCTCTTTCAGCTCTTCCTTAATACCTTCAATGGCATCCAGAATTTTCTCGCGTGGCGTCACATAGTGCGTTTTCGGGTACACAGTGACGCGCGCCAGGCGGCTGTAGATCTGGCCAGTCAGCGGGTCGAACGTGCTTAACTGCTCGACCTCATCATCAAATAACTCCACACGGATAGCTTCATCATCGCTTTCCGCCGGGAAGATATCGATCACCTCACCGCGCACTCGATACGTACCGCGATGGAAGTCTGCGTCATTACGGGTGTACTGCAACTCCGCCAGTCTGCGCAGAATGTCACGTTGATTAACCTGATCACCGCGCACAAGGTGCAACATCATCTTAAGGTAAGAATCAGGATCACCCAGACCGTAAATAGCCGACACGGTGCAGACGATAATGGCGTCACGGCGCTCCATCAGCGCTTTAGTCGCAGACAGACGCATCTGCTCAATGTGCTCGTTCACCGAGGCGTCTTTATCAATGAAAGTATCAGACGACGGGACGTAGGCTTCTGGCTGGTAGTAGTCGTAGTACGACACGAAGTATTCAACGGAGTTATTCGGGAAGAACTCTTTGAACTCCCCGTACAACTGCGCTGCTAATGTTTTATTGTGGGCCATTATGATGGCCGGACGCCCACACCGGGCAATCACGTTGGCCATGGTGTAGGTCTTACCGGAGCCTGTTACCCCCAGCAAAGTTTGTTTGAGCAGGCCGGCATCGACGCCTTTCACAAGGCCATCAATAGCTTTTGGCTGGTCGCCTGCGGGCGAATATTTGGATGACAGCTCGAATGGCTTACTCATGAGGATTCCAGTTAACGTCTAAATCCAGTAAGATTATACGTTGTTTTAGGGCCTATTTTGAGGCCCGCTATTTTTTAGGCACACATCGTGGCCGTGCTAGAGGAAAGTACATTGGATCTTAAATTGTCTGATCGCGTTCAACTGATCAAGCCATCCCCGACCCTGGCGGTAACCAACCGTGCAGCAGAGTTACGAGCGGAAGGCAAAGACATTATCGGGCTCGGTGCTGGCGAACCGGATTTTGATACTCCGGACCACATCAAAGCAGCGGCTGCAGAAGCTATCGATAAGGGCTTCACCAAGTACACAGCCGTTGACGGTACCCCCGGTCTCAAGTCTGCCATTATCGACAAGCTGAAAGCAGACAATGGCCTCAGTTACGAACCGAACCAAATTCTGGTTTCCTGTGGTGGTAAGCAGAGCTTCTTCAACATGGCTCTCGCGCTGATCAACCCAGGTGACGAAGTCGTGATTCCAGCGCCGTACTGGGTATCTTACCCGGATATGGTCAAAATCGCGGAAGGCGAACCTGTCATCATCGAGACCGATGAATCGACTCGTTTTAAAATCACCCCAGAGCAGCTGGACGCGGCCATCACAGACAAAACCCGTCTGGTGGTACTGAACAGCCCGTCAAACCCATCTGGTGTGGCATACACCAAAGATGAGTTTATTGCTCTTGGCGACGTTCTGCGTAAATACCCAGACGTACTGATCGCAACCGACGACATGTACGAATACATCTGGTGGGCTGACTTTGGTTTCGAAAACATCGTAACTGCCAACCCAGACCTGTACGAGCGCACTATCGTTCTGAACGGTGTCTCAAAAGCCTACAGCATGACTGGCTGGCGCATCGGCTACGCGGCAGGCCCGGCTAAGCTGATCGGCGCAATGAAGAAAATTCAGTCACAGAGCACGTCTAACCCTGCGTCTATCTCTCAGGTTGCTGCAGAAGCAGCACTGCGTGGCGGCCGTGATTGCGTGACTCCGATGGTTACCGCATTTAAAGAACGTCACGATTACATCGTTGATGCACTGAACGGTATTCCGGGCATCACCTGTATCCCAGGCGATGGTGCTTTCTATGCCTACCCTTGCGTGAAAGGCGCTATGGAAAAACTGGGCATTACTGACGACGTTGAATTTGCTGAGAAGCTTCTCAGTGATGCAGGCGTTGCTCTGGTTCCTGGCTCAGCCTTCGGTACACCGGGTTATATGCGTCTGTCGTTCGCGACTAGCATGAATACTCTTCGTGATGCCGTTGCCCGACTGAGTAAAGCGTTGAGCTAATTGCTCAAGCTATCAGTTAGCAACTCTCATAATAAAGCCCGCTGATGCGGGCTTTTTTATTGGTAGAACTGCCAGTTCAGCAATGAGCTTAAACGCCCAGATATTCGCGTAGCTCTGGGTCGCTGAAGATGTATTCCCACAGACGGTCGAGTACATCGTTTACCCATTTTTCGTTGTATTCTTTCACCGGTGCCGCAGCCACACGACGCGATTCGCTCAGACCATACGGCTTAGTGAACGTCGTATTACCATCCAGTACCGTCATATTGAATCGAATACTGACACTGCAGGCTGTGACCAGAAAACCTTCATTACAGCTGTAACGGAAACGATTCACCGCCAGCTCAAGCTTCACCGGATCAAGCGGGCTTTCACCACCGAACCCGAGTTGCGTCATGCTGTCCTGCAAGCGACGCGTCAGCACCGCCGACAATTCATCCTGAACATACAAAGGAGAGTTTTCGGCCAGACGTCCACCACGGCTACCCAGCGACTGACGCTCGTCAGGGCTGATTTCTTCGCGGTTGTCGACCACACGGATCAAGGCACCACGGGACACCGACGCAGCGGGCTGCTCGATCTCATAATTCTCACTCAGTTCAATGGTCTGCGGGGCCAGAACACACCCCGTCAGGCCGGTGGCCAACGCAGTGCTGGCCAGCAAAGTCAGAACGCTCTTACGCATTCGGTACATCCTTCTCTGCACGTTTAAATACCCACTCTGTGGCGGTCGATTCTTCTTCAGAAAAGCGATAGCCCGCCACATCAAATTTCTTCAGATCTTCAGGGTTATCAATACGCTGAGTGATCTGGTACGCCGCCATCAGGCCTCGCGCTTTTTTCGCATAAAAACTGATAATTTTGTACTTACCGTTTTTCTCATCACGAAACACTGGCGTGATCAGGTCTGCTTTTAACGCCTTCGGCTTCACCGACTTGAAGTACTCGTTCGACGCCAGGTTCACGATGGTATTGATACCAGATTGCTCAGTGAGTTCATTCAGAGCGTCGGTGATCTTGTCGCCCCAGAAAGCATAAAGATCCTTGCCGCGATCGTTGCCGAGTTTCGTACCCATCTCAAGACGGTACGGCAGAATCAGATCCAGCGGACGCAGCAAACCATACAAACCTGAAAGAATACGCAGGTGACCCTGTGCGTAATCCAGGTCGTCTTTGCTCATATTGTCGGCATCAAGGCCGGTATAAACGTCCCCTTTAAACGCCAGCACAGCGGCTTTTGATTCCCCTTCAGGAAAAGGAATCTTCCAATCACTGTAACGCTGCACGTTCAGCTCAGACAATTTCGGGCTCAGCTTCATCAGAGCGCCGATTTCGTCCGGAGAATACTTACGCAATACATCGATCAACTCAGCCGAATCATCCAGATAATCTGGCAGACTGTGCTGATCCGTAACCGGCGGTGTCTCAAAATCCAGAGTCTTGGCGGGTGAAAGCAATGTAAGCATGTCGATCCTCAGCAGATATTGGTTGCGGTCATGATACCTTGTGCCCGCGTAACTCCCAAACGTGTCCTGTGTTTTGGCATTCCGGCCCGTTATGTCCGGTCAGGGCTGCCAATGCAGCCACTGTAATAAAGATGTGAGAATGGCTGACACAGGATAAATTCACTCTGTCGTGTTTCCTCAAACGAGTCATCAAGAGGTGTTAAAAATGGCAAAAGATATTCAGGGGCTGGGCTTAGGTCTGGCGGTACGCTTTTCTGGCAGTGAGTTCGCCAGGAAGTACAAGCTCCGCCGTCCGGCAGAAAAGCTAGCCTACGCAGGCACCAAGAAAGGCTTTGAAGTCATCGGTCAGATGGTGGCAAAGAAGAAAGCTAAGAAATCCGAAGATCCTAAAATGCTGCCAGAGCCGAGCACGGCTGGCCTGTTCGACCTGACCCTGTCAGAAGAACAGCAGATGATCAAAGACACCGTGCGTTCATACGCCGAAGAAGTTGTCCGCGGTCTGGCGCACGATGCCAACGAAGACATGAAACTGCCGGAAACCTACCTGCAGGACATCATGGACCTCGGCCTGAACTACTTCTCAGTGCCAGAAAGCATGGGCGGCGCGGCTCAGAGCTACAGCCCGACCACCAACGCCATCATTGCTGAAGAACTCGCCTGGGGCGACTTCTCACTGGCCTACGCGACACTGGCGCCCGTTGCAGTCGCAAATGCCATCGTTAAATGGGGCAACCAGAAGCAGAAAGAAAAATACCTGCCTGAGTACCTGGCAGAAACGCCTGTCAAGGCAGCGATTGCGGTACAGGAACCTGCCCCTCTTTTTGATCCGGCAAAACTGTCTGCAAAAGCGAAGAAAACCAAAGCCGGTTACACCATCTCAGGAGTTAAGAGCCTGGTACCGTTTGGTGGCGAAGCGTCAATGTATCTGGTGGCAGCGCGCTATAAGCGTCGTAACCGTCTGTTTATTGTTCCGGGTGATGCACCAGGCGTTCAGTGGCAGGCAGCTCCGGCCATGGGCCTGCGTGCAACATCAACTGGCACCCTGACTCTCGACAAAGTACTGCTCGGCCCAGATGCCCTGCTCGGCGATGACAGCTTTAACTTTGAAGCCTTTATGGACCTCGGCCAACTGCACTGGTGTGCACTGGCGATTGGTGCCTGTCAGGCAGCGCTCGATTACCTGATTCCATACGTGAATGAGCGTGAAGCCTTCGGCGAGCCAATTTCTCACCGTCAGGCCGTAGCCTTTATGGTTGCGAATATCGGCATCGAACTCGAATCTATGCGCCTGATGGTCTGGCGCGCAGCGGCACTTGCTGAAGCTGGCAAGCCATTCCACCGCGAAGCCTACCTTGCACACATCCTGTGTTCTGAAAAAGCCATGGAAATCGGCACCAACGCAGTTCAGCTGCTTGGTGGTCATGGTTACACCAAAGAACATCCAGCTGAGCGCTGGTATCGCGATCTGCGGGTTCTGGCCTGCATCAACGGCGGCATGCACCTGTAAGGAGAAGCACAGATGATTAATTTAGAAAATCCGAAAAAATTCCGTGCCCTTGTTAACCAGGCACACCAGGTAGCGGCGAGTGTTTTCCGTCCGGTATCGCGTAAGTACGACCGTTCTGAGCACGCTTACCCAGTCGAACTGGACATGCTGGCCTCCATCATGGACGGCATGAACGACGGCACCACAGGCGAAGGCGCCGGTGCTGGCAAACTGAAGCAGGATAACGGCCCGAAGAAAGAAGGCATCCAGAACGGCACCAACATGTCGACAGTACTGTCTCTGGCTGAGCTGTGCTGGGGTGACGTTGGCCTGTCTCTGACACTGCCACGTCAGGGCCTGGGTAACGCTGCGATTGCTGCGGTTGCCGACGACGAGCAGTTTGCACGTTTCGGTGGTAAGTGGGCAGCGATGGCCATTACTGAACCAGGTTTCGGTTCTGACTCTGCAGCCGTTCGTACCACTGCGATTCGTGATGGCGACGAGTACATCATCAACGGTGAAAAAATCTACGTCACCTCAGGTGAGCGCGCTGACTGCGTTGTGGTTTGGGCGAGCGTTGACCGCTCTCTTGGCCGTGCGGCGATTAAGTCGTTCATCGTCGAGAAAGGCACGCCGGGCATGGAAGTTGTCCGTCTTGAGAAGAAGCTGGGTATTAAAGCGTCTGACACCGCTGCGATCACTTTCACCGACTGCCGCATTCCAGCGAGCAACCTGCTGGGTGATCCAGAGGTTAACGTTGAAAAAGGCTTTGCCGGTGTCATGCAGACCTTCGATAACACCCGCCCGGTCGTTGCGGCCATGGCGATTGGTGTGGCTAAGGCCTCTATCGATCGCACCCGCGAACTGCTCAAGCAGCTCAAGGTAAAAACCGATTACCGCACGCCGTACAAACTGGCCTCACAACTCGAAGCCAAACTGTATCGCTATGAAGCAGAATGGGAAGCAGCACGCTTGCTGACTCTCAAAGCTGCATGGATGGCCGACAACGGTATGCCGAACTCTAAAGAGGCGTCCATGTCGAAAGCTAAGGCTGGTCGTACTGCGAACGAAATTACCCTTGGCTGTGTCGAGATGCTTGGCATGCTGGGTTACGGCGAAGACGAACTGCTTGAGAAGTGGTCGCGTGACTCGAAGATTCTCGACATCTTCGAAGGCACACAGCAGATCCAGCAGCTGATTGTTGCTCGTCGTCTGCTCGGCAAATCATCCGCCGAACTGAAGTAATCTGTACGACAAACTAAGCACGGGGCCTGGCGCCCCGTTGCTGTATTAACAATGATAATTTTCCGGTAACGTCGCACTCCGGACTTTCGAGCGAGACTCTTACCCGTATGACTCAATACAATGAAAAACTGGTTTCACTGCCGAATATTCTGACGCAATTGGCAAACCAGGCCACAAGCATTCCGATCAAGCTGAAAGGTGTGTATGAACTGGCAACCAGCAAACCTGAGAAAGAGAAATCAATCGGACTTCTGCTGGAGAAACACGCACGCCAGCGCCCAGAACACATCGCTATCCGCTACGAAGATGTGACTTACACCTATGATCAGGTAAACCGTAAAGCGAACCAGATCGCGCATTATCTGACCTCTCAGGGCATCGGCAGCGGTGATGTGGTTGCCGTGGTTCTTGAGAACCGCCCGGAAACCCTGATTTCAGTACTGGCCATCGTCAAGCTCGGTGCCATTGCCTCCATGATCAACACCAGTCAGCGTGGCGACGTACTGCTGCACAGCCTGACCCTGGTCAAACCGAAAATAATCATCGTTGGCGAAGAGATGCTGGAGAACGTTAAGACGGTCGAAGGTGATCTCGATGACGCTTCGCTGAAGTCGCTGCATTATCTGCGCGACACCGGCGAAACTGCATGCCCAGAGCACTACACCAACATCCTGACGGCCATCGAAGGCCAGTCGGACAAAAACCCGGATTCCACCAAAAAAGTGAAAATGCACCAGCCGTGCTATTACATTTTCACCTCCGGTACCACCGGCCTGCCAAAAGCCTCCGTGATGAGCCACTATCGCTGGTTCAAGTCGCTGGCGGGCATGGGTCTGGCGTCCATGAACATGAGCAGCAAAGACATTCTGTATGTGTCTCTGCCGCTGTACCACAACAACGCACTGACTGTATCCATGGCTGCAGTTCTGGGTTCAGGCGCCTGTATGGCGATTGCGCGTAAGTTCTCAGTGTCACGTTTCTGGGACGACATCCGTCACCACAACGCGACGGGCTTCTGCTACATCGGCGAGCTGTGCCGCTACCTGCTGAATGCGCCGGCCAAGCCGTCTGACTCCCAGCACAACATCCGCGTCTGTGTCGGTAATGGCCTGCGCCCGGACATCTGGATGCAGTTTAAAAACCGTTTCAACATTGATCACATCAATGAATTCTACGGCGCATCCGAGTGCAACCTAGTATTCACCAACGCCTTTAACCTCGATAAAACGGCAGGCTTCTGCCCTCTTTCGTACAATATCGTTAAGTACGACATCGAAGAAGACGCACCACTGCGTGATGACAAAGGCTTTATGATTCCAGTGCAACCGGGCGACAGCGGCCTGCTGATTACCGAGGTGAACGACAAACAACCGTTTGAAGGCTACACCGACGAAGACGCCACCAACAGCAAACTGCTGCGCAACGTCTTCAAGAAAGACGACTGCTGGTTTAACACCGGTGACCTGGTGAATAACCAGGGTTACAAGCACGTATCCTTCGCTGACCGCCTGGGTGATACCTTCCGCTGGAAAGGCGAGAACGTCGCCACCACAGAAGTTGAATCCATCCTGATGGAACTCGACAGCATTGAACACGCCGTTGTCTACGGTGTTCAGATCCCTCATACCGATGGTCGTGCGGGCATGGCAACCATTACGCCATCTGTCCCTCTGGAAGAGTTCGACTGGGCAGCGCTGTCTAAGCACGTTCGAGAGAAGATGCCTGCCTACGAGATTCCGGTATTCATCCGCGTGCGCGAGCAGCAGGAAGTCACCGGCACCTTCAAATATCGTAAAGTGGAGCTCAAGAAAGAAGCCTACCACCTCGATAAAGTGGGTGATGAGCCGGTGTATGTGATCGTTGGCAAAGACAGCGATTACACCGAGCTGACCAGCGATACCGAAGCGAAAATCGACGCAGGTGAACTCAGCCTCTGATCATCTGACGGTTATCGTCATTGCCAGTGCAGTCATTCTGCACTGGCATCCCCTTCTTAGCGCCTGAACCTTTCCCCTATCCCCGCCCCCTTGTGGTAGAATTCGCCGCTTTCTTTGCACGCTTGCGCGAAGTTACGCCGCAAACATGAGGACACAAGACATGACAGTACCTGTCGGAATTATCATGGGCTCCAAGAGCGACTGGCCCACCATGAAGCACGCAGCCGATATGTTGGACCTGCTGGGCGTAGACTACGAAGTCAAAGTCGTTTCGGCGCACCGCACCCCCGACCTGCTGTTTGACTACGCAAAAACTGCACACGAGCGTGGCCTCAAGGTCATCATCGCGGGCGCAGGCGGCGCAGCGCACCTGCCGGGCATGGCAGCATCCCAGACCTCACTGCCAGTATTGGGTGTACCGGTAAAATCCCGCGCCCTGAACGGCATTGACTCACTGCTCTCCATCGCTCAGATGCCAGGCGGCGTAGCCGTTGGTACACTGGCCATCGGTGATGCAGGCGCGAAAAACGCAGGTCTGCTGGCCGCACAGATTCTGGCCACCTCAGACGCTGACCTGATGAAGCGTGTTGACGAGTTCCGCGAAACTCAGAAGAACACCGTATTGTCGCAGCCAGATCCACGAATTATTGAATAACCGCAGCACGGACATCCCGATGAAAGTAGGTATTTTAGGTAACGGCCAGCTTGGCCAGATGTTAGAAACCAGTATCACTGATCTTAAGGATATTGAGGTTTCACTGTACGACCTGCGCGCGCACACCGACGAAGCGCTGGAAGCATTTATTGCCTCGGTCGACATCCTCTCGTACGAGACAGAAAACATCCCGGCGCACATCGTGACCTTACTTGAGCCACACGCCGACAAGCTCTACCCAGGCCTGAACGCCCTGAAAACCTTCCAGAATCGTCTGCTGGAGAAAAATGCACTGCGTAATGCAGGCATCGCCACCGCAGAATTCCGTGCCGTGAACTCACTCGAAGACGTTCATACAGCGGTACAAGAACTCGGCCTGCCGATCGTGATGAAAACCACGACCGAAGGTTACGATGGCAAAGGCCAGTTCGTACTGCGTACGCCAGACGACGCAGCACCGGCCTGGAACTCCATCGGCAATCGCGAACTCATCGCTGAAGCCTTTGTACCTTTCGAGCGCGAAACCTCAGTTATTGCCAGCCGCGACCGCGACGGCAATATCGTCGTATTCCCAATGACCGAAAACGTACACCACGAAGGCATCCTGCGTTACAGCCTCTACCCTGCACCGGCACTCTCACAAGAGAAAGCTGAACAGGCTGAACGCTATATCCGTCAGCTAGCAGAAAGCCTCGACTACGTCGGCACCATTACCCTTGAGCTGTTCGATACCGAAGACGGCCTTGTTGGCAACGAAGTAGCGCCACGCGTACACAACTCTGGCCACTGGTCGATTGAAGGCACCGAAGCCTCTCAGTTCCGTAACCACATGCTGGCCATCACAGGCAAAAGCCTCGGCGCGACCGAGCCTAAGTTTTCCTCCGTCGCTATGCTCAACGTGATCGGCGAAGAAACTCCGGCAGAAAAAGCCGAGAGCATCGACAACGCCTACCGTCATTCCTACGGTAAAGAAGCTCGCCCTGCCCGTAAGCTCGGCCACGTAACCGTGACAGGCAACACCGATGCAGAACGCGACGCCACCATTACAGAACTGAACGCCCTGATGCCCGAAGGCATCTGGCCACCGAACCACTAAGTGGAGCTGACCGGATTATGGGAAAATCACTCCAGGATCAACTGCTGGGCCTCGGTTTAACCGACAACAAAAAGCAGAAGAAAAACGAAAAAGAGAAAAAGCGCCAGGAACACCTGAAGCGCACCGGGCAGGAAAACAACGCCGACGAGTCCCGCGAAAAAGCGGAGCAGGCGCGTAAAGAAAAAGCCGCCCGCGACAAAGAACTGAACAAACAGCGCGACGAAGAAGCCCAGAAAAAAGCCATCAAGGCGCAGGTTCAGCAACTCGTCGACAACAACCTGATCAGCGCTGCACAAGGCGACATCAAGTATCAGTTTGTTGATGGCAAGAAAGTAAAAAGCCTCTACGTTGATCAGGCTGTATGGGATCGCCTGTCAAAAGGCCAACTGGCGATCATCGCCCATCGCAACAGCTACGCGGTCATTCCACTACAAGTAGCTGAGAAGATCCGTGAGCGCGACGACGGTCACTTTGTCGTGATCGCCGAACAGACCGACGGTCAGATGGATGAAGACGATCCGTATGCAGCGTATCAGATCCCAGATGATCTGATGTGGTGATGGATACGAAAAGCCCGCTTAATAAGCGGGCTTTTTTTGTGTCTGCCATAAAAAATTCAGAAAATACCATCAGATATCCAGATCGACCCCACCATCTCCATCGCGGAACAACCTCCCTATATTACGAATGATGGTCGCTATTGTGCGATAAGGTAAATCGAGCACGAGGTCGACAATTTCATAAAAGCCATCATCAACCGACGACTTCTTAGGAAGTAGAAAATGCACCAGAACAAAACCGCCGATACAGAAAAGTAGCACCGGCAAGCTGAAACCATACACGAACAAATCAACCGCGAGATACGCGCTTATACAAAAAACAGATATTGAGAGAAGTATCCTGAACAGGTCCATTGGCAAATTCCTTTTTTGAATCAGCGAACTTATTTACCCCAGGGGTTTGGCTTACTGGCTGAATGCTTACTGGCTGAATGGAAAGTCCCGACAAAAAGCTCCTCTACCTTGGTTCGCGCCCAAGGCGTACGCCGTAGAAACTTCAGCGACGATTTAACCGAAGGGTCTGACTTGAAGCAGTTGATGTTTATCCGGCTAGCCAGACCTTCCCAACCGTAGTGACCAACCAGCTGGTTGAGTATAGATTCGAGAGTCACTCCGTGAAGAGGATCATTCTTGTTATGTTCTTTCATAAAGATGGCCTGGCCTGTTAACTCGTTGCAGAGAAGGAATCATGATAAACGACAATGCCTTGCGGGATGCTTCCCTGCAATAAAAGAGCTTGAAAGTACTCCGCAGGTACATCAGGAAGTACCAGACCCTCTTCAGGTTTGAAACCAAAACGTTGATAGCATTATCTGTGGACAGTCATCCTAACAATCAAAGGCATCCACGTAGACCAGGCCGTCTTCGACCGCCTGACAAAAGGCCAGCTGACGATCATCACGCACCGCAACAGCTACGCCGTGATTTCAGTACCGCTGGCGGATAAAATCCGCGCCCGCGACGAATTGCACTTTATCGTTATTGCTGATCAGACTAATGGCCAGCTAAATTTCAAAGGACAGTCATCCTAAGAAGAATGCCTGATTTTCCTTTCAGGTCAACTCGTGTAAGGTAATTCTGTCAGCCAACATCAGGAGGATGTATGCCAAAGCCAAGGAAGCAACTCGTATCCCTCGAAGCAACCCCCTACTATCACTGCGTTTCTCGCTGTGTGCGCCGTGCCTTCTTGTGTGGCACAGACTCTGAAGGTCGTTCGTTTGAGCATCGCCGGGGATGGATTGAGAAGTTGATTCTCGATCAGGCTCAGGTCTTCTGTATAGATATTGCCGCTTATGCCGTTATGTCCAACCACTTTCATGTCGTACTGCATGTCAGTCAGCAACGTGCACGCGGACTAACGGATCTGGAGGTAGTTCAACGCTGGCATCAGCTCTATCAAGGGGTCTTACTTTCTCAGAAATTCGAACGCGGTGAGGAGCTGTCTGAATCACAGCAAGCCATGCTCGATGAGCGTATTGATGAGTGGCGAGAACGCCTGATGAGTATCAGCTGGTTTATGCGACGCCTGAACGAGACCGTCGCTCGTTTAGCAAATGAAGAAGACCAATGTACCGGCCATTTCTGGGAAGGTAGATTCAAGTCTCAAGCTCTTCTCGATGAAAAAGCCCTTGCTGCCTGCATGGCGTATGTTGATTTAAACCCACTACGAGCCGCCATGACCAAAACCCCGGAAGAATCAGCTCATACGTCCGTAAAAAAACGCGCTGAAAAAGCCAAAGAAGCTCACTCACCGAATCACCCGCAACAGCAAGCCTATGGCTTACAGCCCTTCTCGGGTAACCCACGCAAGGACATGCCCGAAGGCATTCAGATGAGGCTAACAGACTACTTAGATCTTGTTGACTGGACAGGTCGGCAGATCCGCGAAAACAAGCGAGGATCAATCTCAGAGGCAGAACCTGCCATCATGGATCGCTTAGGAATCGACGCCGAACACTGGCTCTACATCACTCAAAACTTCGAGTCAGAATTTAAAGGCATTGTCGGCGCAGCCCACGAGGTGAAATCAAAAATCACCAAATTCTGGGACGGCCAACGAGAACGAAGGCGAGCCGCTGGCATCGCTGCATGTAAGTTACGCCTCTCTTAGAAGGCTCCTACCTACCGTAACTCCCAATCAGAACACTCTGAGAATTTGCCTCACCTGAAATCTAGCCTTTTTCACTTAAATAGCCATGAAATCTTTGTTTTTGACAGCCTAACAACCCTATTTGATTAACCGGGAAAAATTAGAGCAAGCAACAAGCGCTTTCTCTCTTACGATGACCGTCCACGTAGTCTTTGAAGTCTTGCGCGGTATTGGCAAAGCTTCTTGCTGTATTGATTGATAAAATCACTATATTTACACTCCTTATCCATTGAAAGAACCCGCTGAACTTCCTTCGAAATTTCCTGACATTGTTCTAGAGTAGCGCCATTATTGTTATATAGAATGCCAGACGGCCATTCATGTTCAGTGTAGCGCAGCCAAGATACTATCGAACCCAGAAGTAGCAACCTTACTTCATCATTAGGTTCTATTTGGTAAGCCTTATTATAAAATCCTAACTCAGAGACCCAATCGACTTTTTCATGAAGACTTTTGTCCTGATATAGGTTTTGAGAGAGCTTACCGAGCCAGAGCGTACTTCTAAAGTCTTCTTTCTCGTATCCGGATTTTAGAACAGGAAAAATTACTTCATGAAATAATTCATGCCGAATTCTGGACTGACGATTCTTATTCAGTTTGGGAAGGTATTCCCACACCCATTCCTCGGCCTCTTCGTTATTAAGCGAAGATACAAATTCTCTAACCGATCTTGAAGCTTCTTCCTTTAACCCTTTTGCAAGATATTCTTCAAAATTTTCGAAGTCTTCAATATTCATAGAGCCTTAGCACCTTGGCCAGAGGACTGGAATGGTGTAAACCCAGGCATCCTGCGATGAAATACAAGAAAATTTTGGGCTACGGAGCGTAGATTCCATCTTCTCCATTTTCTTACACGCAGGCATCACATTGCATCCATGTGCGATATAGCCTGTATGAGTTGTTCAATCGTCATTACGCTACCCGACTGGTCTTCTACGGAAATACCGCCATATTTACTGTTAAGTACTATGGCTGTAGTGAATGCAGTTTTCGCTTCTATTAGATTGCCACCAAAACGAAGTTGAAAAACAATTCCATCATTGTAATCTTCATCAACAAGTGGTTTAAGGATTGACGGGAGCTCTGAAGCAGGAAAAGAATAAACTTCTACTCCTGCGTCTTGATTGTTCAACTTTGCCGGAAAAAATCCTGAGATTTCTGATAACCTTGTCTCATGTGTGTACTCGATATTATGTCCATTTATTTTCGAATACTCGTTTAATTCTTCAGTACTTGGATCAACACTAAGTGCCAATACCACAAACAAACTCATAGACATCTATTACTCCCTCTTTAATAGCGATGACCAATTCAATTTCTTGTGTAACGCCTCAAGAACCGGCGGCAGCTTTATCGCCGACCGCGTTACTTGACTTGCTAGGTTTTATATCACAACTTGGTTTAGCGTCTAGTTTCTTTATCAGTTCAATAATTATTTCTTGATTATTTATAGGGAATGCTTCAGCTGTATTGTTACTATTACCGCGATCACTAAAAATATGCCCTGATATCTCTTTCTTTATTTCGTGCTTTATGTCTTCAGGGAGAGAGGATATATAAGGATCTATAGCCCTAATCGTGAGTGACGTTTGCAAGTGATTATATTGTTGCTCTCGATGCCTAGCTGACTCCCTAGCTAGATACGCTGAGGGAATAGTTAAGAAAAATGCAATTACAATACGAAAAGCAGAATTTTCCCACTTAAAGTTTTCAGTAGTTGTCTCCCAAGAAGTGAAAATTACTATTACAGCTATCGACAGCATAAACACGATAGAAAATATTCTAAGCACATCAGCGGCGCGCTTTTCTATTTTGCTACTTTCTTCATAACTTTTGGCAACCTTATCGCCGGATACTTCTCCAATGAGCTCATTTAATTTTGCTCTTTGTGTGTTTACCTCAGAAGCAGCCGTCTTGTAATACTCTTTAGCTTTTTTAATATTTTCTTCTACTTCTTTCTCAAGAAGCTTCGACTTTTCACTAGTAACATTGATTCTATCAATGGTCTCATTAGAGTCTTTCCTGAATCTCTCATCTGCTCGCTCCATTTCCATGGAAAGAGCTTCTACCCGTTTCTCGATATCGTTAACATTCACGCTGTACAAAAACCTTGATTTACCCTCTGGAGATTGGGATTTAATTTCGGATAGGTTTAATTTTGCAGGCCTGTTTTTTATTTTCTCCTTAAGTTCTCGGCCATCTTTAATAATTTTCTGAAGATCATGACTTTTCTCTAAATCACTCAGGCCAAGATTTTGGATTATTTGCGCTAATTGAGAGGAGAACATGGCGCAGTGTTTTATCTCTTCCAGTATTCTATTTTCTTCACCGCCTTCTAGAGCTCTTTCTATAGCTAATTTTTTATTTGAATAATTATTTATTGCATCGACAGCAGGCACCGTTAGGTCTACGCCATCAATAGCTTTGATAAGGCTATCGACGGTTTTAGAAATACGTTCTATAGATTCGATACTTTCTTGCAGTAATTTCATATAATTTTCCGATAAAATTAACAGCTTGTTAGTGTGCGTGCGCATTTATCCTGGGACACTCTTTCGAGGTTTCCAGGTAATTCATTGACTGGATTGAAGTATCTTCCATAACTTAGATCTCCCTTCTGACATACGAGCACACTTGGCTATTTAGCTCGCGATCACGCCTGTGCTAGCGTGCCAAGCTTTCTCTCAATACACCGAGCATACCGACCTTAGCGCTATATGCAAAGTGCCTGAGGCGACGCCATATCAGTTCCCGATTCACTTCATATACCCTGACCTACATCATTGCCCTTACCCCGCCCACTCTATATGTTATGCCTTATACGGAAATCCACGGTCACTGACCCTTGAGGGCCATTATGAGTCTCCCCTCTCCTAAAATTTTGATTCCTATCGTATTGATTGGCGCTGGTGTCGCCGCTGTGCGCTACTGGCCTGAGAGCCCGCTTGATGTCACGGTCTCGCAGGCCTCTGTCGGCTTAGTTGAAGCCAGTGTCGCCAATACCCGCTCAGGCACGGTTAAGGCTTGCCAGCGTTCGCGCTTGTCGTTACCTCTTGGTGGCCAGGTCAGTGTTCTTTATGTTGCTCAGGGCGATAAAGTTGGGGCTGGCGCGCCTTTGATGGAGCTCTGGAACGAGGACATTCGTGCCACCCTCGCGACTGCTGAAGCGCAACTGGATACTGCTAAGCTTTCGCACGAGGCTACTTGTACGCAGGCGCAATCGGATAAGCGTGAAGAGCGCCGCATTCATGATCTGCATAAGCGCCAGATGGCATCATCTGAGCAATTAGACCGCGCCGAAACCGCCGCCACCATCAGTGAGCTTTCGTGCAAACAGCAAGAAACCCTGATTACTCAGGCGTCTGCCAGTCTGGATCTGCAGAAAGCGCGTTTTGCGCAAACCCAGTTACGCGCCCCCTTCGCTGGCATTATTGCTGAGGTGAACGCCGAGATTGGTGAATACGCGACACCGTCGCCGCCGGGCGTGGCCACACCACCGGCCATTGATCTGATCAACCCCGATTGTTTTTACGTGCAGGCGCCAATTGATGAGGTAGATGCGGCTCAGGTCGCACTGGATATGCCAGTGCGCGTTACTCTGGATGCCTTCGGCGACCGCACCTTTGATGGCCATGTCTCGCGTATATCGCCTTATATTCAGGATGAAGAGAAACAGGCCCGTACGGTGGATGTTGATGTGCGCCTCAACGAACTCCCTGATGGCACCCATCTGTTGATTGGTTACAGCGCCGATATCGAGGTTATTACAGCAACCTCTGACAACACCCTGCGGCTTCCTACCGAGCTGTTAATCGATACGAATCATGTGATGCTCACTAAAGACGGTCACGCCGTTAAGCAGCAGGTAGAACTGGGCCTGACTAACTGGACCTGGAGTGAAGTCATCGGCGGAGTGAGTGAAGATGATCTGATCATTAACGAACCCGGCCAGAGCGACCTGACAGACGGCCGCACCGTGCGTGTGCTGGATACTATTGTCCATGACTGAAGCGATGAAGACTGGGGCCATTAAAGTTCGCGGAGTGCATCGTCGCTTTCAGCTCGGTGATCAGACAGTGCATGCGCTTAATGATATCAATCTGGATATTACGCAAGGCGAATATATTTCAGTGATGGGGCCGTCGGGTTCGGGCAAGTCGACACTGCTGAATATGCTGGGCCTGTTGGACGTGCCCGATGAGGGCGAGTACTGGCTTGCGGGCGAAGACACAGTGCCCATGAGCGAGGAAGCGCGCGCGGGTTATCGCC
>MDSV01154328.1_pt1 | contig 19497 bp, 17 predicted proteins | sample 810851 | NCBI WGS metagenome assembly MDSV01 (sample SAMN05326640, study PRJNA326480) | marine metagenome | isolation source: seawater | place: Atlantic Ocean: North East | collected 2012 | reverse complement strand
TGCATTGACTAAATGCCAGACGATTTCATCTGAACCTGTCAAAGCCAGGGTTCCATTGTCGCGAGTTGTTACCCAGCTTGAACGAACGTCCTTAAGCTCTTGGGCTATGACACCAAGCTGTGTACCTGTTTTAGACACTGCATCCGTAGATTGAACTTCACCATCAGTTTCAATTTCTTCTGCAGTCTTATACTCAAAGTTCTTGACGGCAATTTGATTGATTATCGAAAGACCTTCGTTATTGTCAACAATGTTTTTCTTGATCCGACGGTCTGATGTGGTAGACCAAGCAGTAGTGTTTGCACTGTTGTAAGCGCCATTACTACCACCTGCAAAAAATGTGTGGGCACCCTTGCCAGTTATGTTATAGCCAAATACATATTCTCCACCGACACCAGCTGACGATGCTTGAGCATAAGCTCCAACATATACATTACTGCTGCCTGTAGTTAAAATCGTGCCACTTTGGAAGCCAAGACCTGTGTTTGTTATACCTGAGGTGACATTTTTTAAAGACTCAGATCCGCTGGCTACGTTATAGTATCCAGTAGTACAGTTAGTAAGTGATATGTATCCAACGGCTGCATTGCTACCTACAGTAGTGATGTTCGTGAGAGCTTGATAACCGACAGCTGTGTTATTAGAAGCAGTTGTTCCGTCAAGAAGAGCTTGATAACCGACAGCTACGTTGTAGGAGCCAGTTGTGTTAGAATAAAGACTACCAGTACCAAAAGCTGAATTATAAATACCAGTAGTAGTTGTCTCCATGGAACTAGAACCACAAGCCGTGTTGTTATGGCCAGTGATGTTGAAGCGGAGAGTATTCATGCCACAAGCTGTATTATAACTTCCACTAGTAGTAGCACGAAGAGAATTTACACCAAACGCAGCGTTTTGAGTGCCAGTAGTTGAAGACTTTAGTGAATCACCACCCATCGCAGTATTGAAAGAGCCAGTAGTAAGGCTTTCAGCGCAATGTGCGCCCACTCCGGTATTAAAGGCGCCTGTTGTTAAATTGACTAGATTTCTATATCCAACAGCTGTATTTTCACTAGCTGTAGTATTATGATGAAGAGCAAAAGTTCCGACAGCAGTGTTTTCAGATCCAGTGCTACTGTTAAACAGACTTTGATAGCCTGTAGCTACGTTGTAGTTCCCAGTAGTGTTGGTCCTAAGAGAATTATATCCGGTGGCTGTGTTATTACTACCAGTAGTGTTGGCAAGTAGAGAACCTCCACCAATACTTACATTGTACTGACCAGTTGTGCTAACCCGGAGAGAATAGGCTCCTACAGCAGTGTTTTCAGCACCAGTAGTGTTAGCATTGAGCGCTTGAAATCCGCAAGCTGTGTTGTTAACAGCAGTTGTGTTGCTATATAGTGCTGCATCACCAACAGCAACGTTATTACTTGCAGTAGTGTTTAGGTAAAGGGCAGTTTTACCCACGGCTACGTTAGTAGATCCGGTAGAATTTGTGTTAAGTGCTAGCGATCCAATGGCTACATTGGAGTTGCCTGTAGTGTTGCTACGGAGAGTTTGATTGCCAATAGCAATGCCGTGACTTCCAGTGGTATTGTTAAATGCAGCCTCATAACCTACTGCAGTATTATTACTACCTGTAGTGCTATAGAGAAGAGCGCGTGAACCTAAGGCTGTGCTCGCAGAAGCAGTCGTGTTTTCTTGCAGGGCTTGTGTGCCACAAGCTGTATTATGAGTACCAGTAGTGTTTGATTGCAGGGCGCTGCTGCCTAATGCTGTATTAGTAGAAACTGAACCAGCGCCACGGCCAACAGTGACGCTGTTAATTGTTGCGTCTGCAGTAAACGTAGCGCCACCCGAACTACTAATACGCATCCGCTGGCTGCCATTGACGTAAAACGACATTGGCGTAGACGCGCCAACAGCAGATAACTGAAGATCAGCATTCGCTGCAGAAATTTGTCCTGTTAATGTTCCGTTATAGTACCAGTTTGCATTTGCATTACTTGTAGTTCCGGTATCAAGTTTTAAGACAGGGTTTACATTTTTGACAATATGCAAGCCCGCGCTAGGGCTAGTGGTGCCGATCCCAACATTTCCGTCCCTGGTCATACTCATGACATCGGACTTAGTTCCAAAATTGTTGCGCTGAAAAGTAAGTGAATCGTTATTTCCGCCTACATAAATAGCGTAACCTCTCCTTTCGCCACCGCGTTCTAGGTAAATACCTGTTGCAGCGGTTGTGCTGGTCTGTTTAAGGTTAATTGCTGCTGCATCTGTTGCACCAGAAGCTAAATCAGCACCAACGTGAATAAGTCCGCGAGGATTTGAATTATTGATACCAACATTTCCAGCGCTGTCGATTGCCATCCGCTGGGAACCATTGTTTTCAAAAGCAATGTTGCCCGCTTCAGAGTTTGAAATATACAAAGTGTTGCCACCTTGTTGAATTACTGCACCATTAGCGCCTGTTCCTGTGGTCGTATTGGTAAGCCTAAGTTCGGCTGTTGTGTTACTACCGTGAATATGCAGATTTGTGCCAGCGTTGCTGTGAGGACTTGCGGTTCCAATCCCTACATTGCCATTACTTAAAAATGCAGCTGCAGTGCTTCCATTAGGCTGAAGGTAAATATTAGCGTCAGCATAAATATTACTGCTGCCGCTAGAACCTGTTATACGAATTTGAGCCGAACCAGATGTGTCAGAAACGTGTAATTTCTTTGCTGGACTTGATGTGCCCACCCCGACATTGCCAGCGCTGCTGATTACCATCCGCTCCGTTGGTGCAGTGTCGGCATTAGTATCACGTGTGCCAAAAATTAAATCTCCTTTTCCAAAGTTTGAGGCGTCTGTGTATTCAAAAGCTATTGTGGCAACAGCGTTTGTCGCGCTTTGATTTACAGCAAAGTTTAGATTTGTTTTTTGATTGGACGCGGGGCCTGCACCTCCCGCAATATTTACTGCCGCAGCGCCTGCATTCCCAAAACTTGTTGTAGCTGCAGAGCTAACCCACAGGTAGCCCGTAGTTGCTGTCAAGCCTCCTAGCGCTACTTTGCCAGCATTGTCGATAAGAATTTTTTGACTTCCGCCAAGTGAAGCCGCAAGCTTGTCTGCTCCGGGTGAAAATATTCCTGTATTAGAGTCACCATCAAAGCTAAGATCTGGAGCGCTTGCACTCGCTGCATTATCAAGCAGCAATGCACCAGTCATGGTGTCGCCAGTGACGTTCACGAACTCACCAGCTTGACTGCGCCATGCGGAGCCGTCGTAAATCTTCAGGTCATATCCACTGGTGGTATCAAGCCACTGTTCGCCTTTTTCATTGCCCTGCTGACCAGAAACAGTACCTGTGCCAGTGCCTGCACCACTGGCGGTAAAGACAACACCAACAGTGTTCGCACTTGCGCCAACTGCTGTGAAGTCAGTATTGCCAAGCGTCAAGATCTGATAAACCGTACCGCTTACCAGCGCGTCTGCAGCAGTCGTAGCCGGTGACGAGTTCGGCGCTGCAGTCCCAATATGCACTGGTCCGACTTTGACCAAGTCACCGTTGCTGTCCTTAAAGAACAGGCCCGGCGATGCTTGATTGGTGTTGACGGCAATCTGACCTGCGCTAAGCACGTTAGGGATTGGCCGCTTATGCGCTGAGCTGCTGCGAAGATTTTGGATTGCCATCCTTAGCGCCCTTTAACAGGCCGGAATTACTCCGCCATCTTACGAAACTCAGAAGCTGCCGTCATCTAGCTGCGAAGTCAAAGCGAGAGTGCCAGTAGCGTTAGGCAACGTCAAAACTTGGTCTTGCGTAGGGTCTGCAATCGCCAAGGTGGTTTCAAAGGCGTCGTCAGTCGGACCTTCAAACACCAATGAACCTGTGTTGCCAACAAGCACCTGACCAGTAAAGACGCCACCGGCCTTCGGAATTGCCAATGCCGCCAAGTCGTAAGCGGTCTTGACGCCATTCGGTGTTGCAGCAGTTGTGGTGCTTGAGGATGCGACACCATCAGTCAGCTGCAGAACGCCGACAGCACTCGTTGTGCCAGTGCTAACTGTCAGTGCAGGTGTCGTCGTGCCATTCGTGACACCAAGCGGTGCAGTGACCGAGACGCTAGTGACAGTACCGACTTGATTTGTAATCCACTCAAGGCCGGTTGTTGTGCTGCTGTTGGCACTGAGAATGAAACCGTTTGTGCCAACTCCAAGCTTATCGAGCGTTGTCGCAGCGCTAGCAGCGATCAAATCACCTTTGGTATAAGCAGCAATGTTCGTGCCGCCGTGATCAACATCAAGAATGCCACTGGTAATGTTCTCAGCGTTGCGAGATTCGTTGCTGACTTCTTCAAGAGCAGTCTGCACATTTGTCGCGCCAATCTCCCCCGCGGGGGCAAAAGCAACATTATTCGCCGTCTGCGCTGTATAAGTACTGCTGACATCAATTTCAAGCCATGCAGCTCCAGTTGACAGCAACAAGTCAGGCGGCGCCAGCGTCACTGTGGGAGCTGGTGATGTGCCTGTTCCTCCGATAGAAACGATTACGTAATAGTTAGAGTTGTCTGAAGATGGAGATGGCAAAGCATTGCCAACTGCCAAACCAATCGCGGTGCCTTCATTTGTAACAGATGCAATTTGATTGGTAGTTGCGTTATATGTACCACCGAGAATAATGGCACCAGCCGAAATGCCAATTGACTGCCAAACATTTCCATCCCAGAGGAAGAAGTTCTTATCTAGGGGGTTGAAATGCAGCTGTCCTGTAAACGATGCAACAGGTAATGTCTCGCCAATAGACGCCGTTGACTTGTTGGCAAGTTTTGTTGCCGTGATTGCGGCAGCGCCAATACGATCTGACGCAAACGAACCAGTCGTGACCTTTGAGGCATCAAGAACTGGAATATCGCTAGCAATCAGATCAACAGCAGCACTGATGTGACCCTGTGCGTCAAATGTGATCCCGCTCTTGGTTGCAGCAGTCACGGTGTTGCTGTGATTCAGCGTGCCGCTTGATACAGCTAAGCCAGTGCCTGGCTGAATAATGCCTTTTGCGCTGCTTGTTGCATCAGGCAAATCAGCAGGAACAAGTGCGCGGAATGTAGGAGCAGCATCTGAGCCAGATGCTGGGCCAACAAAAACCGAGTTAGCAGCTTGCGTCTCAAGCGTCAGCGTGATGTTTGCCGTGAAAGCATCAGGATTGTTGACGACGATTGACAGAGGCGTTGACTCTGTAACTGTTACTGACTGAATGCCAGACTCTTGAACCCAGGTGTTCCCGGTGTATCTGTAGGCGATGCTGGTCGCCGTGTTAAACCAACCTTGGCCAGTAAACGCCCCAGCGCCGCTAGGCGTAGAAGAACTAACAATACAAGTGGACTGATCACCTAGCTTGTCCTCATCGATCGCAGAAGCGTTTATTTTTGACGTTGTTACTGCGTTTGTTTGGATGTTGGCCGCACCAACGATGTTGCTTGCCAATGCAGTGGCAAACGATCCAGTGCCAGAACCTGTGACAGCACCGGTCAATGTAATTGTTTGATCACCAGTGTTAGTGCCTGAGCTAGTGCCAGCAAAAGATGACCCATTAGTCCAAGTGCCAGTCGCAACAGCAAGATCTCCAAGACCAAGTGTTGTGCGCTGTGCTGCAGCGTTTGCGTCATCTAAAAGTGCTCGGCCAGCACTGGTACAAGCTATTTGCTCGACGGTGCCAGCACCTGAAGTGCTGCGGCCAAGAATTACATCTGTGGTTGTAGTGTCTTGCAGTTTGTCATACGTGACTGCATCGCTGGCGATGTTGCTAGTACCAACAATTCCTGCAGCAAGTGTTGTGGCGAAGCTCCCAGTGCCAGTGCCGGTGACAGCACCAGTTAGCGTGATTGTCTGATCACCAGTATTAGTGCCGCTAGACGTACCAGAGTGCGTACCGCTAAACGTGCCGCTTTGCGTCGCAAGCGTTCCTAAGCCAAGTGTCGTGCGCTGCGCTGCTGCATCTGCATCGTCTAGAAGTGCTCGTCCTGCCGCTGTCAAAGAATATGCAGCGTAAGTATCTGAACCAGTCAGATAAATACTTTGATTAGCAGCAGTTGTGAGGCTAGAAATACTTTGCAAGCCTGCATCAAAACTTTGTACGTCTACTCCCAGCTCTACACCTAAGTTGACCCTGGCCCCAGCTGCCGTACTGCTGCCAGTTCCGCCATCGGCGACTGTTAGATCAGTGATGCCAGTAATCGTGCCGCCAGTAATCGTTGCACTTGTACTGCTGAGATTGGCTGTGACTGTTCCAAACGTGACCGCATCATTGGTGTCAATACCAAGCGTCGTTCGCTGAGCCGCTGCATTCGCATCGTCAAGCAAAGCGCGTCCAGCAGCAGTACAAACGATCTCTTCAATAATTCCTGCGTTTGCACTGCTACGACCTAGCAGTCGATCAGTTGCCGTTACGTTCTGAATCTTGGCGTATGTGACACCATCATCAGCAAGAGCAGCGGTGCCGATTTTTGTCGCGCTGGCCTGATCCAGCTTTCCAAGGTCAATAGAGCTGGCATCGACTAGATCAAGACCTGCATCGACTAGGTTTTTTGCAGTGACCTTTTTAGTTTCCGAGCCGCTGACATCAGCGATGGCAAGGACATCGTTCTGTGCGACGCCTGCTTTGGACAACTCGACGAGTTGCGTAATCCTTTGGTCAGCCAAGGCTCAACTCCATCGACGGGGACACATGGGCTCAGTTTAGTCCGTTACTTCCTGCAGGAGGAAGTCAAGACCTTGCTCAACCCTGATGCGATCGTCATCTTCCTTCAGAATGTAGTCCGAAGGCTTGCCGATCACAAGCTTGATTTCATCGGTCGTGACAAAATCAATCGTGCAGGTCACTACGCCGCCAGTTTCTACGGTTACTCCGACAGATGTTGTGACTGCAGTTGCTTGATAAAAAATGTTTTCAACAGTTGGTATTACTGCTTTGTCTGTTAGATACAGCGCAATGTCAAACGCAGAACCTAAGTCAAGACGCTGGATTGTTTGCAGCATAAAGATTGGTGCTTCTTCAGTGCCAGATGTCGTGTAATCAAAAAAGCATTCAATGCGACCGCTGCCACTTATCAAACCTGCGCTGTGCTGTTGTTTATATTTGTCAGAAAGTGTTGTAAGATCCACGCTTTCGCGTGATGTGTTGAACTCGTATCTTGTGACATTGCCAAGAATGTTGAATCTAATATCGCGAACGCTCAAAGTTACTTCTATGGGATTGCCAGTAAACGCCTGCAGATCAATTTCATTAGATCTGGTGTTGTTTACTGCATCTTCAAATGAAGGATAAAGCCTTAAGCCGCCTGCAGCATTTACGTTGACAAACGTGCTGAAAGTTTTTTCGATCGCTGCCGAACTCCAATTCGAGGCAGGTATAAAAGCCAGTCCACGACTGTCCGTCGTCTCAATGTCGATGCGATCACCAGTAAATAAGTTATCAGTTGCACCATCAACGCCTACTCGCTCAAGCGTTGTATTGATGTCGTCAGGATCTATAGAAGCCTCAATACTCCCGATAAATACATCAGTGCCACGACGCAGCCTAATGTTGCCGTGATTGCCAAGGTAAAAGGCCATCAGCTAATGACTTCAGTGAAGTCTCCGTCAACAGTGAAGTTGATGGGCACGACACTAAGCTCACCAGTGCTTACGGACACGCTGGCTGAGGTGATGTACGCATTGAATTTAATGTCGTCTGCATTAGCACCGCCAACATTTAACTCAAGCAATACTCTCTGAGTTGTTTCAATCGCACCCGTTTTCATAATTTTTGACAGCAATTCAGTGAACTGCGTCAGCGTTGCGCTTTCGCCAGTCTCAAGTTTGTAATACATCAGAGTTGCGCTACCTGTTGCACCTTTTACACCAGGCACAAACGTATTTACAGAACTGTCGATCGTATTAGTGCTGAGCAATTCGACTGTCGTTTCCAGCGACCAGTCACGGATTTTTGCTACAGGCTTGCTGTTGAAGACCAAAGAGCCGGTACGGCCAGTGAAAAAGCCCATTGACTTGGCCAGAACATTGCTTTCATATTAGCTTACCTCGAATTGGTCGCTACGAAAATCAGCGATGCGTGCTCTCGGTTGGTCGTCGCTTTCTGTAAAGCAAGGATACTCAAGTGCTTTCACCGAGACTTCTCCTTCTTCTTCTATCGCCACCTCCGTAACTCGATACACTCTCTTGCTTGGTTTTTCAGTGCCCATCACAAACATGCGGCCAACGTGGCTTGTTGGCAATCCTGATACGACGTTGCCTGACACGGAGTAAGTGCCTGAATTGACGTTACCTTTTTCAGCGTCGTAAAAAAGGAAAGAATATGATCCATCTCGGATCTGGTCCTTAATAGGGCTGTTGAGTGCGCCGCCTTCCATCACGACACCTGTTGAGTAGCTGTCCCAATCTTTTAAGCCAATGTCCACATAGATAAACGAACCAGGCTCGATAGCAGCTTCTGACGGGAAGGTGCGGAACTCAATGCCTTTGCGTATCCAATGTCGCTGATTTACCAAGAGCTTGCCAAACATGATTGCTTGCTCTTTTTGTGTAACAAACTGACTTGCGTCAAATGTTTGGCGGACAGCTTCCCCGTCGTCCACATTTGCTCTGCGGACTTCAACAACCTTGTTGACGCTAAAAACATCCTCAGAATTCGTTTCCCTATACACCACGCTCGCAATCAGCTCTTGCGTTCCAGCGCCATAGTTTAGGAACTCTTCCTTAAAGCTATCTTCGAAAATGTTGCCTGGCGTAAACAAAGCTGAAATGTCTAATGGCACTGGTTTGCCGTTGCCATCAGCTGCTTTACCAGAATTATTTACTGGGACAGCAGGCACCAAAGTATCTGCGCCATTCTTGCGAGCAAGCTCTAGCAAGCTAAATGGTGCGTTCTCGATCCAGAATGAACGCCACGAACCTGCATCAGCGATAACGCCATCCATGCAAAGACTGATTCGACTTCCTTCATTCACAGGTAAATTGTTATTCTTGCAAAAATCTTTTGCCAGTATCAAGCTGGACTGATCCAAGGCAGCCTTTCGTGCATACTTGGCAACACCATTTTCTTTGTCCAGCACAGTGTCCGCAAAGATGTCAGGCGCAAAACTTGTTGAGGTGCTTGTCGGCTGATCAAAGTTTTCCGCAGTAAAAGCATCTTTGCCCCTTGTGACAAATGCCGTGATGTTGCGTAAGTCTTGGATGCCGCGCCCTGCTGTTACGTTCACAGACATCATTGACAGCTTGCTGTATTTACCGACTGTTGATTCCTGCTGCTGCTCGGTCACAGCAGTGATTACAAATTCTGGCCCTGATTCATGACTAAACTGCACTTGGGTGTCAGTATTGACGCTGAACATGTCCCATTCGTTTGTGAAGCGAGGTCCACGCTCTTCTAGATTCGGGAAGCCCCAAGTGTTTGTTGATGTTATATTCCGGCCAGACCAAGAGAATGTAACGCCACCTGACGAGTAAGTCGCAACCTTTTCTGAGTTTTCAATAAAGCCAAAACGCTTTTGTCCGTTAGACAAGGTTTCAGCTTTAGCGTCATAAACAGGGTCAAACTTGAAAGAATAGCGATTACGATCGTTTGATGAAAAATTTAGTTGATTGTAAAAGTCGCTTTCTGTGCCGTGACGAACAACAAAGATGACCGGGAGAATAGTGTAGTCGCCATCAGTGTCTTTTTTATATGAAACACGGAAGAACGCCATACGCCCTTTCACTCCGTTGTCGCCATCCTTGTAACCATCAGGCGCATCTTTTTCAGCGTACTTCTTTTGCCTGCCGCTAATGCGCCTAAACAGCTTAGACTTGATTGAAAAGCGAACAGCATCACATTCGTTAATTGTTTCGTATGAAGCCGACTCGCACTTGACTAGACATTTTACAAAAAAATTGTTATCAAGGCTTTTTACATATTTGTCATCAAACACATCTAAAGTAGCGCGAACTTGCTTTAGAGCTTGACGCTTGTTATTGATAAACTCTCTGTATTTATCTTTTACTGCTTTGGTGCCTACCGTGTCAGTCACTTGACCTGTTTCTGGTAACTGCTTGATTCGGCGCTCCATAGCCCTGATTCCGCCGCTGCCGTAGTAGTTGCCGCTTAGCCCTGTAAACGGCGTCGAAGAACTTGACTGCAGCTGTTTTACATACACGTTGCGGGCTCTACCAATCAACTTATTTCTGCGCTTTTCACGCCTCTCACGCAATTCGTCTAATCTATCTTCAAAGTTTTGAACTTTCTTAAATCCTGAGCTTGTTGCTCTGCTCAAAACATTCCTTTGCTCACCAGTTCCGCCTGTGTCGTTCTTAAATGATGTCTGCCTTAATATGTTTTGAGGTGTTTTCTTGTCGAGATTAGGCTTTCGCTTCTCTTTTACCTTAAATATATTATTGTTAATGTTTTGAATTTTTCCTTCAGTTCTGTCCTTTTTAAGAGCTGCATCGATATCCTTACTCAACTGTGTTTCTTTGCCGTTAAACTCTTCGTCATATACTCCGTTTAGGATGTCATCCACCTCTTGCTTTGCTAAATCCAAATCTTTGTTTATTTCGGCAAGTAGCGTGGCAGCGTCCAATGTTGGCTTTTCAGCTAGAAAGTCATTGAGCAACTGCTTGGTGTATTCGATTGATCCATTTATTGAAATGACCGTATCGTCTTTTTCCCCAAGCTCATTGGTCCATTCGACTGTTCTTGAGCCACCGAAATCGTAAGACAACGCTCCAAATTTTATTTTTACGCCTGTAGTAATCATTTCTCCGTCAACGTCTCCGTCATTGCTTAAAATACGCTCAGCCTCTTCCAGCTCCTCGCGTCCTGTCGCTTCTGTAATCGGTCGCTTTCTTGAATACGCAGCAGTCGGCCTGCGACCACGCTCAATGCACTCAAACCGCGCAGTAACATCACCGTCGTCCACGTCTTGGGTAGAATTTTCTGTAAAGTCTTTAAGCTTAAATTTTGCAGCGCCTAACATGTAAGTCGCACCAAACGTAAGAGATTCTGCTGTTTGCCTTCTTATATCTCTGGCGATACCACGCGCATCATCATCTCCATCTTTATTGCTGCTACTTTCAAACTTTACCTTGATAGCATCACCTACGTCGTAAAATTCGTCCGAGCCTGCATTCCAGCTACTTGTAGTCAGCTTAATGTTAATTGGGGCGTCTTTTGTCTTGCCTTTTTTATTACGCGTTAAAACATCAACATTGACTGGGATCGGATCAAAGACGCCAAGAGCAACGGATGACGAAGGGCTATAAGCCTGGCTATAGCCTTGCTCTGTGTTGCCTTTTACCAAGCACACTCTGGCTGTATCTGGCTTTACTAATGCTTTGGGGAATAATTCTTTGTTCCCAAAAACCAAATCGCCAAACTTGACATTCTTATCTCCGCCACTATTATTTTTGTAAAAAATCCAAATCAGACCAGGATTCAATGAGTTCAACGCGAGCTGCCCGAACGCAGTCTTCTCAGGGTCTATACTCCTGATTTTTGACGCACCAAGCACCATCAGCAACTGCATAAATTGCGATGATCCGAAGTTTTCAATAGCGGACCACACCAATGAACCAGACACACGAACGCCGCCGTTAGGGTTTTGATCAGTATTGGTGTAGACCAAATTGACTGGGTTGCCGTATGCAGCTAGCTCTTGCGCACTGTTAAATCCGAACGTAGGTGCAAAACGCTGCTGACGTTGTCTGCGACGATCACGCGCACCAGGAATTTCAGGCTTTGGCGCAAGCAGTGCCGCACCAACTTGAAACAAAATGCCTACAACTGTCAGCACTAAAGCTTGTGTAAAAGGGTCCGCTGCTCGAACGTCTAGCGCGGTGCCAATCTTCGGATCCTTGTACTCCTGCTGGATCGCGACAAACTCTAGATACTGTTCTTTCGTAATTGCCAGCGACTCAATCAACTGGTGCTCGTAGGGGAGAAGCTTACGCATCAGTCAATCCAGAAGTAGTAAGCCAAAGCACGCGACACAGGAATGCGTACAACGCGTTTGCCAGGAGAAATGAAAACGATGCTGCCATCAACAACGCTTCCCAGTGCTGGACTTGTCGGGTCAGCAAGCAACGCCACAGCTCCATGTTCTGGCAGTTTAAGACGCCTGCCCTCTTCTAGTAACCATCGAGCAAGACGAATCGGCGTTAATGTTTTTGGACTATACGATCGATAAGCCCAAGCAAACCTGTCAGAGTAATCACTTAGCCCTAAACGCTTGCGAATCTCGCATACGAGCTGGAAACAGTCAGTCTGATTGTTGCCATCACGTAAGCTTGCCCCCCAACAGTATTCAAGGCCGATTAAATCATTCATCGCAATGACAACGCTGACTCCAAAGGCAAAATCCCAACATTTTTACTTGTCAACGAATTTGCCGGAAAGTTAGACGCAACCGCATCAAGAGCTGAGCTGAAACGTAACTCGATCGTGTCTGTACTAAACGACGCACCAAGGCCAACAAAGATTTCATGCGGACCATTATTGCTAACACCGCCAGACTGATTTACAAAACGCGTATCAAGCGTCAGCAAACTTTTGCGATTGCCTTCGCCCTCTTCAACAAGCCTGACCGCATATTCAGTGGCAGGAAACAAAACTGTAAGCTGATCGTTATCACCGTTCAAACTTGAAACAGATCCATTTACTTGAAATGGTGCGAATGAAAAAGACGCCCCGCCAAACGTCTGCTTAGAACCAACAAAATAATTTTGAAAACAATGCCGTTTACCGTTGTCGGTCAATAGATCAAAAAATTGAACCAGACGGATTTCATTTGTCATGCTTCAATTTCTCCGATCAGCTTTACAACCACAGTGCTTATGCCTGACTTGACACTCTGCACTTTCGGCGGTTCCGCATAACGCCATTTTACGTCAGCTGGACTTCGCACCAAGTCTCTAACGCCGTTGTCCATGCCCTCAAACACACGCGCAGGTAACGTAAAGCTCTCAAATGTCCCATCTACATTGCCGTAATGATCCATAATTTCCTTTGCTGTGCCTGAATTAGTTCGCAGCTCAGAGGTGTCGCCTATGTTCTTAAAGGTTAGATCCATCGTGTAGCCGGTCTGTCTATTGCCGAATGCACGCTTGAAAATTGCCCCAGACAATGACCTGTAGGTCTTGCTGGGATAATCGCCCAGAGAGAATGAACGGGTTGTCGGCTTTATGCTTGGGAATGCCATCAGCTAATACCGACACGGGCGCGTGTGCGCGGGCTGTTCTGCATTCTATCTAGCGTCATATTCATGCCACGTTTAGCACCATCACTTGCCGCCTGACGACGTGTTGTCGCCATTGCTGATTCGAGCTGCTCACGGCTGACGTACTCCGTTCCGCCAATGCTAGTGGTCTCAAAGGTGAAGTTCATAGACATGCCTGCGTTGCCTGCAGGAGAGTTGCCCATCATCCTCCGCATATCTTCATTCCGCATAATGCCACCATCTTGCCCAGGAACAAACAGCTCAGGACCACGTTCGCCGACCATATAAGGACGACCGCTATCAACAGGACCACCATTGGCTGCAAAACCAGGAATGCCCAAACTAGAACCTATGCCGCCAATACCAGCGTTCAACAAAATGCCGCCAATCTGTTTCAACACTCCAGACAACGACTCTCGCAAAGACTTGCTGCCATCAATGGCGCTGGTAATCGTATCAACGATGCCAGCCTGAATTGATGCGCCAATGCTCTCATAAACTTGTTTCAACTGTTGCGCTTGAGCTTCTAATCGTTCCTGCACTCTTTCCTCTTCCGTCTTACGCTCTTGTGCAGCTTTTTTGAGCTGTTCAGTCGCATCTATTTGGTCATGTAGCGCAACAGTCGCTTGCAGCTCTGCTTTGACCTGATCATCAGTCAAGCCTCTTTTGTTTCTCAAAATTTCAGCAATCTGTATCTGTCGTTCAAATTGCTGCCGCTCTTCATTTGTTAACGCAGACGCTAATAATGTTTGATTTTTAAGGCTTTGCACTCGATCTTCTGACGCAGCCGCTTGCCTCCTAGCTGCTTCTGCTAGACGCTCTGCGTCTGTAGTTGCTTGCGCGTCGCTTGCACCCCCGCCAGTCGGAACAATGTTGCTGGCTGGGGCATCAACAGTAGGTGCTGGTGTAGCCGTACTTCGAAGTTTTTCTGCCGCTTCAAACTTTTTCAAAGCCAGAGCTTCAACTTCAGCCTCATCAGCTTTTCTTGTACCACGACCCATGACACCGCCCAACTCTTTGCGGGCTTGCGTACGTGCAGCATTCATACGGAACATTCTCCCAAGCGCGTCTGTCGCACGTACCGCTGCAGTGATTACAGAATTAACAAGATCTAAAATGCCTTTAATTGCTGGGCCAAGAACTTGATCTAAACTACGCATCAACGTACCAATTTTGTTGACAATTTTAGTAATCTGCGACGAAACCGTCTGACCCATAATGTCAGCAGCGTCTTTAGCGGCTCCAGTTGCATCTTTTTGATTGCCAAGATTTTTATTAAACGTGACAAGATCGTCGTTAATCAAAGGCATCAATGCCTTGAGAGCGTCAACCGATCCGAACAGTTTTGTAATCTCAACCTCACTACCACCAGTTGCTTTAATGACATCTTCCAAGAAACCGCCAAACCCTTTTGTTTTTATTGCCGCACTGCTGAAATCTAAACCTAACCTCTTGGCTGCCTTTGCCGCCTCAGCCGTTGGCTTGACAACAGAGGCGATAACTTGGTTAATACCAGCAAACGTGCTTTCAACTGGCACACCTTGAGCAGTGACAGTAGAGATTGCTGCATTTAGCTCATCTAAACCCACGCCAGCAGCGGCTGCGATAGGAGCGACACGACCAATTTGCGTAGCGTATTGTCCAACAACGATTTTACCGTCGTTTTGTGTCTGTATAAATCCATCAACGATCTTGGCCACACTGTCTGTAGTTAAGCCGTAAGAATTCATCACGCTTGTTGCAGCATCTGACACCGTTGCAATGTCAGTCATTCCACCTGCTGCACCAAGAACTGATGCTTCTAAAATTTTTGTAATGTCAGCAGCATTACTAAAACCTGCAGAGGCAACGTCATACGACGCAGCTAACAACTGGTTTGACGATGCCAAACCATCTGTGCGAGCCACAACACCTACAAGTTGATTTTCTAACGCTTTCGCGTCAACTCCAAGCGTTCTTACCGCTGCTCTTGCTCTGTCAGCCTCAACAAAACCCTTAAATCCTCCTACAACTGCCGCGGCGGCACCTGCTACTAAAGACAGTGGCCCAAGTATGCCTTTGACCGCTACACCCAAAGCTTTTGTTGTTACACCAGCAGCGCCTGCACCTTTACCAAAGGCTTTAATTGCATTTTCTGCAACGCCAGTAGAACCACCAGACTTGCGGACTGCGACCTCTAACTTGTTGACTTGCCGTTCGAGCTGCGCAACCTTTCTGTTTGCGTCGCGTGTTTCGACCTTAAACCTAATGCTGGTTTCAGTAGCCACGGCATCGCACCTAGTACGTCAATCTTACCGCCGCTGCGTCCTTCCGCGATTCATTGCCTGCTCTTCTCTTTTGTTTTTTAGCTCGTAGTACGCAGCAAAATGCACAAGCTCTGCATCAGACAACTCTGTTCGCAGCTTGCTAACCGTCATACCTAGCTCGCAGGCCAAGAAAAACTCAAAATAGAGCCAGTTGTCCTGCTCTAAGCTTTTTTTGCTGCATCAAGGTCTTCGCCTTCACCAACGCCAAACAAGAACAGTTCGAGGTCGTTTAGCACAGACTCAGGCAACTCATGCTGAAGCTTGGCCGCGTCGGCACTGGCGAAAGCTTTTGATCCGTCATGCAACTCAGCAAGTTGACACAGCATTTGCGTGCTGATGTCCAATGCTTCTTCACTGTTCGCCAAACTTTGCGCACGCTTGCGATCAGCCCTTGTGATGGGACGAAAGTAGAGATCTAGGACAGGATCGCCTGCTTCAGTTTTGATAGTGAACTTGCGCCGCTGGCTAAGGTCAAAAGCCCCAACCAGTAGATCAACTGTCCTGACGTTTTTAGCGGGCATACATCACACTGATGCAATAGCGACTGCACCCTTAGTGTCAAACCCAAGAGTTACAACCTGTAGCTCACCAACCGTAGCACTAAATTCTGCGCTAGTAATCAATATATTGAAAGTAATTTTTTCGCTGCCAGAACCTTGGCTGCCAGCATCAAACGTGTAAAGCTCGGCACCTGCAACGGTTGATTCAGTGGCTGGAGTCGTAAGGATCTCACGAATCAAGTCACCTTTGCCATCTCCAGCAGCAGTTTTTTCATAAAACACCTCGATGGTGCCACTACCGCCAATCAAGCCGCCAACTCGATCACGGAATGAATCGCCCATCTTCGTCACTTCCAATGATTCTTTATCAATAGTCAAAGACCACGTCCGAACAGCTGCAACAACTGTCAACGTGTCACCAGAATCATGCCGGAACAGAACGTTGCCTTGTTCGCCGCGATAGAAAGCCATGGTCAGAGTTCCTCGATAAATTCAAAGGTCACACGGACCTGTGTTTGGAAAAAGCCCTCGGGTGTTGGCGATGCCAATACCTCTGGCCCTGTGGGAGCGTCGAAGTAGACCCCCGACACGATGACTCTATTGTAAAGGTCTCGAATGCGTTTTCCAATAACGTAGTTGGCCCCTGGCCCGACGCCTTTTGTTGAAAATATATTAATAACGACTATTCCAAAAATCCGATTGTCTGAATCGGTTGTGCCGCGAAAGCTCAAGTACTCGCCTCTCCCAAACGTCGTCAGGCATTGCACCCATGACGTATTCGGCGCTGGCTCATAGGCCATGTTGTGAAAGATAACCGGCAACAAAGGGCTATTCGCAAGCTCCGTTGCTAAACGCGCTTCGATCGTGGCTCGGATCGCGTTGAGATCTGCTGCAGCCATTTATGTCCTCCGTACGATTTTTTGATACTCACCTTGTGCCCAAGAGACAAGCTCCTTAGCAATCAAATCTGGATAGCCAGGTTCAGTCCCCTGACGTGTTTTGTATTCGGGCCTGCCGTTCTCGTCTACCCAGGACGGCGGCAAGTTTGTTCCGTACGCAACTGGCTCTGCATACTCAACTCGGTTTTCAACAACACCCTCAAATTCTTTGATCTCTGGCAACCAACCATTACGCAACGTGCCTGTATCAACAGGCGTCGCCAGCTTCAAACGCTTTGTTGCCTCCAGCGTTGTTGCTGCAACTAAGGTGCTGACCTCTTTGCGAAACTTGTCACCAATTTGATCAAGCCGAATCTTGCGTGCCATCCTTAGACCCTCAAAATCAGTTCGTGAGTAATTGGCGTGTTGTCTTGCTCAGTCGTCTGCACGCGAATCACTTGATGCTCAATGCCACCAATAGTCACTCGGTCCTTTGTCTCTGGCACTGATGGCAGATCTTTTGCTGCCACAGTCAAACGCTTGTCACCAGCTTGAATAAGCTCGTTGACTTCACGCGTGTTGACATCTTCTAAAACTCCTTTGATTTCGTGCGTTTCGACCGTCGTTGAAAAGTCAGGAATCGTGCCAGTGGCCGTGTCGTAGTCACCCGCCGTAACGTAGCGAATCGTAACATCACCACCAAGCTTGGCAATGACCTTACCGGCTACGTTCTCCAGCGACTTAGCTAACGACATCAGGCGATGTAGGCAAGGACAGTGCCGGAAGTTAGCTTGACCTTGGTCATCACAAGACCCTCAATACAACATGCCTTGCCAAAGTTAATTGCAGTTGCATTGCCGGTAGCAAGATTCTCGTCGATGCTTTCTGCTGTCAACGTATGGATCACAGAATCCTCAAGCGCCATCAGCTTCACAAACTTAGCTGTGTGCTCAGCTTGGTCAGTGATAATCGTTGCCCTGGTCGGAGCGTATCCAGATCCGTAACCCATGATTAGCTCCTGCGGATAGCGATGTTGCCTGGTCCACTAATTCTAAGGCCAGTCAAGTACCTTTCAAACATTGGTGGCACACGATCCGCACCAACAGCACCGCTCTTGTCAGGCGTCACCTCAATGCTGCCAACCTTGACGCTCTTAAAGTCTTCAAGACCACCAAGGCTGATGCCATCGACGTTATTGTGCAGATACACAGCTAGCTCAACCTGTGCACGCTTGACCTGATCAGGGATCTCGGTATTCGTGTAGTAATCCTCGGTCAGCCTGAACGGAAAGCCGTGCGAAAACGATTGGATATACGTGTCTGGCTTACGAACACCCTCACGCGGCCATTGCAATGCCTGCGTTGAATTGGTTCGCGCTCCTAAAAAACGTTCACGATCAAGGCGCTGTGTAGCTGCCGTCAGCGCACGATGTCTGTTGTCAGTTGTGCCCGTCGTCCATTTGGAGACATCGGCACTAGAAATCATTGCCTCAACCATCGTGTTTGCATCAGTCAGCGTCACGTAGCTGTTGGCGTTTGCGTCGCCCACTGTTGCGTTGATTGTTACTGCCATCGGCTTTAGCGGTGGAGGTCTTCTTAGTTGGCTTTACAGAAGCAGAGGCTGCCGCTTGCGCAGCAACCTCACGCTCTCGCATTCGCCTAAAAGCGAATAAACCCATCAGGACGCAGCGGCCTTGATGACAGCAAAGTTGATCACCACGACTTCGCCAGCGGTAGAGCCGACGTTTTCTAGGGTGACGTTGAAGCTGCCAGCAGCAGTTGCGGAAACAAAAGCTGCATACAGACCAGTGCTAGCGCCTGACTTAACAGACACCATCACCACGTCCGTGGCCGCAACTTCGCTGTTGGTCACAGTGAAGCTGACATTGGCATCACCAGCCAAACTTGCGTTGTGAGTGGTGATTGCGCCAGCAGGTGCGTTGATGGTGACACCAGTGGACTTGCTAGTTGCTTGAGTAACAGCAGAACCGGAAACGTATCCGATTGCCTTACCAGCAGTGACTTCAAATAGGGATGCCATGATTAGTTACCTCCGTCAATCAAGGTTAGATGTGGAAGTAATCCGCACGATCCCAAGGTTGTTGGTCTCGTAAACCTTCGTCCAGTTGCCAACTGTAGAAAGTTGAGCAGGAGTCGGGTTGGCAACTTCAGCAAACCGTGTGCCCATCGGATGATAGACATAGTGCAGGTCAAAACTGAGAGCATCGGACTTCGCGAGAATATCGCGGTCACTCTCGGTTCTAAGTGCCATTTGCTCACCAGAACCAATGGCTCCAGGCGTAAACGCGTATGATGCATACTCCGTAGTTGCACCAGCACCAGTTGTTTGGACATCAGCCGAGACAATAACTCGGAGCCCCATAAATGTAGGCACGCCTACTTGACCAAACGCGTTAGCAGTAGAGCCGCTGTCAGCATTTGCATCTACAGCGCCTGTTCCGTCATAAACGAAATCAATGGCGCGGCGTTCCATCAGGTCGTAATACACGTTGGGGTGTACAACGATCGTGGAAAGCTTTTCGCCTTGATCACCAAGCAGTGACTTGGCTTTGACGATCTGACGAACGCCAAGAGCAACTGGGGTG
>MDSV01026806.1_pt1 | contig 19498 bp, 22 predicted proteins | sample 810851 | NCBI WGS metagenome assembly MDSV01 (sample SAMN05326640, study PRJNA326480) | marine metagenome | isolation source: seawater | place: Atlantic Ocean: North East | collected 2012 | reverse complement strand
CACCTGATACATTTCGTGTACCAGTTGATGTAACTTTCAATTACGAGATAGTTAATGCTAATTATGATACAGATACATTAGTAACAAATAGTAATACTCCAAATGACGCAGATCTTACAGCGTCTTTAGACCCTATGGCATTTGAGGTATCGAATCTCGTAGACACCAATAACGATGGACTTGGTAAAATACAAAAAACATACAGACTTGAATATGTATTCAATGTCACAAATATTTCATAAATAACATAAATAACATAAACTCGAAATAAACAAATATAACTTATAATTTAATGTATACTTCAACATTTACAAGTCTTAAAATTGAAGGAAATCTCAGTATTGCAAATTCAAATATAAATACTGCTTTATCTGATGCAATATCTTATGCTGATTCAAATATATCTATATTCGAATTAGACGATCTTCTTATTGACTCAGATAGTGTGAATACTATTATTTCAAATGATAATGGTAGTATATTCAATAATTTTGTTGTTGAAACATCTATGAGAGTTGCTGGTATAAGTATTAATTCATTCTTAGGAACAAATGAAAATGGTACTGCATACGACAGTAACATAGCTGGTCAAATGTTATATATTTTAGCAAATATTTCAGGAAGTGTATATGTATCGAATGAAATATATGTAAAATACACAGAAACATCTTATATTAAATTATCACTTGCATTATTTGCCATAAAAGGTCTTTTTGAAGATGCAATAACTGTATCTCGTACAAAACGCTCATTGCATAAATTAGACTATACGGTTGACTTTGAAGTTAGTCCCGGTGTAATAGTTGACGTAGAAAATTTTGATGCAGATATTATAGTTACTAGTTCTGATTTCATATTAGATACTGATGCATCCTTTTTAATTAATGATGGTGTAGATAAGATAGTACCATTTATAACAAAAGCTAACTTCAAACATACTTCAACAAACATAGAAAGCGTAGTAAAATCTTCGCACGTTGTTCAAAATTATGAATGGTTAAAACCAAATATAAGTTCGAACACATTATTAAAAGGTTTATTTGGGGAATTCTTAGCAGACTCACCTGTTGTATCTATTATACGGGATACCAACAACGACAATATTGTTTCAAATACTACATTGACTCTAAATGTATCACAACCATCAAAACATTCAGACGAAATTGCATCTTCAGGTGCAAATCTATGGACAGACTTATTTTATGAATTAGAACACAAATCAATGTTTGAAGAATTGAGTAACTCATTCTTAAGTGTTTGGTCGGAAACTGGTAATATTGATTGGTATGTTTATTTTTTCAATTTAAAACAAACTGGTTCACTTTTTAATAATGGAGATACATTTGAGGTTCCCGTGGAAATCACAATGACTTATTCTATGGTAGGAACTGGTGCATCATTCGATGTTAGTTTAGAAAATTCTGGTAATTTAACAGCGTTAACTTTAAAAAAGGATGGTACCACATCCACAAGCATACCTAGTTTTCAAAAAAAATATAGACTCTTATATAAATTTAATGTAGAATCATCTATAAATCAACTTTTATATAGTGGAAATTTTTCTTCGGAAGGAATTGATATTATTGATCAGGTTTATTCAAGTATTTATTATAAAATGCCAAATGGTTTATATGCTAAAATACCTAGTTCTAGCTCAAGTACTACAAATAAGATTGGTATATTTAATAAGACTCTTTTAATGCAATTAACAAATACAACTTCATCTAATATGTCCTTTTTTGAAAGGTTTTATACAGATTCAAATAATTTATACACTTTACAAGAATTGCAATCTCAAAGTAACGATACTATTCAAAAGGACGCTGTTTTGACGAATCAATATGTAGATATGATTCAATTTTTTAATTATTTATCATCAACAGACTTTACAACGGTATACAAAAAATGCTCTGATAATAAATACATTATAACAAATGCTGTAACAAATATTCCAGATGCAGATATAACTGCGAATGTCGCTGTGTTTGAGAGCGATTTATTCGTATATGACGGAGTGCAATTGATAGATGTATCACCAACTGTAGGAAATTTAGTTAGCATAGATACATCAAATGCTGTTGTATTTCACGAACCAACTGCAGTTAATTTAGAATTTACTTAATAATGTAATAAATAAATGTCTCAAGAGAACATGAATTTTTTAAATTCTATTTGGAGATATACTCCCGATCTTTCTTCGTTAAATAATATAATTTCTGATAATGTATTCAAAGAAAATATTATAAAAATAGAACATTTTGATTTTCGTTTAGAACATAGTAAAGATAATATTTACTATATTATTTCTAATATATCAGCAGATAAAATTCAAATATTTAAAAAAGAAAACAGAAATATATTTGAAACAAAAGAGATTATATCAACAAAAGATATTAGTTTATTGGGTGGGCCTGTTTACTCATTTAGAATTTATTTAAAATTTAGTAAAAAAGGTTTATCCCCTGTATCATCTATTTTTATAAAAAGACAGAAGACTGATGTTAAGACATTAGCTTTAAGTCTAGATGATGTATATGAAATAGACGTTATAGATAGAGATTCCAATTTAACACTATAACAATATACAATAACATAGTTATCATGAGAACATCAAAAGTATTATTTGGTGGTTCACATCTCCATCATATGACATCATTAGATGAAATAAAACGATTATTAGAACAATTTAAACATATAAGCAATATTAATCTTCCAGAAAAATCTCATAAAAAGGATATTTTAGGAGCACATAATTTCGAACAATTATCAAAAGATAATTATTATGCAATGGCTGTTCCAAACGATATGGAGTTTTATCTATTTATAACTTACTTTGAAAAGAAAAATTATGCTTTTCTTATAAGTAAATATGTTACTCCTGGTTTTACACATCCAAAGTGTATTGTTTTAGATATAGATTGCAATGAGCACTGTTATGATAATACAATTATAGATCTAACACGTGTTTATGTTACAAAAGGTCGTTTTTTGTTATTGATGACAGATATCTTATATTATAAAGGAAATAAGATTACCGATACAGAATACATAAAACACTTAGAAATCTTAGGAGAATTTATGAAGAATGATTATAACGAAAACCTAAAAAAACAACCTTTTAGATTACAAATAGCAAGACCTTATATTAATTTAATTGAATTGGAAAAGAAAATCAATAGTTTCCCATATAAAGTAGATCGTATTTTGTTTAAACCATTCAGTACTAAGAAGAAAATATTAGAATATCCTTTAAAAATAAAGAATAATGTAGTATTTGACGACTAACAATAATTTTTGATTTAAAAATGATGTAGATAATTTATGTATAAGTATAAACAACACAACACAGCACAATGTCTAGTTTCGCACCAAAAGTTATGCAACCATCTGAATTCGATGTATCTACCGTAACATACACTGAACCAAAGAAGTTTGGTGATGCAGGTGGAAAGATTATTTATATGAATATTGATCGTAGTCGTATTGCTTTGAATACTCCTAAGATGCGAATTCCATTTGGTCTTAATAAGTATCAGGATGCAGGCAAGCCCCCTAAGTATTCTCTTGATATGTCATTCAATGACATGGAAAATAATGAAAAGATTAAGAACTTTTACGAAAAACTTCAGGAACTAGATTCTAAGATTATCAAAGACGCTAAAAAGAATAGTCTTCTCTGGTTCAAGAAAAAGACACTCTCCGAAGCAGTTGCCAAGGAATTGTATTCTTCATGTGTAAAACACTCCAAGGACAAGGAAACAGGAGAAAGAAACGATAAGTATCCTCCGACGGTTAATGTAAAACTCCCTTATTATGATGGTGCATTCAGTTGCGATGTGTTTAATGATAAGAAGGAAGAAGTTACTGATAATCTAGAAAATTGCATTCAGAAGATGCAGAATGTAACTGCTATTATTGAATGTAATGGTATTTGGTTCGCTGGTGGTAAATTTGGTACATCTTGGAAGATTAAGCAGTTGAAACTTGATCAAGTACAAAACTACAACAAGTACTCATTCCGCGACGATGAAGAAGACCTCCCCCTTTAAATCCCGTGTGCCTTTTACCCATCCCCGCCTCTTAACTCCCTCAACATTTAATAAAAAAAAATCATCCCAGAAAGAACTGCATTTTGTATTTCAAAAACCCCATCCGTAAAAGAATTATAATTATGATGACATGCGAATATAATACTTGATAGTAATATTCCCAGTAGGCTCATTTTTTTTGTATTTGTAACTCCGTATTTTACTGGTATTGTTTCAATTCCAGAATTAGAATCTTCTTCAACATCCTTTATATCTGCTATGCTACTTGTACTCCATAAACTTAGAATGCAAGGAATATAACAAAAAGGGTCTTTCAAAATATCATAAGAATTATCATGCATTACACTTGGAAGTATAACACATGCCCCTGCCCACATTAAAGAAATAAATAAGGGTTTATATATACCTAAATAAGGTTTTAGGTCTTTATAAATCAAACATTGTACCAAAGGTATTGAGAAATAAAAATTTATCGGTGATTCATACAAAATTCTATTAACTTCTAAAAATGTTACAGCAAGAATAGATATTATTACTGTTTTATTCTCTCTAATTGTATCATACATCTCTTTTTTATCATTATTTATTATAGCATCTTCATTTATAGTATCTTCATTTATTAATGTATCATATTCTAAAGCATCTCGTAATCTATCAAAACCATATGCGAAAAATGCAAGTAGAACCGATGTCTCGACAAGTTCTGTATTCAAAATATGTTCATTATAATGTAATCTAGTAAAAATATCTTCGTAAATTAGAATAGGAACTCCTGTTTCAAATCCAGGTGAAAGTGCCGAAGAAATTGAAACCACATTTTGTTTCAATTTCTTTAAATCGAGATATTGGGGTATGTACATTAAAACATTAATTATTTAAATTACAGAAGATTGTCTACACAATTATAATACAATTCAAGAATTTTTGAACCCATTTTATCTCCATTTTGTGCTATTTCTATACAATTTAAGACTATTTTTTTCTTTAAATCTATCGGTAAGTTATCTTTCTCAAGTATAAACTCAACAAATTCTGCATTCTTTGTTAATACAAGTGAACCTATGTGATCAAAACTACTTAGTGAATGAGATAATTGTTTTACTATCTCATAAGATGTTTCTTGTGGTATTGACTGAATAAATTGAACTGGAGATAAAAAAGCTGATGTAAAAGGTACTAATAGAAAACTAAGAAATGCAAACACTCTAGTTTTCATTGTTATAATTTAATAGTATAAATTAAAATACGGCAAATTATCTTTTACACCTTTGAAAATTTATAATTAATTACTCTATTTTTCAGAATTATTCTCGTCGCTATTCTCGTCGCTATTCTTATCTTCGCAATCTTCATTGCAATCGTCTTCACAATCCTCTTTACAATCCGCTGGTTTATTAAATGTAAACTCACAAATCTTCTTTACAATCCAATCATGATATTCTTCATTTACAATTTGATTTCTTTCTGGATTGCCTTTGATTATTTGTGTATTGGCTGAAATATCTGCCCAAAAATTATCCAAAATATCCCCATGTCCAAAATTAGCAGAAGAGGAGGTTGTAAAGTTAATATTAGAATTTTTAAAGTTATTTTCATCTATACCGAAAGCTGGTATAAATGGAATATCTAAATTTGTTTTCCATTCATACGACAATTCCGCCTTTAGAAACAAAATTCTTTCAACTCTTTTTAAATTATAATTTTTGAATCCAACTGGATCTAGTAATATAATCTCAGACACAGGTGCAATTAATGCAGTATCTAACGCAGGAACGGCACCAGAAGAATGTGCTGCAATAAATGGTGTATAATTAGAATGATCTTCTATCCATGAGAATGCTTCACCTGTAAGATCACCACCTGCTATAGAATAACACGATATTCCATTCTCTGATAAACGGTTTAAAAAATCTGAGTAAATAAAATGAGGCATTTTACCAAATCCCCCAGAAAAGAATAACATACTTCTCTTTTTCTCTCTCGCCTCATAAACATCAATGTTTACGTCACCTATCTCTTTTCTAAACTGTTTCGTTTTGGTAAAGAAAAAAGAATTCGCTGAAAAAGCAAAGAATAATATACTTGTCAATATATTATTCATTTACTTTATAGATAAAATAGCGTTTATATATCTTATATAAACTTATATATATATTATAAAATATGAGATTTTTTTTACTATATTTAATCTCTTTTGCTAGGGCATTTACCTCTATTAAAACGAATGAGCTTGTTAATAGACGCCATCTACGATTTTATGCAAACTTACCATCTCAACAACTATCAACTATATCACAAAAAAATCCATGGTCATATAGTGAACTGATAGAAAATATTAAAAAATCAAACATAGATACTGTAACAATATATCAAAGTAAAGAGAAATATGGCGTTATTTCACTCGATAAATTTCATGAAGAAAATGTTCCAAACCCTGAAAATTTTCATTTAACTACCATATTCCCAGATCTTTTAAAGCCATTGGTAGATATGCTAGAACAAAAACATATATATTTTGATATGTATGAAGTACCAGATAAATTTAGTCCTTTGAATGTAATACTTTCACCTATTGGTTTTGTGGGTTTGTATTTAACATTTATAATTTTAAATAGAATTCGAATGTCATTGGGGGGAATTGATCCCGGTGGTCAAAACAATCCTTTCAATTTTCTTAGTAAAGATACTGTAAATGTTGTGGATAAAAGTTCAATAAATACAACGTTTGCGGATGTTGCCGGATGTGATGAAGCAAAATTTGAACTTACAGAAGTTGTTGATTTTCTTAAAAACCCGCAAAAATATGAAGCAGCAGGTGCCAAAATTCCAAGAGGGATTTTATTAGATGGAAACCCCGGAACAGGTAAAACATTAATGGCTAAAGCTGTTGCCGGAGAAGCAGATGTTCCATTTATATCAGTAAGTGGTTCTGAATTTATAGAAGTATATGTTGGGGTAGGAGCTTCAAGAGTCCGTAAGTTATTTGATAAAGCCAAAGAGAACGCCCCGTGTGTTATATTTATTGATGAGATTGATGCAATAGGTCGTCAAAGAGGTGCAGGTATAAATAGCGGAAACGATGAACGAGAACAAACTCTAAATCAAATATTAACAAATATGGATGGTTTTAATGCTGCTGATGGTATTATTGTCATTGGTGCTACAAACAGAGCTGATATATTAGACTCTGCTTTGTTAAGACCAGGTAGATTTGATCGCAAAGTTACTGTACCTTTGCCAGATAGTGTTGGAAGAAAGGCAATCGCGAATGTTCATTTTAGAAATAAAAATATTGAACAAGATGTGAATCTAGATGAAGTTGCAGATTTAACAGAAGGATTTTCTGGAGCAGACATCGCTAATATTGCAAACGAAGCTGCTATATTATCAGTAAGGAATAATTCAACAAAAATTACTCGCACTAACATTATCGATGCTTATGAAAAAATGACAATTGGTTTACCAAATACAAACGAAAGACGAGCATATGAAACGTTAAAATTAGTATCTTATCATGAAATTGGACATGCATTGATAGCATTGTTATTTCCCACCTTTTTTAATGTACGTACTGTTACGATTAGATCAACTCAGAATGGAGCAGGTGGATATACCCTATTTACACCCAAAGAACCATATGCATCTTATCCAAGCAAATCATTTATTTTAGCAAATATTGTAGTATCATTGGGTGGTCGTGCCGCAGAAGTTTTACTTTATGAGAATAACAGCACTTATTCCGATATATTCCATGAGATTAAAGATCTAAGTATTACTACTGGAGCAAGTAATGATTTGAAACAAGCAAATTCTATTGCCAGGAGATATATATCTAAATATGGCCTAGGGAATTCAATTGGAACATATGAACCATCACAATTAGTTACAAATCCATTTGTTGGAAGAAATATGGGTACTTCTGGGGGTTATGATATAAGTGATGCAACAAAGGAGGAAATCGATTTAGAAGTGAGCTCACTTGTTACTTATTCTTATGAAAAAGCACTTTCTCTTTTAAGAAAAAATAAGAAGCTTTTTCATGCATTAAGTCATGAATTATTAAAGGAAAATACCTTAGATGGAAATTATCTAAATTCAAGAATGTCAAACACTACTTCCAAAGCGTTCAATATCTGAATTTGAAATCAACATTCCCAATAATTTTATTAAAATCGATTCTAAAAATATATTAATAAAGACCATAAATGTAAAAATATACGGCTCTTCTATAAATTCTATATTTGATGAAAAAAGTATAATTAAAAAATAAGTAATTAAAACTATCTTGAAAATATAAACAAAAAACATAACAAAAAAAACTGGCCTAAGAAACATTGGTTTTTTAACTGCTAAAAAACTAAATAATGTAATAAAACCCACAACATATATATTATATGGTAAAAAATTATTAAATATAATTGACACAATTAAATTGAGAATTAAAACAAAGTTGACTAAATATTTTATTTGAACATTATTTAAATTAGTATAATTCATACCTAAAACAATTGTTGCTGTTTCATAATTTAATAATATAGGTTCTTGTACAAGATTCGTTTCACCATTATTCGTATATTCTTTCATAGTTACTGTCAAAGGATTGTTACAATCTGAATAAATATCACTCATATTTGCTTCAGGTACATTGCTATCTACCTCCATTCATCAATATTTTTTCTTAATTAATGCTTAAATCTAAAAATGATATATACATATCTTAACATTATAAATTAAACAAAATGACCTTCAAAGCAAAATTCACAAGAGTTTCTAAATTTAAAAATATTATTGAATCTATCAAAGATTTACTTACCGATATTAATATTTATGTAACAAATGATGGTTTTCGAATTAGTGCTATGGATTCATGTCATGTTTCTATAATTAAATGTATTATTGATTCTACTATGTTTGAAGAATTTCATTGTGAAAAGGATTCATGTATAGGATTATCAATTCAGAATTTATACAAAATATTAAAATGTATGGATAACAATGATTCTCTTACGTTACAAAGTACTGAAACGCATCTTGTAATTTCAACTCAAGCATTCTCGACCGAATTACATTCAAAATCAAGACATTCTGAATTTGAATTAAATTTATTCGATCTCGACACAGAAGATTTGGAAATACCAGATGATATTCAATACGATGTCAATATTAAGATGTTTTCTCATGAATTGGCTAAAACGATTACAACACTTGCGACAGTGGGAGACATTTGTAATATTAATTGTAATTCCGAAGGAGTTTTGTTAAAAGCAAATGGAGACATTGGAAATGCGAATATAAAACTCGAACCAAATGAACAGTGTCTTATCTCTGTATCGAATGATATAAATGAATCATATACATTAAAATATCTTTTAATGTTTACGAAAGCGTCTATGTTAGATTCAGAAGTTATAATTAATATAGCGGAGGGTATGCCTTTACAAATGCGTTATAGTTTAGATGATGACAATAAAAGTTTCATAGATTACTTTTTAGCACCTAAAATAGAAGATTAATAAAACCATGTAAACTTTTTTTATTATTAAAAATTAATTCAATGAACAAGTTCTTAAAAAAACTTGTTTACGTATTCTTTAATATGTCATTTGCATTACATAGTCATGTTTTAAAATTTGATAGACAAATATCAATTGAAAATAAATTTGTAAAATACGATTTTAATGACATCAATCTAAATATAGACAATTATATTAATAATAAGGGTGTGCAAAACCATAAAGATTATCTGCAATTTTTAGAAGCAAAGGCGAATATTGTCAAGAATCTGGATAAAAAAAATCAAACATATCTAGGGTGGATAGTTCCTGAAATTTTGTGTTTACAAAATCCTCAAAATACATATACCAAAAAACCAGCTATTTATTTTGTTATCGCAAGTCAAGTTGATGAAGAAACTTTTCAAGTAGAAAATATTTTAAGAGGAGCTTTACAAAATGTAACATTTAAAGAAAGGAACATACCTTTAGATGATTCTATGCTTCTTATCACTGATATCAAAGAATATGTACACAAGTTAGGGTATAATAAAACTCAATTTATTAATCTAGAAAACACACAAAACGCAAGATGGTATTTAGAATTTGCATGGAATAGTTAATGGTGTACTATCAAAAATTAATCACATTCTTATGTTTAATTTTTACTACTAATATATCCCTAAAGATACCAGAAAAAATACACACTAAATTCTTAAAACATGATAATTCTCAGGTAAGAGTCTTATTTGAAAATATGTATAGATATATTGATTCAAAAAGTGAAAAATTAGACTATAACCATCAAGAAATGATGTCAACATACAAAACTATTTATAAAGATGCATGTGTATATCTATTAAACAATAAAAACAATTCTGTATATTTGGGATGGGTTCCTTTAAGAAACGAAACTTTACTTCTTAAATACTATAAATTTATTACAAAAAAAATTGATTTCGAAATAAACATTAAGAATGTACCACTGTATTACATTATATGTGAATCAAATTCTCTAAATAATACTTTGCAAATAAAGAAAATATTGAACAATCCTACAATTGATTTAAATATAGATATGATGCTCTTAAAAGATGACTTATTCAACTTAGCAGAAAAATACAATACTACATTAGATTTATCTTGTTTAAAAACATACGACAATGGACGATGGTTTTTAACATTTAATTTTTGATATTTACTTTACATGTTTAATCTGCTATTTGTTTCATTTATTTACTTTTTTACAATCATATTAATGCTAACTTAATATATAAATATTATAAATGTCATTGTACTTCATTTCATTTATTATTCATGTATCCTTCTCATTTAGAATACATATTGCAGGAATTACAAGTGGTCTCGGAAGAGAAATTGCATATCAATCTTGTATAGAAGCAAATAATCCAGATATATATATTACTGGACAATGTACTGAAAACACACATCAAAAATTAATGGTTCCTTGTAGAAATGGTGGTTTTGAAGAAATGGATACACACAAATATTTTTCAAGTCCGCGTATAAAATTATACAAATTCACAGATTCAATTGAAAAATTTAACGATTATGATGCTTTAATTCTTTCTATGAGTGCATATAATTCAAACGATTCTGATTTTTCAGATGATATTACACTAAAGTTATTGCAAAATTTACCAAGTTCATGTAAAACAATCATTCTAATTAGTGCTCATGATGTTAATAATTTAAAAGTTTTTAAGGAAAAAAATTTAAATAATATCACTTTTTATAATATATACAAATCAAAAATAAATCAAGAATCCTACTTAAGTTTAATAAAAAATTCAAATATTTTGATATTAAGACCGAAAATTTTATCATTTGGTCGTGATAAAAATATTGATAATCATCATAGTCATATTTCTAGAAAACTATTAGCAAAAAAAATTATTTATAAATTAAAAAAAAACTATAATTTACACATGCACTATAAAAAAATACTTGAAACACCTATGTGGTAATTAAAATTTTTGAATTTTTTTTATTCGAATTAAAAGAATAATGTAAAAAATCTTTAATTTCCTTTCGAGTTGCTATAAAATTATCAATTCTATAATGTTCAATAACAACTTCATCGCGAACATTCGACACCCAATCAATATATTTTTTGTATATGTCATTATGAATATTCTCATCTAATTTTAAAAGTTCTGAGTTGTTATAACATTCTGAGCAAAATCGGTTAAAAATAGCATGTTTTGTAACAAATGCTACTTTTACAAAACAGATATCATTATCTACTTTATCAAGTATTTTACATAAATGAGTTTTAAATTCTTTTGTTGACAAAAGTGATCTAGGTATTCCTTTTTGATATAAATAGTCTCTAAAATCTTCATAAAATTCACTTACATATACAAAATCACTAACACTTGATTTACATGATTTAGATAAATATTCGTCCAATACATTAACAGCATCCGTAAACCCTACTAATGAACCACAAGGAAAAATGTTTGATGAATATTCTCTAAATGCATATGTAAATACCATTCGTGTTTCCATAGGTAGTGTAGAAACTCCTTGCAAAAATAACCTACGTGAATGTGGTTGATGAGGAAAATGTATACAACATATCGCACTATAATCAAAATTTATTGGGATATTATGTCTTATATTTTTGAAATATGGATTACTTCCTATTAAACCTCTAAGCAAATTAAATATGTCTGCTATTTTATATCCATGCCAAATATGTAAATAATCTTTAAAAACATAATCAATACCATATATACAACTTCCTAAAAATGAAAATAAATATGTCAATTCATTGTCTTTTAATCCTATATGTTTAAATACACGCCGTGTCTTTCTTATAAGTAATGAACCAGGTGTCTTATCTAAAATATTGATTGAACGAATCGTTTTTTTAACTATTCTAAATAAAGAACGTCTTCCACTATATATTTGAATACCATTATCTTCTATTTCTTTATCTATAAATAATTCTTTTAGAAAACAACACCACTTATCATAAACTTGATCTACTATTATGTGCTCCCATTCATCACCTCTTAAATAAAAATAACTTTTTGTACATGACAAATATGCAAAATTCTCACAAAAATTTTTTATTACTATTTCTGATTCTTCCTTTAGCTTAACAGAACGTTCTCGATCTGCTATTAATCTATCTATCGTTCTTACCAAATTTCTTCTAATATAATTATCAATTAATGATATATTATCATCTGAATACGTATTTAATACGTTCGTTACGAATTTTGTTAGTTCTAATGATTTACTCATTAGATAAAATAATATTATCAAAAACTTAATTACATTACTTATTTCTTTTTAAAGAATCTATTGATCTTTTTTTTAGTAACATCTTGGTTCGGAAACACTTTAAAATGTGTTGTGTTTAATTCATAAGCTAACTCCTTTTTAAAATTAGGATAATATTTTTTTATTTCTTCATCCGATGGAACACCTAACTTTTTAGTATCTCTGGAGAAAAATTTTAAATAATAATGTGCAATATACAATATATCTTCTGGAGGATAAGGTAATAATCGTGTTATTGGTAAATTCGTTGTAGATGGAAAGTTTGGAAGAGACATCGTTTTTATAGTAACAATAGGTACTTTATATGTTGGATAAAACCACTGTAAAAATGTTATCAAATCTTTAGAATTTTGCCCAAGTGTCTCACCTTCAGATAAATGTTTCATACAATCCATACCTATTTTTAATTTTTCTTTTAAACTTTTTTTACTTTCATCTAATCCCGTGCATACATGAGTACTCATTAATAATTTCAATAAAGAACCATGTACTTTTATAATATCTTCCTTATCATCCCAATGAATACTTTGATTACAAAGTATTCTAAAACATTTTTCAATAACATTCATTGACTCATCCTCATCTTCATTCTCAATCGCATTTGTTGTATTTATCTTATTACTCATTATATAATCTTTCCATTGCATAATAAGTAAATGAATGTTACCATCTGAAGAATGTATTATAGATTTCAATATATTATCTGGTAAACTAATCTTTAATTCTTTGTTTCTTGTTTCAATTATACCTTCTAACTTAGATGATTCAAGAGGATCCATAAAAAAACACTCGCATTTTTTTGATATATGAGATTGTAACCGTTCACTAATAAAATTCTTATTGAATATACAAAGTATAGGTGTAATAACACCCGGAATATCCACCAAATCAAATATCTCATCAAGAAATTTTTTATCACGTAAAATATGCATATTATGAATAATTATTAACTTCTTTCTATTTTCCAAAAAATATTCAATACCCTGGTGAGACATCAAATATTTTAATTCTTGTACAAAAGTTCTCTTATTCATACTATAATGTTCTCTGTTATGTAAACAATTGATATTTATATGACCAACATTATACTCCTTTAATAAATTGTTAACCACTGTTTTCTTACCAATTCCAGATTTTCCTATTAAATGTGCAATCGCTTTTCTATTACTAGGAGGGTTTGGTTTTTTAAACCAATCCAAAAACCATTCTTCCATATTGTTAATGATTTAACCATTTCAATTTATTCTATTTTTGGTTTCACATATTTATTGACTAAAACATGACCAACGTTTACAGACGCGTCGTGTTGATTTAGATTACCACTCTTCACCTCTTCAAACTGATATAATAACTGTGTTAATACCATATCATCACATTGATTAGAACAAATCATATCAAATAGTTGTGGTTTTTCTTCTTTAAATTCCTTATACAATTCCTCCAAATCACTCTTTGTTTTCTCCTTTGATTTATACAAACTTCTAATCTTTTCAGCAGTTGTTTTAATATTCATTTTATCTAAAATATTAATAAATCTTATTTAAGTAATAATTTGATAATTGATATTTTCAACGTAGTAATTAAACCAAAAATATTTACTAATAGTAATTGAGTATTGAATAAAATGGGTAAATTATTAGTATTAAGTATTTATACCGAACAAGTTGCAAATGAAATATCATTAACTGGCAACTATGATAAATCTCTAATACAAGACGTTTTGAACGAAATTATTATTCTATTAAAATCTGATAAAAAAATGCAATCAATTGATGAATTTCGCAAGATCCTTTCGATATTGTCTATGGGTGGTATCGTTCATAATTCAACTCCTATAAACATAATCAACGATGCATATCAAATTCTTATAAATTCATTTGGAAAAAGTAATAAAGCAGATATTGATGTTGTATTCAAAGGTATTTCTTATAATAAGAATTACAGATCCTTTATTATTGTTTTTTTAAAAAATCACATCGTTTATGCATCCGGTATAGTTATAGAACATCAAATTAAAGCAAAAAATAAACGAATAAATACCTGGGAACTACAATGGGTCTCATCCTTGCAAAAAAATAGAGGGTATGGTTCTCATTTATGGAAATTACTCACAAATTTAGCATCAAAAAGACGTATCGATGGAATACTTGTACCTGCAACACAAAAAGCACTTCCATTTTGGTTAAAACAAAATTCAGATCTTTGTCCTATAAATGAAACAATACTATTAGATAATGATTCAAAAGAGACAATATCAATTGTTAAAAAATTCGGATATAAAATTAAGAACCGGCCATGTAAAAATTTATCTTCTTTATATTCAATAAATAAATCAAATACATCTATGTTCAAAGTAAATCCTTACAAATGGTCAATTAAAGATACAATCCATATTTGGTTTTTACCAAAACAATATCCAGATGAAATAAATTATAGCCTTATAAAATCTAACTTTTTATAAAATGAAACAAAGTCATATCGTTTACATATTGATTCGTCCATGTAAATACTACATCTAGTCAGCATAATTATTTTTTATTATGTGATTATATTCTTCTTCATCAAACGTTTCATCTAAAAATTCGAATATTTTTTTAACTTCGTCTATTTTAAATAAATTTTTCATATAACTTAAATAACAATCTTTATCTTTTTTACTGTAATTTATTAAATCTATATTCGTTTTCCTCAAATATTCTTTTGACTTTTCAACATTACCTTGCCACCATGCTGACTTACTTTGTCTATCTAAATTATCATCTATATGTAATATAAATTTAGTATTTGGAAATAATTCCTTGAATGCTTTAATTAATTTAGGTTCAAATTTTACACAATCACTAATTCGAATCAATTCTTTAAATCCTAAAATTTTTTCTGGTTTATTGTCAGTTAAAATACTAATTATTGTGTTTTTTATATTTCTTTTTACAATTTTAAAATTATAAGAATTGTACCATGCAGGTTTTATTTTTGCTTTTTCTAATTCATCAGATGTTAAAAACATTTTAGAACCTTCTTTTTTCGGAGTCATTTCATTTGTTCTTTTTATATTTAAATAGCAATTTAATAGATCATTGATCGCTCCCCATTTTTCACCCGTTATATTAGAATTTTTAATAGAATTTATTATTCTTTGCAATGTTGTTGATCCAGAACGACCCGTTGCATAAATAATTATAATTTTATCTATATCTTTGGATGCATCGTCATCAATATATTTATCCGTGTTTATTGATGAATATTCTTCAAATGAATAACTTTTTCTAATATATTTACTTATATAAATTAAAATACCAAAAAATACACATAAACTTATATAAATAATGTTTTTTATATTATCCATTACATACTATATATAAAATAAAATGATAGTGTTTTTTCAAATTTTATAAAAATGAACTAATATTCTTTTAAATTTTAAAAGAATCATGTCTACACGTATTGATTGTCCTGATGGATATATCACATTTGATATTCAAGAATTTAATCTTACCGAAAAAGTAGCATCCTTTGATTATGATCATACATTAGTCAAACCTAATCATGGAACGTTTAGCAGAAACGCCGATGATTGGGTTTGGCTTCGTGAAAATATACCCTCTATATTAAAAAATCTACATAAAGAAGGTTACTCAATTGTCATATTCACAAACCAAACAAAAAACTATAAAATTAAACAAATAAAAAATGTTTTGGAAACACTAGAGATTCCTATAAGAGTGTGGATTGCAATAGATAAAAACCTTCAAAAACCAAGTCCGTTTATGTGGAATAAATTGAATATATCTCAAACAATAAACAAAACAGAGTCGTTCTTCGTCGGAGATGCTTTAGGAAGAACAGGTGATTGGTCCAACACAGATAAGTTATTTGCTGATAACTGTGAAATTCAAATAAAATCACCAGAAGAATGTTTCCCCTTCGAAAAAAAACAATATTCAGAATTTATACCATCTCAAACACAAGAACTTGTATTAATGATGGGATTTCCAGGAAGTGGTAAAACAACATACGTAAAAAATTGTATACCCGATACTTACACTAAATTGCACGGGGATATACTAAAAACGGATGCCAAAAAGAAAAAAGCATTAAAGATTGCATTAGAAAGTAAGAAATCAGTTGTATTAGACGCCACACACCCAAACAAGGAAAAAAGAAAGACATTTATAGAAATTGCTAAAGACTATAACGTGCCTGTTAGATTGATTCATATATCTACTGATTTTGATGAATCTAAGTCTAGAAATGAGAATCGTGAACAAAAAGTACCCATCATAGTACTCTATGTTTACAGAAAAAATTATGAAGAACCAGAATTATCCGAAGGTTATAGTGATGTTATTACGGTTTAATTATTTTTGGATTATTCTTACTCTTTTCTAAAAGTTTCTCCTTCATACGTACAGTTTTATTTGAATAAATATTTCTATTTTTTTTATTCTTCAACTGAGACTTCTTATTTACTTTTGTACCATCTGCTTCTTTACGAGACATGATTCAAGTGTTACTGATGCTATATTGTTTTATTTTTAAGCTGATACAGCATCATTTTTAAAATATCTAAACAATATTAAAAACAACAAGTTATTAGTTATACAATGAATAAACAAAATAAAATACTAGAATATCCATATACAAATTCAATAAATTTCGAGATTGTACATCCTCTTTCTATAAAAGAGCGTTATAAAGATTTAGAACTAGAACCAGTTCCTGAACCTGAACCATTTGTGCAACCCACATGTCCAAGGTATAGGATACCAGAAAATAATAATAAATGTTCGGATTGTTTATGTGTAATTAGCTAGTATAAATCTCAAATAGTTATTAGTAAATGGCGAATATTATTGATAAACTCTTTTCTCTTTATGGATAACTTATTTGTCATCGATTCTTCAAAAAACTTTGTACTAACCGTCAAGGATTTAGATAGTTTCATATGTGATTCTAAATTCTCATTTATAGAGCAAAGTGTTTCATACGGAACTTCTATATCAGATATAAGTAAATTATAATCCATATTATCACCCCATACTATAAAATGTCCTTCTATGTGTTTTTTAACTTCAGTTTCTACTTCGTGTACATCAACAAACTTACCATTTGACATTTTGTAATTATCACTTTCTCTTCCTTTGAAATACAAAAAACGATCATTACTTAAAAACCCACTATCTCCTGTTTTATACCACTTTCTACCATCTTTTATAACAATAGATTTGTCTGTTGCATCTTTATTATTCCAATAACCTGACATAACAGATGGACCCGATACTAATATCTCATCATTTTCTGTAATAACTTCTACATTATCTAACAATTTACCAACAGAATTGATATCTCTAGGGAATTTTCTATGATTAACAGACACAACAGGAGATGTCTCTGTTGATCCATAACCTTCACATGGGTAAAATCCGTGTTTTTCAAAAAAAATTGCAGTATTAATATCTAGCTTAGATCCCCCAACAAAAATAGTATGTATATTTTCACCAAAAATATAAGATAATGCTTTTGGAATGATAACATCCGAGAATGGTAACTTTTCTAAATGCTTACATTTCTCTTTTATAAGCTTTAATACTCTCGGAACAACATATATATAATTTGGATTAATTTCCCTTAAATTTTTAACAAATTTTGTTTTGTCTTCTGCAATCGCTATGCAATTATTGTTCAGTATATTGTAATATAATTCCGTAGTCAAGCCAAAAATATGTGCCCAAGGTAAAATATTAAGACTTGTCATTCTCTTCCCACTATCGTCTATAAATCTCTTTTGTATACCTTCAATATTGGCCAATATATTTGCATTTGTTAAAGTTACCCCTTTCGGTGGGCCACTCGTGCCTGATGTATAAATAATAGTTGATATATCCCAATCATTCGTATGTATAGAGTACTCTTTTTCATATGGTTTTATCTTATTATCGATTGAATCTACGGTATTCTCATCACTGATAAATAATTTTGGACTACAGTCCTCTTTGATATGATTAATTTGTTTTAACGTTTGTTCTTTGTACATTGGTACCCATATGGCTCCCATAGCGTTTGTAGCAATGTTCCAAGACACCCATTCCAATGAGTTTGAACCTTTGTATAATACTCTATCTCCACTCTCTACTCCTTTATACTTTAGAGTTTCTATTGCACCAGAAATATAATTGTGCATATCATTCTGTGACGTCCACCTCCATTGTCCATCTCTTTTGCTTCCAATAACAGCCAGTGCCGAATTGAATTTTTTAAATCTAGCTGCTATCGTTCTCATGTTAATTATTTTTAGATATTATAATCGGTTTATAAACTTATTCTATATTTTGTGTCATTAAAAATACATAAATGCATATGGAATATGTCCATCGATTTTATATCTTACAAAAAATATCATTATTGTATACCCATTCCCATGTAGTCGGATTGTGTGCACACAAAATATTTTTCTTATAAATAGGAGTGCTTTTGTGTGTCACCTAAAATACATAGAGTCATATGGAGTGTGTCCGTCAATTTTATATCTTACATAAAGTACCATTATTGTATACCCATTCTCATGTAGTCGGATTGTGTGCACACAAAATATTTTTCTTATAAATAGGAGTGCTTTTGTGTGTCACCTAAAATACATAAAGT
>MDSV01115436.1_pt1 | contig 19499 bp, 6 predicted proteins | sample 810851 | NCBI WGS metagenome assembly MDSV01 (sample SAMN05326640, study PRJNA326480) | marine metagenome | isolation source: seawater | place: Atlantic Ocean: North East | collected 2012 | reverse complement strand
TTCCATCCATTTTGTTTTTTTTAAGAGGTGTTTTAAAGAAATTCTTTGATTTTTTTTTATAAATAAAGAAGGAGTAATATTAATCCCTTTTTGAGATAGTTCTCTTAAATAATGTTTGTCAATATTCCAATATATAATATCGATTGAATTTATAAAATTTGTTTTTTCTTTTGTTTGATTTATCCATGAGAAGAACTCATCAAATCTATCAAAATAGTCCCATGTAGTTCTAAAGATTACATATTTAGTAGAACTCCAATCAAAATTTTGGTCAGCCCAATCCTTTCTACAGACTTTAATTCCTATATTCTCTAATTTCTCTTGTAGTATTTGATCTTCTAACAATACTTGATTTATATACCAATTTTTAATATCTGGATCTATGTATCGATTCTCTGTAAGAATAACAATATCAAAGATCTTTTTAGTCATTTTATATTAAATTAATTTGAATAATTGTTAATTCTAACATTTATATATTAAATCAAGATATATTAGAACAACATTTATTTTTTTGATTTATTTTTGGTCTTATTTTTGCTATAATATTATATAAAAAATCAAGAATAAATGTAGGAAATATAGATAGAATTCTAAGTATTTTGTATGGTAATGGCATCATTGAGCTGATTTGTATAATTGCTTTTGATCTTAAAAAAAAGTTGTTATTTCTAATAAAAACTATTGAATCTTCATGTTGAATTTTAAATTTTTTAAGTAATTTTTTAGACTCATCGCAGTCTATTGGAATAAAGTTAATATCATTTTTCAGTTTAGTTTTAATAATTTTAATTAGATAATTACATAAACTACACTTATCATCAAATAATATGTATTTTTTGTTCATTTTAATCTAAAATAATTTGTTTTTTAAAGCCACCTTTGTTGTTTTTTATAAAACTTATACCTTTAAATGTATGTTTTTTTTCTCTACCTAGAATGTCCATTGGGATAGATATTGTGTTAACATCAGTTATTTCATTGATTGATGTTGGATTGTTATTTATTGGGACCAATTGAATATCTTCAATAGTCGTATTATTATTTAAAATAGTTGTATTAATTGTTTTTGGATGATATCCCTCTTTTAAGAAAGTAACATCATAGTTTCCTTGTATTAAATATCTGTGATAATTACCAATTGGTAAGTTTGAATATACATGAGAACTGTCAAGATCAAAGCCTAAAATTTCAACTCTTGCTTTAAGTGGTAAATCTGTAATACTATCTGTTATAATACCTCTTAATCCAAATAGTGATTGATGCATGTAATTTAAGAGTGAATTATAATTAGCATCCCACAGGATAGGTAAATCATTTGGGTCGGGTATTTTGTCATTAGATAATTCTAATGTAAATTCTCTGCAGTATCTAAAATAATTCATATAATCTTGTCTGCCACCATTTACTTCGTACCAATCATTTCCATTAGTTATACCATCATTAAGGTAGTTGAAATATCCGGTTCCACTATTTGCTTGGCATGTATCGGCATACTCATGAGCAACATATTGCCACCAATCATTATCTGCTGTAAGGTTACTCCATGTGTCCCATGGGTAATTGCATACTTCAACTCCTCCATGAATGTTAGCTGAAAGCGTAAAATTAATGGAATCTGCTAGTCCTAGAAAGATATTTGTTTCCTCTTGGTAAGGGTTTCCATCTGGATGAGGTCCATCTTGAGGGTCAGGATAGTTCCTATTTAGATCTACCCAATTTGCATTATAACGAGTTGCGAAATTTATATTCTGATTACCACCAGCATAAGCTCCATCAGGATTTGCTAAAGGATTAATCCATATATCTATTTCATTAACTAGATTTGTAATTCGCTGATTATTTCCATAGTTATCTAAGATGTAATCAATTAATCTTAATGATAAAACATATCCTGCTAATTCATCACCATGCATTGAAGAGGTATACAAGAATGAAGGTTCATTTTCTTTTTGTCCAACATTATCAGAAATTTGTATTATTAGAATTTCTCTTCCGGAGTTAAGTGTGCCTACAGAGTGCAGTTTACAAATGCTTGGGAAGGAGTCTGCAAATGCAGTTACTATATCAATATATTGTTGATAGCTAGGGTAGAAGCTCCAGCTATTTTGATTTTGATTTGTAAACTTTAGAGGTTTAAATGGTATAATTTTATGCGCAATTGATAATTCCCTAAATTTTATATACTCTTTTTTATTTGCATATGCGAAAGCTAATGTATCATTAGTTTTATGATCTATTGAAATTATATCGGATATAGTATTTAATTGACTGGTATTCTTATACTGAAATGAGAAATAAATTTCGCCTCTATCAGTAAATAGATTGTCAATATTTTGTGAGAAACTCATAATTGGTACAATTATGAATAAGAGTATTTTATTAGTCATTATTTTTAAACTTTTCGAGTATTTTATTTACTGCATCTTTGTGTATAGTAAATGTCATCATTTTTAGCTTTACATAATCTTCATGATAAAAATAAAATCCAGGTAAATTTCCATTTCGAGAACCACTTCCACTATCTTTAATCAGAAACCACCAATCATTATTATTATCAATTTTATATCCAATTAAGTGTATTGCATGATCATCAGTAGTGGTGCCATTTGAAAAGCGGAATTGTCTTGCATTTTCATCAATAAAATTTGATGGAATATCATATGATGGGATTAATGCAACATCATGTTTTGGGGAATATCCGCTCTCAGATACATCTCCACCAATAGACATAGAAAACCCGCTTTTTATTGCATTTTTAATAATATTCATAAAATCATCAAGAGGGACATTATAATAATCATCAGAACGCCACCAGTTATCAGGTACTTTATATTCTACTTTTTCCCAATATGGTTTTTGAAGTAGGCTCATAAAATCAACATATTCATTTAGTTTTAATTTTGTTAGTTGTTTCAAAAATGATTTAGGGCTATATTTTTTTCCAGCATACTTAAATGATTTTGGAGGAGAACCAATATGATAATTAAGAATTGATTTGATATTAGATATTATAATATCTTGATCCCAAAAGTTAGTTTCTTTACAATTTAGAAGATAACTTTTAATTTCTGCAAACATTTTTGCATGGTTATGATAAGGTTGTTTCGATGGCTTACCTTCATAAGCTTCATGCGGTACTATGCCATATATTAACATCATTCTTTGTACTGCATTAGTTTCTGAACCTTCTCCAAGATGCGATTTACCTCGAGTTCTTATAAATTCTTTAGCTTTTTCAATATATTCAAAATAGACAGGAAAAAGTTCCGATAGATTAATTATTTTTCCTGTGATTCTTTGAATCTCGCTCTCATAGAAAGAGATTGTAGAAAAACACCAGCAAGTTCCCGTATTACCTTGAGAGATAGGTTTTTCAGTTGGAATAATTATAAATTCATCTATGGATGTTGGAATTTCTTTATTTTCAAAATCCATTATAAATGATTTATCTAAATCTTTATCTTTTTGATTATATTTTTTAGACTCATTAATAATATTTGTGTAAAATTGATTAGAATAGTTCTCAAATTTTCCTTTATCTTGTGCTATTATGGTTAATGGGAATAATAAAAGGGCAGTAATTTTTCGCATAATTTTTAAATTTTTAGACTTATCAAATTTAGTTGAAATTTATAGTATAATTACTATCTTTAACTTAAAAAAAAACCTGTTAACAACTTGTTGAAAACTATGAAATTTAATGTATCTTTGTTGTCCATTAAAAAATGAGAAGATGAAAAGATTTATAATTATAGCAAGTTTTTTATTTTGTTTTAATCCTTTAATTTCACAAAATATAATTAGTCAGTCGGAAGTTAATTCTATAGCATGTAATGGTGGCGTTGCTACATGGAGTTTTACTATTGATATGACAACTAATTTTAGTTATCAAGCGCAAGCATTTTCAAGTGGTAGTTGGAATGATTTTGGAACTATGGTTTCTGTTTCTATTGCCACTAATAGTTTCACTATTAACAATCTTTTTGCTGGTCAGTTTAGAGTAGTTTTATTTGATGCATTTAATTTACCAACTGATACTTCAGATAATTTTATGGTATATCAGCCTGCTCCTCTTTTTAATAGTTTTACAAACTTAGATCACGTTAATTGTTTTGGAGGTAATGATGGAATTGCTACTGTAAACCCCGGTGGTGGAACTACTCCCTATACTTATTTGTGGTCTAATGGATCTACAAGTAATTCAGCTTCTGGTTTGTCGGCTGGATTATATACATGTATTATCACTGATTTTAATAATTGCCCATCTATATCTATTTCAGCTAATATTACAGAGCCTTCGACACCATTATCAGCTTCTATTCCAACCCAGACTAATGTAAGTTGTTTTGGAAATAGTGATGGTACAGCTACAGCAAATACTAGTGGAGGTACAGCCCCATATACTTATTTATGGTCAGATGGTCAGAGCACTCAAACTGCAATTGGTTTGTCACCAGCAAGTTATAATTGTACAATTACAGATTTTAATGGATGTGTTTATATTACTTCTTCTGTTAATATTACACAACCTTCGGAGTTATTAGCAACTACAACTAAAACGAATGTTAGTTGTTATGGAGGTAATAATGGAACTATTACTGCTAATCCAAGTGGGGGTACAGCCCCTTATTTTTATCTCTGGTCGGATGGTCAAAGTACTCAAACTGCGACTGGTTTATCATCAGGAATATATACTTGTATTATAACTGATGCTAATGGTTGTATTAAAAATAAAACAGTGACAATTACACAGCCTTCTACTACATTAACAGCATCTATATCACAGACAAATGTTAGTTGTTTTGGAGGTAGTGATGGTTCAGCAACAGCAAATCCAAGTGGAGGTACAGCTCCATATACTTATTTATGGTCAGATGGTCAAACTACTCAAACTGCAAATGGTTTATCTGCAATTACTTATTCTTGTACAATAGCTGATGTGAATGGATGTGTTTTTGTAATTAATTCTATAGTAATAACTGAGCCATTAGCACTATCAGTAAACTCTTCAAGTACACCTGTAAGTTGTTTTGGAGGTTCAGATGGAAGTGTTACACTTACAATTAGTGGTGGGACTCCAAGTTATTCTGTTAATTTTCTTACATATAGTTTAACTTTACCTAACATAGTAACTACACCAATGGTCATTTCAGCGGGTAGTTATTCATATACTATTACTGACACTCAAGGATGTATCTTAATTGATAATGTTAGTGTATCAGAGCCAACTTCTGATTTAATTGCTTCTATATCTCAGACTAATGTAAGTTGTTATGGAGGTAGTGATGGGTCAGCAACAGCAAATCCAAGCGGAGGTACAGCTCCATATACTTATTTATGGTCAGATGGTCAAACTACTCAAACTGCAAATGGTTTGTCACCATCAAGTTATACTTGTACAATTACAGATTTTAATGGATGTGTTTATATTACTTCTTCTGTTAATATTACTCAGCCTTCGGAGTTATTAGCAACTACAACTAAAACGAATGTTAGTTGTTATGGAGGCAATAATGGAACTATTACAGCAAATCCAAGTGGAGGTACAGCCCCTTATTTCTATCTCTGGTCGGATGGTCAAAGTACTCAAACTGCGACTGGTTTGTCAGCAGGTATTTATACTTGTATTATAGCTGATGCTAATGGTTGTATCAAAAATAAAACAGTGACAATTACAGAGCCATCTAATGCATTAATATTACCAACACCTTCATATACTAGTATTAGTTGTTTTGGAGGTAGTGATGGTACAGCAACAGCAAATCCAAGCGGAGGTACAGCTCCATATACTTATTTATGGTCAGATGGTCAAACTACTCAAACAGCTATAGGCTTATCTTTAAGCACTTTTACTTGTTTAGTTACAGATGCTAATGGATGCGTAGAGTCATCTTTTGTGACGCTTATGCAACCTCAACCTTTACAAGTTCAAATTAATTCTACAGAAGTAAGTTGTAATAGTGGTAGTGATGCAATTGCTACTGCAATACCTTCTGGAGGAACTGCTCCTTATAGTTATATTTGGTCAAATGGAACAACAACCCCTACTACTACAGGTCTTAGTGCTACAAATTATTCAGTTACAGTTATAGATAATAATAATTGTCCTTCTGTAGTTGCTACTGTTTTAATAAATGAACCATTGGCTATTTCAGCTCTAATTACAAATACTGATTCAGTTTCTTGTTTTGGAGGTGATGATGGACAGATATTTCTAAGTGTAAATGGAGGTAATGCACCATATACTTATTTGTGGTCTAATACTCAAACCTCTCAAAATGCATCAGGTTTAGTTGCTGGTAATTATACAGTTGCAATTTATGATGCAACATGTAATATTCCTGCATTTGTTTCTGTTCCTGTTTATGAGCCCAGTCCACTTTCTGCATCTGCATCTGTTCAGAATGCATTATGTTTTGGAGAATCTAGTGGGTCTATAACTGTAAATCCTATAGGTGGAACCCCTGCTTACAATTATAGTTGGAATAATGGTCAGAATTCACAAGTATTAACTAATCAATCATTTGGAATATATTCTTGTTTAGTTACTGATTATAGTGGTTGTACTACAATAGTACAAGCAACAATAGATCAACCGCAGGAGCTATTACTATCATCGCCTTCGACTGTTTCAGTTTCTTGTTTTGGTTATGATGATGGTGCAGCAACTATTATCCCACAAGGAGGTACAGCTCCATATAATTACTTTTGGTCTAATGGTCAAACAGCTCAGACATCAGTAAATCTATTTGCTGGATCTTATAGTGTAATGGTCTCTGATGCAAATAATTGTCTTTCTTCAGATACATTAGATGTTGATCAGCCATTACAGATAAATGCTATTTTAACACCTACTGATGTGTTATGTAATGGAGATACAAGTGGAAATATTCTTCTTAATAATGTTAGTGGTGCTTTAGGTCCTGTTAGTTATTTATGGTCAAATGGGAATACTACTTTTCTAAATCAAAATCTTGGTGCAGGTACTTATTATGTTACTGTCACAGATACTAATGGTTGTTTTAATACTTTTAATTCTACTATTTTAGAACCATTAGCTATATCTGCATCATTATCTTCTTCAAATATTAGTGTTAATGGTGCAAATGATGGAAGTATTTCTACAAGTATTACTGGAGGTAATCCACCTTATTCTTATTATTGGATAGGACCAAATAGTTTCTCTAGTACTAATGCTAGTATTAATGGATTAGAATCTGGTTCTTATACATTAGTTGTTACTGATGTTTCTGGATGTTCAGATCAGTTTACACAAATAATTAATGAGCCAAATTGTGATATTTTTATTTCACAAAATTACAATGCACCATTATGTTATGGAAATACATCAAGTGTTTTTTGGCAAAATAATGGAGGTTTAGCTCCTTATACTAATACATTGACTAATTCTGATGGTATAGTTCTTATAAATGGGGCACAATATCAATCTCCAAATGTACCTGTACAGTTAGCTGAGGGAGTCTATAATTTAGTTGTTACAGATGCTGCAGGTTGTTTAGGATTATGGAATATTGATGTCATTGCTCCTGATTCAATAACTGTTGATTTAAGCTTAACTGATGCATTATGTAATGGTAGTAATAATGGAACAGCAAATGCATCTGTAACTGGTGGTAATGGTTCTTATAATATTAATTGGGGAAGCTCTAATCCTAATGCATTATCTGCAGGAAATTATAATTTGGAAGTAATTGATGCAAATGGTTGTAGTTCTGGTGTAATAAATTATATTATTAGTGATCCACCTCAACTTTTGATTGATAGTGTATCAACCACTGAGGTTTCCTGTACCCCAGGAAATGATGGTACTGCAACTATACATGGTTCTGGCGGGGTCTTACCTTATACTTATAGTTGGTCAAATGGCCAAACAAGTCAGATGGCTCAAAGCTTAATAAATGGAAATTATATTGCATACTTAAATGATGCTAATAATTGTCAAGTATCTGATAATGTACAAATTGTTAGTGCACCTGCTCTGAACTTTACTATACAATCATCTGAAGTTAGCTGTATTGGTTTGAATGATGGTGCTTTATCTGCAGCTTTAGTTTCAGGTAGTGGTCCGATAACTTATAATTGGTCAAATTTATCTAACCCATCTACTATTATAAGTTCTGATTCAATTGTATCAAATTTATATGCTGGTTCATATCTTTTCTGGGCACAAGATTTGAATAACTGCATTTTTAATCAAGCAACTATTATATTAGAAGATCCAAGTACAATTTCTTTTGGATTAAATGCCAATGATATTACTTCAAATGGAGCAAATGATGGATGGATAAATACTATTGGTCTTACTGGAGGTCAGTCTCCTTATACTTTTTTCTGGACGGGTCCAAATGGTTTTACTGCTATTACTCAGAATATAGCAACATTACAATCAGGTACTTATACATTAACAATTACTGATGCAAATGGTTGTCAATTTTCACAATCTGCTGTTATTAATGAGCCTAGCTGTAATGTAGCAGTTAATGTTAATATTATTCAACCACTTTGTCATGGTGATAATGGTAGTATTACATGGTCAAATACAGGAGGAGTTCCTGCTTATCAAAATATAATTACAGATTTGAGTTTACCATTGTCCTTATATAATGGTTTTGGTAGTACTGGGTCTTTTTCTTTGGCAGAGGGATATTATACATTACAAGTTGCTGATCAATATGGTTGTTTAGATCTAATAAACATCACAATAACTGAACCTGATCCTGTGATTCCAGAATATACTATATCTGATGTTTCATGTTTTGGTGGTTCAGATGGCGTAATTACAGTTAACCCTACTGGTGGTACAGGTGTATATTCAATAAATTATGGAACACCAAATCCATCCCAATTATCAGCAGGAACATATTCTTTTACAGTCACAGATAACAACGGTTGTCAGAGCTTCCCTTTTTCAAATACTTATGTTATTAATGAACCAAATGATATTATAGTAACAACAAACTCTAGTCCTGTGACTTGTTTTAATGGTAATGATGGGACCGCATCTGTATCTGCAATAGGAGGTACTTTACCTTATTCATATTTTTGGCAGGGTTCTGGTGCTACTACATCAAATATAAGCAATCTTAATGAAGGTATTTACTTTGTTAATGTAACTGATAGTAATGGTTGTTATTCAAGTGTATCTTTATCTTCTCAAGTAATTGTTACAGAACCAACTACTGCTTTAGGTGGTTCTATTAATTCTACAGATGTTGTTTGTTATGGAGATGATAATGGATCTGCTACAGCAAACCCAAGTGGAGGAACGGCTCCTTATTCTTTTTTATGGTCAGATGGTCAGACAAATCAAACCGCATATGGTTTACTAGCAGGAATATACTTTTGTACTGTCACTGATGCAAATGGATGTATAACTACTTTAAATGTTACAATAAATGAACCAAGTGAGATATTACCTGGTTTAAATATAGTATCCCCTTCATGTTATGGTTTAAGTGATGGAACGGCATCTTTAAGTCCATCTGGAGGAACAGGAAGTTATAACTTTGTTTGGGCTGCTATTCCTACTACTAATTCTATTATTGCAAATTTAAACTCAGGATGGTATTCTGTAGTTGTCACTGATTCTGATGGATGTAATACAACTAATTCACCTGTTAATTTTTATGTACCTCAACCAGATAGTTTAATCTTAAGTACAAGTGAATTAAATGGTACTAGCTGCTTTAATGGAAATGATGGTGCTGCTAATGCAATTGCCTCTGGTGGTACGCCAAATTATAATTATACTTGGTTAGATTCATTAGGAAATATTATATCAATTAACTCTATTGTGAATGGATTGAATGCCGCTTCATATTCTGTTATTGTTAGTGATCTAAACGGTTGTCTTGATAGTGCCGAGGTTTTAATTTCTTCAGCTTCTCAACTAGTATCAAACATTACTATTACACCAGCATCTTGTTTTGGCGGTAATGATGGTATTGCAACAGCTTCTCCTTCAGGTGGTACTCCACCATATTCTTATCAATGGACAGGAGGACAAGCTATTAGTACTAATTTAGTTTACTCATCATTAAATGCTGCAACAACTTATTATTTTAGTGTTATAGATGCTAATGGCTGTAATTTATATCAGGAACCTGTAAATATTTCTGAACCAACACCTACTGTATTAAATTTTAGCATATCAGACTATAATGGATTTAATATTAGTTGTTTTGGTTCTTCAGATGCTTCTATTACAGTAAATGCTTCAGGAGGTACTAGTCCATATGAATTTTCTGAGCAAAATATTCTTTTCACTACAGATTCAATTTTTACTAATATTAATTCTGGTTGGTTCTTTTTATATGTGAGAGATGATAATGATTGTGTTACATTAGATAGTGTTGCTATAACATCACCATTAATCTTAGATCCAAACATTATTGTTTTAAATAGCTTAGCATGTGTCGCTGGTACTGATGGAGAATTAGGTTCTGCTCCTCAGGGTGGTGTAGCACCTTATACATATTTTTGGTCAAATTTCTCAGTGAGTAATACCATTTCAGGACTAAATCAAGCAAGTTATACTGTTGATGTTACAGATTTAAATGGTTGTATTTCTTCAGAAACGTTTGCTTTGAATCCAGATTTTGAGATTACATCTACAACATCTACTACATTGGTTAGTTGTACTGGCGCTTCAGATGGTACTGCTATTATCCAAGCTAGTGGAGGGACATCTCCATATTCGTACTTATGGAATGATGGTGTTTCTAATTTTAGTACTAATGATACTATTAACGGCTTAAGCCCCGGACCTTATGCATGTATAATAACTGATTCAAATGGTTGTATGGGTTATGATACTATTAATATTATTGAATCTACAACAAGTCTAGTTATTGATTCTTCATTGACTAATGATGTAAGTTGTTATGGTGGTAATGATGGTTCTGCAATTGTATATTCTAGCGGAGGAATAGGAGATTATACTTATCAATGGAATGATATCAATTCGCAGTCTACACAACAAGCAGTTGGTTTACAAGCAGGTACATTTATAGTTACAGTTACGGACTCTGCTTTATGCTCAGTTTTTGATACAGTTGTTATTTTTGAGCCTGTAGAGTTAGATGTTCAAATTATCTCTAACTCTGATATATCTTGTTATGGACTATCAGATGGATCTTTAGTTAGTTCTGTGATTGGTGGTACTTCACCTTATTCTTATTCTTGGAGTGGTCCTAATCTCTACATATCTAATCTATCTTCTATTGATAATCTTTTCGCTGGTTCTTATGTATTATCTGTTATAGATGATAAAGGTTGTGAGGATACAGTTTCCTGGATGATTTCAGAGCCTATGCCTTTATCAATTATAGTTGATGTAATTAATCCTTTATGTAAAAATGACCTTAATGGTATTATTGATATTCAAATTAGTGGAGGAAATCAACCATATGATGCTAATTATATTTCAGGTGTTACTACATATCCAGCTAATGATTCTATTATAATTACTGGAGTAGGGGCTAGTTCTGGAACACTTTATGTTTTTGATAGTAATGGTTGTGAACAGACAATTCCTATTAATTTGATAGAACCTTCTCAATTGCAAATTAATAATGTCATTGAAATTAATCCTACATGTTTTAACTATAATGATGGTAGTGCAAGTATTGAGGTTTATGGTGGTGTATCTCCATATTCATACATATTGCTTGATGATGAAGACAATAGTATTAGCTCTAATTCTACATCTAGTGGTTTAGGTGAAGGGGCTTATATATATATAGTGAATGATGTAAATGGATGTAATGATTCTATAGATATTAGTATTGTTTCTCCAGCTGAGATCAATATCACACAATTACCATCATGTTATGGCTCAATTTCAGTCGAAGCATCAAATGTTATCGGTGATTATCAAATCTATTGGGATAATGCGTTAGATACAATATATATTGATGGTCTGTCTCCAGGAGTATATTATGCAACAGTAATTGATAGTCTAGGTTGTACAAAGATAGATTCTTTTATAGTTAACGATCCTTTCAACTATTCAATTAGTGATGCAACTTGTTTTTCATCGGCTGATGGATCAATTTATTTTGAAAACCTAAGCAGTAGTTTTCCCCCATATTCATTGATAGTTAATAATGAGTTATTAGATGATAATATAATGGATACATATTTATTAGATAATTTATTAGTAAATAGTTATCAGATTGAACTAATTGATAATGGTGGTTGTGAAATATTTAATAGTGTTTTGGTTGTTGATTATATTGGAGGTTCAAATTGTCTAAATACGCCATTGGTTATCTCACCAAATTCTGATGGAACCAATGATACTTGGAGACCTGCTACTAATATAGATGAAGAGATATCTGTTACTATTTATAACAGGTGGGGACAGATTGAGTTTTTTGATAAAGGAAATAGTCAAATAATTGAATGGGATGGTACAACAACTGAAGGTAATTTTTTACCAACAGCTGATTACTATTTTGTAATACGTTTCAGTAATCAGAATACAATGCCTGATAAGACAGGAGTGATAACTTTGATAAGATAAAAATATGAAAAAGATAATTTTAATATTAATCGCAATTTTTTGTGTTAAAACTGGATTTACTCAACAATTTCCATTACAATCACAATATCAATTTAATTATTCATCGATAAATCCAGCTGCTGTTGGTGAATATGATCATCTAAAGATGGTCGCATCGTATCGAAATCAATGGGCCGGATTTAACACCCAAAATGATCAACCTATCGCTACTCAGTATGTTACCTTTAATCGAGGGTTTGGAACTAATGGTTTAGGTATAACATTATTAAATGATAATACTGGTGGGGCATTTAATACGACAGGTTTTAGATTAAGTTATTCTCATAAAGTTATTTATGATACTCATAAATTATTTTTAGGAGTTTCCGGAGGTGGTTCAAAAATTAAGATGAATAATTCTAGTTTTAATGATCCAGCTATTTTAGCTAATTCTGATTTTCTTCCAGAAGCTACTTTTGGGGCTTATATTTTAATAAAAGATTGGAAATTTGGACTTTCTATTCCTGGAATGTTAAATCAGAATATTGAATTAACTAGCTCAGGTGATAATGAAATTCAAACTCATTTTTATACAATGATTTCTTACACTAAGGAATTAAATGATTATTGGTTTTTATATCCATCTGTTTTAATTAAGAATACTGACAATCATCAACAGGTTGATGCAAATTTAACTGTTAAAATTAGGGACCAAATTTGGTTTGGAGCTTCATACAGAACAAGTCCTAATGAGAATAGTTTAGTACAAGAAGCCTTTGGTCCATCTTTTTATCTAGGAATTGATTTAGGAAGATTCTTTTCAATTTATTCTCATGATCTTTCATCGGGAAACATGTCATCATACCCTACACATGAGATTACATTAGGATATGATTTTATACCAGATGCAGAAGTTGATAATAAACAATATAAAATTGAAGAGAAAGTTTTATATGATAAGGATAAAGATGGCGTCATAGATTCTCTTGATTTATGTCCTGATGAATTTGGCAAAAAAGATGCAAATGGATGCCCAGATTTTGATAATGATAATATTCCTGATAAATATGATCTTTGTCCACATTTATATGGTAGTATGATTACACAAGGTTGTCCTGAATTAACTTCTAATGAATCTAATATTCTTTCTTTAGCTTTGAAAGATTTAAAATTTGATATAAATAAGTCAGTTATTAAATATGAATCTTTTGGATCACTAACAAATTTAGTTCATTTAATGCATAAGAATCCAAATATGATTCTGAGTATAGAAGGTCATGCTTCCTCTGATGGTTCATCATTATATAATTTAAACTTATCGGCTCAAAGATCAAAAGCGGTGCAGCAATTTTTTATTGATAGAGGTATACCTAAAGAAAGGCTAAATATTGATTTTTATGGAGAGGATGCTCCCTTAAATAGTAATAGTACTGAGGAAGAAAGAGCAGAGAACAGGAGAGTTCATTTTGCAATTAAATATCATTTGATTGATAAAATTAGAGCTAATGAAATACAGTCTGAATATGATTCTCTTCTTGGTCTTATGTATGGTAATATTTCTGAAAATGTGTTACAAAATATAGCTAGTATACCTGATTCAAATGAAGAATCTGAAATTTCAAATGTTTCTGAAGTTAATTTAGAATTTGATGCTGATACTGTTATAGTAAATGTTGAACAACAAAATGAGATTGAAGAAAAGCCTAAATATTTTGTAATTGTTCAGGTTTTTTCTAATGTTGAAAATGCTATTAACTATACTGATAATAATAAAGAGTTTCTTGAATATACTTCAATAAATGATAAATATTATGTGTTTGCCTTTAGCAGTCATAACAGAAAGGAAGCTGAGGAATATCGAGATAATTATTATAGTGAATCCTGGATCTTAGGACCTAGATAAGTAAGATTTATTATAATTAATTTACATGTTTCTTCTATATTGACCGCCAACCTCAAATAGGGCATTAGTAATTTCTCCTAAAGAGCAAATTTTTGTAATTTCTATTAATGATTCAAAGATGTTTTTATTCTGAATAGCAGTTTCTTTTAACTGGTTAATCAAAATTTTTGAGTTCTTTTTATTGCCATTATGTAGTGCTTTAAGCATAGAGATTTGATATTTTTTTTCTTTCTCAGTTGCACGGATAACTTCATTAGGGATTATAGTAGGAGATCCTTTTGTATTTAAAAATGTATTAACACCAATGATTGGATACTTTCCAGAATGTTTTAAGGTTTCATAATGTAAACTTTCTTCTTGTATTTTACTTCTTTGGTACATTGTCTCCATTGCTCCAAGGACTCCCCCTCTTTCAGTAATTCTATCGAATTCATTTAGTACCGCTTCTTCTACCAAATCTGTTAGTTCTTCTATAATAAATGCTCCTTGTATAGGGTTTTCATTTTTTGTGAGTCCTAATTCTTTATTAATTATTAATTGGATAGCCATAGCTCTTCTTACAGAATCTTCAGTAGGTGTCGTAATAGCTTCATCAAAGGCATTTGTATGTAATGAATTACAGTTGTCGTAAATAGCATAAAGCGCCTGTAGAGTAGTTCGAATATCATTGAAATCAATTTCTTGAGCATGTAAAGATCTACCAGATGTTTGAATATGGTATTTTAGTTTTTGCGATCTTTCATCTGCTCCATATTTATTTTTCATAGCTTTTGCCCAAATTCTTCTTGCCACTCGACCAATAACAGCATATTCTGGATCTACTCCGTTGCTAAAGAAAAATGATAAATTTGGTCCAAAATCATTAATATTCATACTTCTACTTAGATAGTATTCAACATAAGTAAAGCCATTAGCAAGGGTAAAAGCCAGTTGTGAAATTGGATTTGCACCTGCTTCAGCAATATGATATCCTGAAATTGATACAGAATAAAAATTTCTAATATTATTCTTAATAAAATAACTTTGTACATCTCCCATCATTTTTAGTGCAAATTCAGTAGAAAAAATACAAGTGTTTTGTGCTTGATCTTCTTTTAAGATATCTGCTTGGACAGTCCCTCTAACTTTGGTTAAAGTTTCTTGTTTAATTTTATTATAAATATCTTTATCTAAAACTTCATCTCCTGTAACTCCAAGTAAAGTAAGTCCTAAACCATTATTGCCTTCAGGTAAATCTCCTTGATATTTTGGTTTATCTATCCCTTTGTTTTTATAAATTAATGCAATTTTTTTATTTATCTGTTTTGTAAGTCTATTTTTTATAATGTATTTCTCACATTCTTGGTCAATAGCTGCATTCATAAAATATGCTAATAAAATTGGTGCTGGACCATTAATTGTCATACTTACTGAAGTCATAGGGTTTGCTAATTCAAATCCTGAGTATAATTTTTTCAAATCATCTAGGCAGCAAATTGATACTCCAGCATTACCAATCTTTCCATAAATATCTGGTCGTTTAGCTGGGTCATTTCCATATAAGGTAACAGAGTCAAATGCAGTCGATAATCTTTTGGCTGACATACCTGAACTTAACAGATGAAATCTTTTATTTGTTCTTTCAGGGCCTCCTTCACCAGCAAACATTCTTGTTGGATCTTCACCTTCTCTTTTAAATGGAAAAAGCCCTGCTGTATATGGGAATTCTCCAGGAACATTTTCTTGTAGCTGCCATTTCAATAAATCGCCCCATGCTTCATATTTAGGTAAGGATATTTTTGGAATATATGATCCTGAAAGTGTAACAGATTTAGTCTCAATTGATAAATCTTTATCTCTCACCCTATATTTAAAAAATTCATTTTGATATTTTTCTTTTACATTTTGCCAATTATCAATTATAATTTTATTTTTAGGGTCTAGTTCAGATATTAAATTTTCATATTCATGTTCAATATGAGATTTAATTTTTTTGGATGAATTATCTAGTATATCTATAGTTTTCTTTAAAGCAAATAATTTTTGTGCAATTTCTTTTTGCTTCTCAACCCATTTGTCATAAGCTTTATTGTTTTCTGTAATTTCAGATAGATATCTGACTCTATGTGGAGGTATGACAAATATTTTTTCGCTTATTCTACTAGAAATTTTAGAGATAGATTTAAAATCACCTAATTTTTTTTCATAAAATTTGTCTATGATTGCTTTGTATAAAGTATTTATTCCAGGATCATTAAATTGTGATGCAATTGTTCCAAATACTGGCATATTATCAAGACTTTCATTAAATAGATTATTATTTCTTTGGTATTGTTTTTTAACATCTTTTAGTGCATCTAGACTTCCTCTTTTATCAAATTTATTGATTGATATAATATCAGCAAAATCTAGCATATCTATTTTTTCTAGTTGAGTTGCTGCTCCATATTCTGGTGTCATTACATATAATGAGATGTCAGAATGTTCTAGTATTTCAGTATCAGATTGGCCAATTCCAGAGGTTTCTAAAATAATCAGATCATAATTAGCAGTTTTTAAAATATTGAGGGCATCATGAATATGTGCGGAAAGAGCAAGGTTTGCTTGCCTTGTAGCTAGAGATCTCATATATACCTGTCCAGAATTTATAGAATTCATTCTAATTCTGTCTCCTAGTAGAGCTCCTCCGCTTTTTTTCTTTGATGGATCAACTGATATAATTGCAATATTCTTGTCTTTGAATTCAGTAATGTATCTTCTCACTAATTCATCAACTAAGGAAGATTTTCCAGCACCACCTGTTCCTGTAATACCTAATATTGGTGTAGTTGATTTTTTTGCAATATTTTTTATTTCTGTTAAATGCTTAGAATGAAGCTTAGGACAGTTTTCTGCTGCTGATATCATACGAGAAATAGCATTTACATTTTTTTTTGAAATTTCATTAACTCCCCCTAATATTTGATCACCAATTAAGAAATCACAACGTTGAATAAGATCATTTATCATTCCTTGTAGTCCCATTTTTCTTCCATCATCCGGATGATAAATACGGTTTATTCCGTAAGCTTCTAATTCTTTAATTTCTTCAGGAAGTATTGTTCCTCCTCCTCCAGCAAAAATTTTAATTTGAGGAGCTTTCTTTTCCCGTAATAGATCATACATGTATTTTAGATATTCAGAATGTCCTCCCTGGTATGATGTCATTGCAATCGCATGTACATCTTCTTCAATTGCACAATTTACAACTTCCTCTACGCTTCTATCATGCCCCAAATGAATTACCTCACATCCTGTAGCTTGAAGAATCCTTCTCATTATATTTATTGCTGCATCATGTCCATCAAAAAGCGAAGCAGCAGTAACAATTCGTACTTTATTTTTTGGTTTATATTTTTTTTCTTCTTGCATCTATAAGATTTTATCTAATTTGCAAAGATAATAATTCGTAAATAGTTACTTGATATATAAACTAAATACATTCAATTTGAATATAAGATTCACTTACTTAAAATATAAGAAAAAGTCTTAATAGCTTCTAATGGATATTAACTTGTCAGTTAAAATTTTAATTTTCGATTTTATATCGTTCATTTTGTTTTTTTCATTCTCAATAACCTGAATTGGGGCTTTAGCAATAAAATTTTTATTATTTAATTTAGCTTGTACAGATTTTAAGAAGCTATTATTGTACTCTAGTTCTTTTTCTAACTTTTTAATTTGGGATGCCGTATCAATAGTATTTTTGATTGGTATAAAAAATTCATTGGCTTCTATCATAAATGAGAATGAAGATGATGGCTTTTCAGATATTGCGTTTATACATGATAAGTTTCCAAGTTTTATAATAATTTCATTAAAATTATATTTGTTTTTTTTATGATTAATTTTTTCAAGTACTAACTCCTCTTTGTTTGAAATGGATTGTTCCTTTCTTATTGTTCTAATAGCAGATATTACTTTTTTGGATTGCTCAAACTCTTTTAACAGTAGATTGTCAAAATTTGAGGATTCTGGCCATTTAGATACTACTATATCTTCTTTTCTTTGTCTTAATAAGTGCCAGATTTCTTCAGAAATAAATGGCATAAAAGGGTGTAGTAATTTTAGTGTTTTCTCAAATTGATTAATAGTAGAATTATAAGACGTGAAATCAATAGGGCTACCATATTTAGGTTTAATTATTTCTAAATACCATGAGCAAAAATCATCCCAGACAAGTTTATATATACACATAAGAGCTTGCGAAATTCGATACTTTGAGAATAATTCATTTATCTCATTTATAGTCTTATCAATTTTATTTTCGAACCATATAATAGCTTGTTTAGAGCTCTCTGGTTGTTTGCATTTTGTTACTTTCCATCCTTTAATTAATTTTAGTGAATTCCATATTTTATTTGAGAAATTCCGTCCTTGCTCACAGAGTGCTTCATCAAAAGGAAGATCATTTCCAGCTGGAGCACATAATAGCATACCTACTCTTACACCATCAGCACTATATCTTTCCATTAATTTTATTGGATCTGGAGAATTACCTAAAGACTTACTCATCTTTTTCCCATTTTTATCTCTAACAATTCCATTAAAGAATACATTTCTAAATGGAATCTTTCCTCTATATTCTTGACCAGACATAATCATTCTTGCTACCCAAAAAAATATTATCTCAGCACCAGTAACTAAATCATTTGTTGGGTAGTAATATTCTATTTCATTGTTACTAGGATTGCGTATTCCATCAAAAACAGATATTGGCCATAACCATGATGAGAACCATGTGTCTAAAACATCTTCATCTTGTCTTAAGTCATTAAGAGTAAGATTAGGATTTTCTTTTTGAGCTAGTAAAAGTGCTTCTTCTATATTTTGTGCAACAACAAACTTATTATTTTCATAATAGTAGGCAGGAATTTGTTGCCCCCACCACAATTGACGAGATATACACCAGTCTTTAATATTTTCCATCCAGTGACGGTAAGTGTTTTTTAATTTAGAAGGATGAAGTTTTATCTTGTTATTCATCACATCTTCAAGAGCAGGTTTAGATAATTGTTCCATTTTGCAAAACCATTGCATCGATAATTT
>MDSV01071035.1_pt1 | contig 19504 bp, 19 predicted proteins | sample 810851 | NCBI WGS metagenome assembly MDSV01 (sample SAMN05326640, study PRJNA326480) | marine metagenome | isolation source: seawater | place: Atlantic Ocean: North East | collected 2012 | reverse complement strand
TTTATATTATATTTTAGTTTAACTAATAATGTATATGAACTTGTTCCAGCCCTAGGTTTGTTTGCTGCTGCTGGTTTTAGAGTGCTTCCATTAATAAATCGCTTGGTAACGTCATATCAAAAAATTAATTTTTCATTACCCGCAGTTTCAACAATTTATTCAGAAATTATAAATAATAGTTTTAGTAATAAAGAAATTAAAAATGTTAAAAATTTAGCATTTGAAGATAAAATTTCATTAAAATCTCTAGATTTTAAGTATGATAACACTTCTAATTTTGTTTTTAAGGATTTAAATTTTGAAATTAAACATGGAGATACGATAGGTATTTTTGGTGAAAGTGGTACAGGTAAAACAACATTTGTAAATTTACTTACTGGCTTAATACATCCTACTAAAGGAACTATATCAGTAGATGGAGTATCAATTGACTCAAATCTTAGGTCTTGGCAAAGAAATATTGGATATGTTCCACAAAAAGTATTTATAATTGATGACACAATACTAAATAATATATGCCTAGGTTTAGAAAAAGAATTAGTTAATACAAAGCAACTTAATTTAATTTTAAAGCAAGTTAATTTAGACAAATATGTATCTAATTCAAAAGATAATCTAAATACAATGATAGGTGAAAATGGCTCTAGAATTTCTGGAGGGCAAATTCAAAGAATTGGAATTGCAAGGGCAATATATTCAAATGCTGATATATTAATTTTTGATGAATCGACCAGTTCGTTAGATCCAGATAGTGAACAAAAATTTTTAGACACAATTAGTCTTTTTAAAAAATTTAAAACTATAATAATTATTTCTCATAAATTAAGTACTTTATCGATATGTGACAAGACATTTTTACTTAAAAATAATCAGCTAATTAAAGCAAATGACTTATCCATTAATTAGTATAATTCTACCAACCTACAATGGTAGTGAATTAATTCGTGAAGCTTTAGAAAGTTTAATTAAACAAAACTATCCAAATATTGAAATATTTATTTCAGATGATAATTCAACAGATGATACTTATGAAATTTGTCAAAAATATAAAAAAAAATACAAAAATATATTTCTAACTAAAAATAAATTTAATCTAGGAGGAACTGAAAATTTTTTAAAAACATTTAAAGATAATGCCAGAGGGGAATTATTTCTATGGGCCCAGCAAGATGATATTTGGGATCAAAATTTTTTGTCAAAACTTTATAATGAGATGTCGAAAGATAAAAATATATTAATTAGTATGTGTAAAACAGCTGTATTTTTAGAAAATTCTCAAAAGATAATTGATTATTATGCTTTTGATGGAGAATTTAATCCAAATAAAATGAATAACTTCAAATTGGCAAAGCACACTTTAAAATGTTTCTTTCCAGGAGTTAAAATGCCGAAATTCAATATATTTATTCATGGTTTAATTAAAACATCATACTTTAAGAGTATTTTAAATAAATATCCTGGACTTTTTGCGACAGAAAGACATTTATTGGTTCAAATGGCATTAATAGGTAGATTTCAATATATTTCAGAAATACTTTATTTTAGAAAAATATATATTGATGAAAATAGACGTAAACATACAGGAAGTTATAAGTTTAGAAATGTATGGTACTCCCCTTTAAGAAATTTAATTCAAATTTTGTTTTCAGTTTTTAGCTCTAATGAATTAACATTTGTGAAAAAAACTTATATTATTCCAATTATGATTAATTATTATATAGAGAGAGTGCTGTTATTTTTAATCCCAAAATTAAAAATTATTATGCCAAAAAGTATATATATTTACATAAAAAAAAACTTAATAGGTAATAGATGAAAGGAATAATTTTAGCTGGAGGAAAAGGAACAAGGTTATACCCAATTACAACAACTATTTCAAAGCAATTACTACCTGTTTACGATAAGCCAATGATATATTATCCTTTAACTACTCTAATGTTTGCCGGCATTAAAGAATATTTAATTATTTGTAATGAAAAAGATTTAGAAAGTTATAAAAAATTGCTTGGCAATGGTTCAAGTTGGGGGTTGAAAATTGATTATGAGATCCAACACAAACCTAATGGAATACCTGAGGCATTAGTAATTGGTGAGACTTTTCTTAAGAAAAATGATTGTGTTTTAATTCTTGGTGACAATATTTTTTATGGACATAATTTATCAAGCTATTTAAATTTAGGAATAAAAAATAAACCAAAAAATGGTGCTACAGTTTTTACTTATAGAGTTAATAATCCAGAAAATTTTGGTGTTGCACAAATAAATAAAAAAAATAAAATAACAAAAATTATTGAAAAGCCTAAATCAACAAAGTCTAATTTTGCAATTACTGGGCTATATATCTATAGTAATAATGCTATCAAATATTCTAAATCACTAACTAAATCACGAAGAGGTGAGTTAGAAATTACTGATTTAAATAATATTTACCTAAAAAAAAATAGACTAAGTTCAATTCAATTAGGAAGAGGAATTGCCTGGTTAGACACAGGAACATATGAGTCTATGATGCAAGCAAGTGAATTTATAAGGACTATAGAGCAAAGACAGGGCTTAAAAATAGCCTGTCCTGAAGAAGTTGCTTGGAGAAATAAATGGATTTCTAAAAAACAATTAGTTAAAATTTCAAAACTTTATAGTAACAGTACTTATGGAAAATATTTGCAAGATATAATTAATTCTTAAAATGAAATTTAGCAAATTTGCATTTGATGGGGCGTTCAAAATAGAGTTCCAAAAATTTCAAGATACAAGAGGGTCTTTTTTTGAATTATTTAAGGATTATGAATTTAAAAAAAATATAAAATTTAAATTTGTTCAAGATAACATTTCAGTTTCAAAAAAAAATACTTTAAGAGGTATTCATTACCAATATAAAAACCCACAAGGTCATCTAGTAACTATTATACAAGGAAAAATTTTTGACATTGGTGTGGATTTAAGAAAAAAATCAAAAACATTTGGAAAATATGCATCTATAATTTTAGATGATAGTAATACGACAGGTGTATTTTGGCCTCCAGGGGTTGCTCATGGTTTTTTAGCCTTGTCTAGCAAGAATATTATAAGCTATAAGTGTACAAATTATTATAGTTCTAAGTATGAAAAAGGGATAAAATATAATGATGAAATTTTAAAAATTAAGTGGCCAATAAATAAAAATAATATAAATATATCTTCTAAAGATCTTAATAATTATGATTTTTTAACTGTAAAACAAAAGTATTTACCGAGATTATAATATGAATTGCAGAGTATGTGGTGATAAAATATCTGAATTTATGACTTTTGGCAAAATGCCAATTGCTAATAATTTTTTAGAAACCAAAGATTTTAATGATGAGTATTTTTTTGAACTTGCACCCTCATTTTGTGAGTCTTGCCACTCATTCCAGTTATTGGAGCAACCAGACCCAGATAGAATGTTTCATGAAAATTATGCCTTTTTTTCACAAACCTCAAATAGTATGAAAATTCATTTTAAGAGTCTTGCTAATAAAATTAAGGAAGATTATTTTAAAAGTACAAAACCATTTATTGTAGAGTTAGGAAGTAATGATGGTATATTACTTAAAAATTTTGTAAATTCTGATTGTGAACATCTCGGAGTAGAACCATCTAAAAATGTAGCAGATGAAGCTCTAAAAAATAATGTAAGATCAATAGTAAAATATTTTTCTTCTAATCTTGCAGATGAAATTATTGAAGAAAATGGAAAAGCTGATGTCGTTACTTCTGCTAACGTAATGTGCCACATACCAGACATTAATGATGTAGCTAAAGGAATATCAAAATTATTAAAGGATGATGGTGTTCTTATTTTTGAGGATCCTTATCTTTTATCAACAATAGAAAAAATATCATATGACCAAATTTATGATGAGCATGTATTTTTATTCTCAATTCTTTCAGTTAATTCTATTTTTAGTAAATTTGGGTTATATCTTTTTGATGTTGAACCTCTAAATACTCATGGAGGTTCTATGCGATACTATCTTAGAAAAAATAAGAATATTATAAAATCTAAAAATTTAGAGATTTATGAAGAAAAAGAAGCTAAGGCCAAACTTAATAGCATCCAAACATATATACAATTTTCTAAAAGTGTAGAGAAATCAAAAAATGACCTTATAAATTTACTTATAAACCTAAAAGCTGAAAAAAATAAAATTTTTGGATATGCAGCTACTTCAAAAAGTACTACTGTATTAAATTACTGCAATATAGACTCAAGTATCATTGAAGGTATTTTTGATACTACTCCTATAAAGCATAATAAATTTAGTCCCGGAAAACATATTCCAATTTTAAATTACTCTGATTTTTCTAAAATAGATTTAAAATATTTATATAACTTTGCTTGGAATCATTTTGATGAAATATTGTTGAAAGAAAAAGACTACCAAAGAGATGGAGGTAAGTGGATTACCCATGTCCCTTATCCAAGAATAGTATGAGAATTGACTTTGCCTCCCCAGTAAAATTTTATAAAAAAAATAAAAAAAAAATCTTAACTTCAGTTACTAAGGTTTTAGATGCAAATCAGTATATTCTTGGACCTAATGTTAAAAAACTTGAAAATAATTTTTCAGAATATCTTGGAAATAAATATTCTATAGGTGTTGGTAATGGTACTGATGCATTAGAAATAGCCCTAAGATCTCTAGATATTAAAAAAAACGATGAAGTTATAACTGTATCACATACTGCTATTGCAACAGTATCAGCAATAGAAATGATAGGTGCCAAACCTATATTAATTGATGTTTGTGAAGATGATTATAACATGAATCCTGATATGTTAGAAAATAAAATTAATTCTAAAACTAAAGCTGTTATAGTTGTTCATATATATGGCAATTCATCAAAAATATCTAAAATCAAATCTATTTGTAAAAGAAAAAAAATTTTTTTGGTTGAAGATGTATCTCAAGCACACGGTGCAAAATATAAAAATAAAAAATTAGGAACTTTTGGTGATGTAGCTTGTTTTAGCTGTTATCCAACTAAAAACCTTGGTTCATTTGGTGATGCGGGCCTAATTTCAACGAATAGTTACAAAATATATAAAAATTCAAAATTATTCAGAGAGTATGGATGGAGTATTAAAAATAAAAGTGATGTATTTGGAAGGAATTCAAGGCTTGATGAAATACAAGCGACTTTTTTAAATATTAAGTTAGAAAATCTTGATAAAGACAATAAAAAACGTAAAATTATTGCAAATTATTACAAAGAAGAACTTTCTGAATTAGAATTTATTTTACCACAAAATAGTAAACTATCTGAACATGTTTATCACATCTTTGCTATAAGATATAATGATAGAGAAAATTTAATAAAATATTTAAATAAAAAGGGAATCTTTCCTGGTATTCATTATCCAATACCTATCCATAAGCAAAATTCTTATACTCGTAAGTATGGAAAATTATCTTTACCTGTTACTGAAATGATATCTAATGAGGTTTTATCTCTTCCAATTTATCCAGAACTTAAGGAAAAAGAATATAAATATGTAGTCAAAGTAATTAAAGAATTTATGTACATGAATAATAGGCGTATTATTTGGAGTAATAAAAATTATAAAAATTCAAAAAAAAAAATAACTTTTTTTGAGAAAAATAAATGGATAGATAGGCAAATTAATATTTTAGATAATATATATAAAAAAAAAGAATTAAATTTAGAAAATAATTCTAATATTTTTTTTACAAAATACATTGAAAAATTTATTACTAAAAAGCAAATAAATAATTTAAAAATATTAGATTTTGGAGGGGGAGTTGGGCAAGATTATTTTAATATAGAAAAGAAATTTATAAACAAAAAAAAACAAATCTCATCCTACTCAATTGTTGATCTCCCAAAAATTATTAAATTATCAAATAATTATAATAAAAAAAAATTAAATGAAGATAAATTAAAATATTATAGTAATTTTAAAAAAATCAATGATTTCAATATATTTTATTCATCTAATTCTATTCAATACTTAAACGATACTTATAAATTTTTTATGAAAGTATTTAATTACCAGCCAAAGCTTATTTTTTTATGTGGAATTTTAACTGGTGAAATTCCTACTTTTTATGCTTATCAAAAATACTATGATGAGTATATTAAAGTTAGGTTTTTAAACTTTTCTGAACTTAATTCTTTTTTTTCTAAAAATAAATATAAATTAGTGGTTTCAGAATTTTCAAAGCAAAAATATTTTGGAAAAGTTATGGATTTACCGATGAATAATTTTTATAGTGCATTTAGAATAAAAAGAAAATTAAATTTACTATATGAAAGAAATTAGTGAAAAAAATTATAACAAAAAAACAGTATTTTGAACTCAACAAAACTTTTGCAAAAAAAATGCAAAAAGATAAAAAATTAATTAACAAAGCCTCAAAATTCTTTGTGGAAGCTGATAAGTACAGATGGTTATATCAATTTTCCTGGATGGGTGAACCCATTATAAACTTAACAACTGATATGTTTGCAATACAAGAAATTATCTACAAAACAAAACCTAAAAATATTATTGAAATTGGTGTAGCTTGGGGAGGCTCACTCTTGTTTTATGCCTTTTTACAAAAATTTTTTAGTAATGGCAATGTAATTGGTGTAGATATATTTATACCACGCGATCTTAGACAAAGAATAAACAACCATAATAAAAAGTTAAATAATATAAGTTTAATTAAAGGAAGTAGTCTCGATAGTAATGTAATTAATAAAGTTAAAAAAATGATAAAAGACAAAAATAATTTAGTAATACTGGACTCTCATCATACTCATGAACATGTTATAAAAGAATTAAATATATACAGTGATTTAGTTGGTAGAGGAAATTATTTGATTTGTTGTGACACTATCGTTAATCGAATTCCAGAGCAAAAACACAGAAAAAGAGATTGGGGTCCAAAAAATAACCCAGAAACTGCATTAAAGGAATTTTTAAATAAAAATAAAAGATTTAAAATAGATAAAGATATTGATAAAAAAATTTTATTATCAAACCATCCAAGTGGTTATATTTATGCTATAAAATAGTTATGAATATTATATGGAGTGGAATTTATAAAAATTTTAAAAGTATAAATGAAACTAAGGATGCATTTAATAGTCAAAAATGGGTCAATAATTTATCAAAAGAAAAAAAAATACACAAACCTAATTATAATTTAAATAAAAATTTACATTTACAATCTGCAGAAAATCAATACCTAAATATCTTTCAATATTTAAAAAAAAAATTACTATTAAAATCAAAAATTTCTATTGCAGATTATGGAGGTGCGTTAGGAAGTTTTTACTTTAAATTATCAAATAATATACAAAATACAAACTTTGATTGGCATGTAATTGAAAAAAAAAATGTTGTAAAAATTGCTAAAAAAAAATTTAAAAAAGAAAAAAATTTAAAATTTAAAAACAGAATTTATTTTAAAAATGAAATTGATATTTTTTTTGCTGGTTCATCGATGCAGTATATAAATAATTGGAAGAAGCTAATTTTACAATTTATAAATAAAGATACAAATATTTTTGTTTTGTGTGATTTACCTTTAGTAAATAAAACTCAAATAATTACAAAACAAAATTATTTTGGTATTTATGTTCCTGTAAGATTCTACAATTTAAAAATTTTAAAAAATTTTTTCGAAAATAATGGCTATACTCTGCTTTATAAAAATAAATTTCAAAACTATTATGAAAAATATACATCAAAAGAATTAAAAAAATATAATCTTAAATTTTATAATGTTATATTTATTAAAAAAAAATTTATTAAATGAATATTTTAATTTTTACATCTGGTTCTGTAGGATATAAATGTTTAAAATTTTTACTTAATAATTATAAAGAAGATAACTATGATATTTTTATAACAAATAATAAAGACTCAACTGACAAAATTATAAAAATTATAGACTCAAATAAATCTGCAAGGTTATTAAACCAGAATAAATTAAGTAAAATAGTTAATTCTAGTTTTAAGTATGATTGGATATTAAATCTATGGGGTAGTAATAAATTAAATAAAAAAATATTATCTCTTTCAAAAGATTCATTAAATATCCATCCTTCTTATCTACCATATGCAAGGGGGAGAGATCCAGTGGTATGGACATTGAAATATAATTACCCTGCTGGTATATCTTTACATAAAATTTCTGATAAAATTGATGAGGGAGAAATTATTTTTCAAAAAAAAATTCCATATACTCACCCAATACCTGCTTTTAGATTATATAACCAACTGATTGAAGAGTCTGTAAAATTTTTTTGTGATAAGTGGTCAGATTGTCGAAATAATAATTTTAAATATCTTAAACAAAATAAACAAAGTATACAAACATTTGTAAGAACAGATTTATTTGATGATGAAGTAATTAATATCACTGAATTAGATACTGCTTATAAACTTTTTTTACTTCAGCTTCCAAATAATTATTCAAATTTAGATCAACAAACAAATTTGAGATCTTTATTTCTTCAAATATTGAGACATGATTTTCAAGATAAATTTTATGCCAAAATTTTAATTAATAAAAAATATTATAAAGCTAACATACAAATTTATGAAAACTCTGATAATTTTGACGATATATCTGGTTCAAAAATTAAATATAATAATAAGTTCTACAAAATTGAATTTAAATTAATTGAGATTTTAAAGCCTGAAATAAATAATTATAAAGTATATATTCATATTGGCGGACATAAAACAGCAAGTACACTTTTACAAAGAAGGTTATTCAATCAAGATGATTTCAGTTTTGTAGGTAATGAATGTAATGATTATAACTTATATAAAGAGTCAATTCACTCGCTAATAGAGAATGATGATTCAAGTTTTAATCTTACAACAATTAAGAAAAACCTAAACTCAAAGTTTAGATTATCAAATAATATTAAAATATTTTCTTGTGAAGATATTGTTTCTTCAACAAAGCTTTCATTAGTTGCAAAAAGGTTGAAATCCATATACCCAAACTCGAAAATTATTTTTGTTATTAGAAATCAAATAGATGCAATTACATCTCTTTATTTAAGTCATGGGGCATATTTAAAAAATGTTCCAAAAAAATATTGGAGAAATTATGTATCATTTGATGATTGGATAAACTATTTATTTGATTTTCCTTCAAACTCATATTTGCAATGTTTTGATTATTATACAATATATAAAACACTATTAAGTAATTTTAATGATAGTGATATACATTTATTGGTCTATGAAGAAACTCAAAATGCAAATGATAATTTTTTCAATAAATTAGGAGATATTTTAGATTATGATAAAAAAATAGTAAAAAATATTTTTAAAACTTTTAATGAAAGAAAAGGGCCTTCTAATATAAAGTTTTTTGCCCATAAATTACTATCTAATAATTCTATTACAAAAAATTTGTATAACTATTTAGATAAAAATCAATTATTGAGTGGTAAAACTTATAATTTTAAAATAGATGATAATATGAATAAAAAAATTTTTGATTATTACAAAGCGAGTAATAAAAAATTAAATGAGACTAGAAATTTAGATTTGAAAAAATACAATTATCCTATTTAAGTGAAAAAAATAATTTCAAAAAAAGAATTTACAAGAAGAAGAAAAAATGATGCTATTAGAATGTCAAAAAATAAGACACTCAAAAAAAATGCATTAAACTTAAAAATTAAAGCTGGACATGAATATTTTTGGGTTCATCAAACAAACTGGATGAATGAACCTGCTCTCCAATTACCACAAGATCTATTTGCTTTTCAAGAAATTATCTACAAAACAAAACCGAAATATATAATTGAAATTGGTGTTGCTTGGGGAGGTACATTGCTTTTCAATAGTACAATTTTAAAATTATGTGGAGGCAAAGGCATAATTGGAATTGATATTTTTATCCCAAAGTCTTTAAGGCAAAGAATAAATAAGAAAATCGATAAAGGTATTGACTTACACTTATTCAATAGTAGTTCACTTGAGCCAAAGACAATTGAAAAAGTAAAAAAAATAATAAAAAATAATTCAACTATGGTTATTCTTGATTCTTACCATACACATGAACATGTAAAAAAAGAATTAGATATTTATTCTAAAATTGTTACTAAAAATTGTTATATTGTTTGTTGTGATACAATTATTGAGTTACAGCCTCCAGTTGCTAAAAGACCTAGACCATGGAAAAAAGGAAATAGTCCTATGACTGCAGTTAAAGAATTTGTTAGAGAAAATAACAGTTTCAAAATTGATAAAGAATTAGAAAATAAATTATTGTTGTCTAATATGCCTAGCGGATACTTAAAAAGAGTAAAATGAATAATATTAATAATATAGAAATGGCTGGTCCAAATATTAATTCTAAAGATATCGAAATAGTAAACGATGCTTTAAAAAATGGTTGGTATGGAAGAAATGCTTATAAATATGTTGAGCTTTTTGAAGCAGAATTTGCAAAATATCATGATCGTAAATATGCTCTTATGACAGTTAATTGTACCTCTGCAATCCACTTAATAATTGAGGGTTTAGGTATAGGCAAAGGAGACGAGGTGATAGTTCCTGATTCGACATGGATAGGTTCTTCAGCTGGAATAAATCATGCTGGAGCAAAAACTATTTTTTCCGATATTTCAGAAATTAATTGGTGTGTTAATGAAGAGAAACTTAAAAAATGTATTACTTCTAAGACAAAAGCTATCATTTGCGTTAATCTTTATGGGAATATGCCAAATTATGAAAATCTTTTAAAATTTACAAAAAAAAATAATATTAAATTAATTGAAGATGCCGCTGAGTCTTTGGGGTCTGAATATAAAAAAACAAGATCAGGAAAATTTGGAATTGCTTCAGTTTTTAGTTTTCATAGAACTAAAACTATTTCTACGGGTGAGGGTGGAATTATTCTTACTGATGATAAAAATTTGTATGAGGAATGTAAAATACTTAGAGACCATGGAAGAGCTCCTGGCAAATATTTTAATACAAGATTAGCTTATAAATACATGCCATTTAATGTGCAAGCAGCACTTGGTTATGCTCAACTTTTGAGAATTGAAGAGCTTGTAAATAAAAAAATTGAAATATTTAATAGATATAAGAATAATCTTTCATCATTAAAAGGTTTGATATTTAATCAAGTTACCAATGAAATAAAAAATGGAGTGTGGGCGACAGTGATAGAATTTGAAAAAAATTTAAATATTAACTCAGAAGATTTAATTAATAATCTTTCATCAATAAATTTACCTTCAAGGCCTTTTTTTTATCCATTATCATCACTCCCCGCATATAATCAAAAAAACACATATGAAAAAATTAATGCTAATTCTTATGATATTTACAAAAGAGCTATCGTTCTACCAAGTGCTTTAAATTTATCAAATGAATCAATTGATTTTTATTGTGAAGGTTTAATAAAAATTCTAAAAAAACAAAATGGTTAAAAAAAAAATAAGTTCAATCAAAGATATAGAACGATTAAAATTGGTTAACCATAATAACAAAAAATCAGTATTATCTGTCATCAATGATTTTGATATAAAATTTAAAATAAAAAGAATATTTTCAATTAACTCCCCTGGAAAAGAGGTAAGGGGAAATCATGCTCATTTTAAATGCTCTCAATTTTTTCAATGTCTTAATGGTTCTGTTAAAATATCATGCTTTGATGGTTTTAAAAAAAAAAATTTTTTACTTAAAGACTCAAAAAATGGAATTTTAATTCCTCCATTAATATGGTCAAGTCAATATTACATACACAAGAATACTATTTTACTTATATGCTGTGATATTTACTATAATAAAAATGAATATATAACTGATCTAGAAACCTTTAATAAAATAAAAAGAAAATGAATATTATCATAACTGGAGGATTAGGTCATATAGGTTCAAGATTACTGCAGGACCTTCCAAAAATTCTAAAAATAAATAAAATTTTAATAATTGATAATTTAATAACACAAAGATATTTTTCACTTTTTGATTTAAAAAATGCTAAATTTAAATTTTTAAATCTTGATTTATCAAAAAAAGAATCAATCAATCAAATATTAAAAATAAAAACTAAATATGACTGCGTTATTCATTTAGCAGCAATGACTAACGCTGAGTATAGTTTGCAGAACCCAATGCAATATAAAAATAATAATTTTAATGCAACAAAAAATATCGTGTCATTATGTATGAAAAAAAATATTCCTTTATTTCATGCTTCAACAACAAGTGTATATGGTACTCAAAAAAATATAATAGATGAAAATTGTTCTAAAAAAGAACTAAAGCCACAAAGCCCATATGCTGAAACCAAATTAAAAGAAGAAGATTTTTTATTAAATTTAGTAGATAAAAAAAAATTAAGATGTAATATATTTAGGTTTGGTACGGTATGTGGTGTTTCAAAAGGTATGAGATTTCACACAGCAATTAATAAGTTTTGTTATCAAGCTAGTTTAAATATACCATTAACAATTTGGAAAACTGCATTAAATCAAAAAAGACCATATTTAGATTTAATGGATTTAGTTAATGTTTTATCTTATTTTATTAAAAATAAAATTTATCAAAATAAAATTTATAATGTTGTAACTGCAAACCTAACTGTAAAAGATATTACAAATATGATATTGAAGAGTAAAAAAATCAAGATAGATTATGTTGAAAGTAAAATTATGAATCAATTATCATATGAAGTAAAGAATACTAATTTAAGTAATTTTGATTTCAAATTTAAAGGTAACATTGATAAAAGTATCAAAGAGACTCTTAAATTATTTGCTAATATAAATAATAATTAATGAAAAGTTTAAATAATTATAAACCTTCAAATATTTTAGTCACAGGTGGAGCTGGTTTTATAGGATTAAATTTTTTAGAAAAATTTAGTAAAAAAAAAAATATAAAATTTACCGTAATAGACTCTCTAACGTATGCAAGTTCAAAAAAAAAATTACTTGAACTTAAAAAAAAATATAATTTTAGTTTTCATAAGTTAGATATAAATCAAAGAAATCAAATAAAAAAAATATTAAATGAACACAAAATTGATACAATAATTAATTTTGCAGCAGAGTCACATGTTGATCGTTCAATTTATGGAGCTAAAAAATTTATTGATAGTAATATTTTGGGAACTTTTAATTTGATTGATGTAGCTAAAAATTATTGGCAGTCTAAATTTAATTTAAATTCAAATAAATGTAGATTTCATCAAATATCTACAGACGAAGTTTTTGGCAGCTTAAAAAGTAATAAAAAAAAATTTAAAGAGACTAATAAATATAGCCCAAATTCACCTTATTCTGCATCAAAAGCTTCAGCTGATTTGCTGATTAATTCGTATATTAACACATATCAATTCCCTGCAACAATTTCATATTGTTCAAATAACTATGGGAAATATCAAAATAATGAAAAATTAATTCCTACAATTATTAAGTCCCTTTCAGAAAAGAAAAACATACCTGTATATGGTAATGGCTCAAATGTAAGAGATTGGATACACGTTGAAGATCATTGTGATGCAGTCTTTGATATTATAAAGAAGGGTAAAGTGGGCAATTTTTATTGTATAGGTGCAAATTCAGAATATTCTAACATAAATTTAATAAATAAAATAATTAATATTTTTAAACAATTTGAAAAAAATAATAAATTTAATTATTCAAAACTTATTACATATGTGGAAGACAGGCTTGGTCACGATCATAGGTACGCTATTGATACAAACAAAATTTATCGAGAATTAAATTGGCACCCCAAGATATCTCTTAATAAAGGTTTAACTAAAACAATAAAATGGTATTATAGTAAATATAACAAATGATAGACTTTAAAAAAATTAAAAAAAATAATACTACTTTCTTTATCGCTGAAATAGGTCATAATCATCAAGGCTCAATAAAAAAAGCTAAAGAATTAATAAAAGTAGCTAAAGAAGCAGGAGCAACTGCTGTAAAATTTCAAAAAAGAGATAATGAAAGTTTATTTACAAGTGATTTATACAACCAGATTTATGATAACAAAAATAGTTACGCCTCTACATATGGTAAACATAGGGAATACTTAGAGTTTACAAAAGCTCAATTTAGAGAGCTAATAAAATACAGCAAAAAATTGAAAATAATTCTTTTTGCAACACCTTTTGATTTTAAAAGTGTAGATATTTTAGAATCTTTAAATACTCCAGCATATAAAATTGCATCTGCAGATTTAATTAATACACCTCTTCAAATTAAAATAGCTAAATTAAAGAAACCGATATTTCTTAGTACAGGCGGTGGTAAATTAACAGACATCTCAAGAGCAGTGAAAACAATTACAAAATATAATAAAAATTTATGTATAATGCATTGCACCGCTTCTTACCCAGCTGAACTTTCTGATTTAAATCTTAATGTTATAACAACACTGAAAAAAAAATATCAAAATTTTTTAATTGGTTTGTCAGATCATGAAAATGGTATTGATGCTGGGCCGCTTGCATATATGCTTGGAGCGCGTGTTTTTGAAAAACATTTTACTCTGAATAGATCCTGGAAAGGAACTGATCAATCTTTTTCACTAGAACCAAGTGGTTTAAAAAAATTTATAAGAAATATAAATAGAGTACCTATAATTCTTGGAAGTTCTTCAAAAGAATTTTTAGAAAATGAAAAAAAACCAATTAAAAAAATGGCTAAGTCAATTGTTGCTCTAAAAAATATTAAAATCGGAACTATACTTTCTGAAAATAATATTGGCCTAAAATCACCATCAGGAGGTTTACCTCCTTATCATTTTTATAAATTAATTGGAAAGAAAGCTAAAATTAATATACTAAAAGATCAAAATATTTTATTAAAAAATATTAAATGATAAAAAAATGATCAAAAAAAATAAAAAAAATATTAAAGTAATTTTCCCAAAGCCTAAAATAGTTGGCAAAAGAGATTGGGGCGAGGAAAAACTTTTAGTATTAATATCTAAAATTCTATCTTTAAAAATGCTAACATTAAAAAAAGGGAAAAAAGGTGGCTTGCAATATCATCATAAAAAAAATGAGTGTGGAATTCTTTTGTCAGGCGAGCTGTTAATTAGATATGATAATGGAAATGGAAAATTATTAAGTAAAGTTCTTAAATCAGGTGATTGTTTTCATTTCCCTCCAGGAGCTGTTCATCAAGAAGAAGCTCTTAAAACATGTAAAATAATTGAAGCATCAACTCCACATTTTAATGATAGAGTAAGAGTAGAAAATTTTTATAACCTTGATATAAAAGAAGGCCTTCCCTCAACAACGAAAAAAGATGTCCTACTAAAATAGTATGAAGAATAAAAAAATTTCTTTGGCTGTTATTCCAGCTAGAGAAGGATCGAAAAGGTTAATAAATAAAAATATAAGACTAATAGATGGGCATCCATTAATTGCTTATACAATATGTGCTGTTAAAAAATCCAAAAATGTTGATTTTTGGCTTTTATCTAGTGATAGTGAAAAAATAATCAAAATAGGAAAAAAATATAATGCACCTATTTATTTTAAAAGACCAAAAAATATTAGCGGTGATAAAATTAGAAACTCTGAAACTCTTATTCATGCATTAAAATTTATAGAAAAAAAATTCAAATTAACAGTAGATATTATTTTACTTTTACAACCTACTTCACCTATTAGAGACTCTAGACATATTGATAAAGCTATTAAACTACTTGGTGATTCACATAATGGTATTACTACTTTGGCCAGTATAAAAGGTCCCTTAAAAAAAAGAGATCCAATTATAAAAAAAATTGATAAAAAGGGTCACTTACGAAATTTTGACTCAGTAACAAAAAAAAATCTTGAACCTTTTTATTTGTATAATGCTTCAATATATGGAGTTAAAAGAGAGTATTTATTAAAACACAAAAAATTTACATCTGAAAAACAAATTCCTTTAAAAATGAATTTTTTGCAATCTTTAGACATTGATGATATAGATGATTTAAATTTAGTAAAATCCTTATTCAAAACAAAAATAGTAGATAAGTATAAAATAAATGAATAAAATAAAAGGAGTAGTTCCAGTTTTACATACACCTATAAATAGCCAAGGTGATGTAGATGTTAAAGGATTAGAAAATTTAGTTAACTTTTTATGTTCGAAAGAAATTGCTGGCTTATGGGTTTTAGGTACAGGTAGTGAGGATATGAATCTTACTATATCTCAAAGATTAAAAGTAATTGAGTGTGTTATTTCTGTAAATAATAATAGAATTCCCCTTGTTATAGGTTCAAGTTTTTTTTGCTTCGATGATATTTTGTCTTTTTTTAAAAAAATTGAAAATCTTGATTTCCCATTTATTCATGTTATGCCATACCATCCTCTTTTTAGCTTAGATAGGTTAGAGTTTTTTTATAAAGAACTTGCTAATAAATCTCCGAAACCTCTATGGATGTATACCAGTGGAAATTGGTGCATAAAAGTACCAGGTTCTTTTGTAGAAAAAATGAAAAATACTAAGAACATATGTGGTATAAAATACAGTACTTCAAACACAGTTGATTTAGGTAGAGTTGCCGCTTTATCAGATGATAATTTTAATGTTTTATCAGCAGTAATATCAACATTTTATAGCTCATTATGCCAAGGCGTAGATGGATCAACATCTAGTGTAGGCAGTCCAATGCCTGAAGTATTGATTGATATTTATAATAATTTTGTAAATAAAAATCATCAGGAAGCACTAAAACTTCAGAGAAAACTAAATAATTTTTTAAATGAATGGCCAAATAATTCTAGTAAACATAATTTCTTAAAAGCTGCTGAAGAAAAAATTATTTTAAAAATAAGAAACTTATGTGATCACTACACAACATCATATTATAGAGATTGTGATCTATCTGACATTAAGATTTTCAAACAATTAATTTACAAATATTATCCAGAAATTTTATAGTGAAAAAAATACTTATTCTATTAACTAGTGGAATAATAACTAGAAATTATTTAAGCAATAATAATTTCGAAAAATTAGAAAAAAATTATGATGTTACTTATGGCTTTACCAACATACCAGAAGAAAAACTATATAAAAATAATTTAAATAAAAAATTTTCATATATAAATAATAAAAATTCACAAAATCTAACTGAACGTCTTACAAGTTTATATTTATGGAAAAATATTAATAAAAGTTTAACTTTTAAATATAGATATTTTAGAAAATTAGGTTTACACGCATTTTTTTCCAAAAAACAATTTTTTTTAATAAAAGTTTTAAGATTTTTAAAATTTTCTATTTACACAAATAAACTATGGTATTTGTTACTTCCTTTCTTTGCATCAAAAATCTTATTTAAATTATCTTTTAATTTTTTTTTTAATAAAATAGAGGTTTCAAAACAACTTATAGAAAATTTAGAACAAAACAAATATGATTTAATTTTAATACCAAGTCATTATTTTGAAATTGAAACTGCATGCATAAAAAAAATGAGACTGTCCACTAAAGCAAAATTTTTAGTTTTAATTAATAATTGGGATAATTTATCGAGTAAAGGTACATACTGGCATCTTCCTGAATATATGGGTGTATGGGGGAAGCAAGCTAAGGAACATGCTATAAATATTCAAGGGTTTAGAAATGAACAAATTAATATAATTGGATCACCTATATATGATAAATACTTTGAAATTAGAAATGAGCAAATAAAGAGTTTTTTTAGTTTTGACTACATTTTGTTTACAGGATGTAACTTACCTTTTGATGAAATTACTGTCTTAAAGAAAATAGATAAATTGTTAAATGAAAATAATGAATTTTCTAAAATAAAAATTGTTTATAGACCACATCCATTTAGAGAAAAGAGAGATTGTTTTGATAATTTTTATGAAAATCAATTTAAAAATATAATTTTAGATCCACAAATTAAAGATATATATTACAAAAAAAAATCCAAAGGAATTGAAAATTTGAGTTTAGACTATTATCCCAGTCTTATTAAAAATGCATTATTTATAATAGCTCCACTTTCGACAATGTTGTTGGAGTCCTTAATTTTTTATAAAAAAGTATTAATATTATCTCATAATGATGACTTTCATTACACAACTCCACATAGAAATTTGAAAAATTTTGAACATTTGAAACCAATCAGAAAATCAAATCTAGTATCTTTTTCTTATGATAAAGGAGATCTGCTAGAAAAACTAAAATTTGTTTTGAACTTAAAAAATATTAATTATAAAGAATATGATGCATTAATCGATTATATTTTGTATTTTGATCAATTAGATTATAAAACAAGATTATTAAACTTTGTAAAAAAAGTAATATAAAACATATATATGAAAAATATTTTGATAACTGGTTCTGAGGGTTTCATAGGTTCACATTTAACAGAATTTCTTTTGAGTAAAGGATATAATGTAAAGGCTTGTATTTTATATAACTCTTTTAATAATAAAGGATGGTTAAAAGACTCTTATGAATTAAAGAAAAATCAAAATTTGGAATATATTTTTTGTGATGTGAGAGACTCTGAATTAATGTCTAATATATTAAAAAATCAAGATGTAGTTTTTCATTTAGCCTCTCTTATCGCTATACCTTATTCTTACAAAGCTTCTCAATCATATGTTGACACTAATATAACTGGTACATTGAATTTATTAAACGCTTCTTTAAAAAATAATATATCAAGATTCATACATACATCGACCAGTGAGGTATACGGTTCAGCTAAATATATTCCTATTGATGAACATCATCCAATTATTGGTCAGTCTCCATATTCAGCATCAAAAATTGCAGCAGACCAATTAGCTATTTCATTTTATAAATCATTTAATCTTCCAGTTTCAATAGTAAGGCCTTTTAATACATACGGTCCTCGTCAATCAGCTAGGGCAATAATTCCCAGTATAATTTCTCAAGTGATTTTAAACAATAAGTCAATTAAATTAGGATATCTTAAATCAACGAGAGATTTTAGTTATGTTAATGATACTGTAAATGCTTTTTATAGTACTTTTAAATCTTCAAAGTCGATTGGAGAAATAATAAACTTTGGTTCAGGGTACGAGGTTTCTATAAGAGAGCTTGCAGATCTAATTATGAAGTTAATGAATAAAAAACTTATTATTAAGACAGACAATATAAGACTTAGGCCAAAAAAAAGTGAAGTTTTAAGACTTTTATCCAGTACAAAAAAAGCAAAAAAGCTAACTAAATGGAAACCACAATTTGTAGGAAAGTCGGGTTTAAGTAAAGGTCTATCCAAAACTATTGATTGGTTTACTAAGGAAGAAAACTTAGTTAATTATAATAATGATTATGTTATTTAATGAGAAATTGTCAGAGTCAGAAATTATTTCAAAATCAATAGCTGATAAGATTAAAAAAAAATTTAAAAATAAAAATTTAAATTTACATGAACCCTTATTTCTAGGAGATGAATACAAATTTTTAAAAGAATGCATAGATACAAAGTTTGTTTCTTCTATAGGAGGATTTGTAAGAAAGTTTGAAAATAAGATC
>MDSV01227092.1_pt1 | contig 19506 bp, 25 predicted proteins | sample 810851 | NCBI WGS metagenome assembly MDSV01 (sample SAMN05326640, study PRJNA326480) | marine metagenome | isolation source: seawater | place: Atlantic Ocean: North East | collected 2012 | reverse complement strand
TTTTGAACATCAGGGTTATCCCTCAAATGAGTAATAATACGCTGAAATGTTGCTGCCTGAATACGTAATTTCTTAGCCAGGTTAACTTTGTCGTCATATAACATAGTAGCCTCATTTTATTAGATTATATTTTAAATATAGCATGTAAAAAGTTTAAAAATAAAATTATGATCATAATTTGTCATTATAATTTATAATTTGGGCTTAATATCTATTAAGATTTAATATTTTCCAAAGATTTATCAGACTGTGATAGTTGAATTCCAATAATTACAATGATTAGGCCAACAAAATAATTCCACGCAGTTTCCTCTTGGAAAAATATAACCCCAAAAAAAATTGCCCAGATAGGAATTAAATAATTCATTATAGATATAAAAGTAGCGCCGGACGACTGTAGAATCTGAAAGTAGATCAAGGTTGCAATGGCTGTACAAAATATACCTAATAATGCAACTGCCGAAATATGTTCTAAACTCCCTATCTCTCTAGAAATCAATGCAGGATTGATAGTCAAATATATTGATGTGAAAATTGTTGCGTAGAATATTACTCCTGTAGAAGCGCTTAATGGATCTGTAATTTTAAACTTCTTGCCATACACAGCGGCAAAAGAATATAAAACTGCACCGCTTATTACCAGGAATTCGGAATATAAATTATTTAAAGATCCATCTTCAAATATTGATTTATCAGGCATGATTAATATCGTTATTCCAATAAATGCAATAATGAACCCAAGTAGTTTTTTTGGCGTCATAATCTCATCATCTAAAAAAAAATGCGAGAGGATTAATGTTGAAATGGGCATTGTAGACATTAAGATACCAGCCAATGAACTATCTATTCCTATCTGTCCATAAGATATTAATAGAAATGGAGCTACAATTCCGACAATGCTCATGAATGAATAGTATCTCCAGTCAGAAAGTTTGATTTCCATTTTTTTTGTGAGAATTAAAATGCTAATGAATAAAACTATGCTACCAATAATCAGACGGCCAGCAACTATAACTTCTGGACTATAAACTTCCAAAGCGAACTTGTTGAGAGTAAAAGCACCTCCCCATATAGCGGATAAAATTAATAATAATATCCAATTCATTGTATATGATCTCATCTTAAGTTATCCTTTTTTATAGCGTTATTATTAAAATCATTACATAGATTATGAAAATATTATCCATAAATGTTTCAGAGCCAAAAAAAGTCATGTTTAATGGCAAAGAGCTTATCACAAGTATTTATAAAAATCCTATAGAAGGCTCAGTCGAAATAAAAGAACTTGGAATCCAAGGTGATAGACAGGCAGATATGAAAGTTCATGGAGGGTATGATAAGGCCGTCTATGGTTACTCATTCAAACATTATAAACATTGGTCGGATAAACTAGGCAGGGACTTTACTGAATTTGGCTTAGTAGGTGAAAATCTAACTATTGATGATTTAGATGAAAAAGAGATATGTATTGGTGATCAACTAAAAATATCAAACTGTCTATTAGAAGTAACTCAGCCAAGAATCCCATGTTATAAGTTAGGGATTAAAATGAACGACCGTGGTTTCCCCAAACTTTTTACCCAAAGCGGCTTACTAGGAATGTACATGAAAGTTATAGATGCTGGTAATATTACCAGGAATGATGAAATAGAAATAGTCAAAAAACAAGAAAATAGCTTATCTGTATTTGAAATATCAAATCTAATATTTAATGATCTAAATAATAAAGATCAAATGAACAAAGCATTAGACATAACAGCTCTTACTGAAGAAATAAAAGAAAGATTTAGAGAGAGATTAATGAAATTAGGTGATTTTAGTTCTCTATGAATACTAAAATTTCTAATATTACTCTTATAGATGATAATACTACTAGCGTATTATGCAAGGGGGATAAAGCAAGTGGAAGTCATCCTCAAATATTTCTGAATGTTAGGGCTGACGATGGCAAGATAGAATGTTATTATTGTGGCAAAACATTTATTTGGAAATCAGTTTTCCAGAAAAAAAATGCAAAATGAGGAACGAAATGTTTAATGAAAGAACATCTATCAAGCAAGTAGAAGAAGGGAGCGAATTAAGTCCAAAGTTTAACAAGGACGGGTATATACCTGTAGTTACAACAGACGCAAAAACTGGCAATCTTCTTATGCATGCATACATGAATGCAGAAGCTTTTAAATTAACAATATTAAAAGGCGAAGCGCACTATTATAGTAGAAGTAGAAAAAGTATTTGGCATAAAGGAGCTACAAGTGGCTTTATTCAAAAAGTTGCCCAAATTATGATAGATGATGACCAAGATTGTGTTTGGCTAAAGGTGACTGTAGCAGGTGGTGCTAGCTGCCATGTAGGGTATAAATCATGTTTTTACAGAGAGATTAAAACAGATGGAAATAATATAAAACTAGTATTTACTGAACAAGAAAAAGTGTTTGATCCTGATGAAGTATATGGTGATGCACCCAATCCAACTATATTATAGTTTCATATACTATTGAAATTTAAATTTTTACTAAAAAAATTAGCAAACAAGCCTGCAAGATAAAAGTTTAATATTAAATATAATGGTCCAAGTTTCATTGAGGCATAAAAATAGTAGATTGATGGTATAGGGCTATAATTTGAAAAATAATGGTAAGTAAAATGTATAAATATAATTATAGGAACAAGAATAAGTATACCGAGTATAATGTTTCTAACTATATTTTTAATAATCAACATAATGTATGAAAAAAAAGCTCATTAAATCTAGTATAACAAAAAAACAGGCATGGTCACTAATTTTAGAGGCAAAGATCCAAGTAAATACTATTTTGAAGCAGAATAAATCAATTACAATAAAAAAAAAAATAAGAAATGAGATATATTTCTTAATTTATAATCGGGATTTGATGAAGATTAAATCTAAGAATTTTGAAATGGATAGTGAGGTACAAAATTTATTCAATATATTCTTGCCGATTATTTTTAACAAGAAAGACTCTCCATATTTTATAGGTCATCTTGCTCAGACCCTAGACGGGTTCATTGCAACTAGTTCAGGTGAATCTAAATATATAAGTTGTTATGAAAACTTAGAACATATCCACAGGCTCAGAGCTATATCGGATGTAATTTTAGTTGGCGCCAATACTGTAGCTTTAGATAATCCTAAATTGACAACCAGATTAGTTAAGGGGTCAAGCCCATTAAGAATAGTACTTGATCCAAAATATAAATTAAGCCCTACTCTTGATTTCTTCAATACAAAAATTAGTGATGGTTTCAGAATAACTTGTTTGAAAAAGAAATTAAATGATCCGAGTATATTTCAGCTGCTAACGGAAAATGGTAAATTCAGAATATCAGAGATTCAAGGATTATTTAAAAAATTAAAGAAACAAATAATATTTATAGAAGGTGGTGGTTCTGTCATATCTCAGTTTTTAAAGAACGATCATTTGCATAAACTTCATTTATGCATATCGCCAATAATTATTGGTCAAGGCAAAAATAGTTTTATTCAAAAAGAAGAGAAGGTTCTAGAAAATATAAAAGAACATAAGGTGACATACTATAATATGGGCAATGATATACTATGTGACTTAGATTTATCTTAGTTTGAAATTATATAAAAAGAATAATAGACCTGGAAAAGAACATAGGAGGTTTAGGACTCCATAAATTATAGAAACACTTATGCTTGCGCTCGCAGATAGGCCTAATAAGAATGAGATTAAAAGCGCAGTTAACTCACGAATACCCCAGCCACCAATGCTAATTGGGAGTGTCATTGAGAACAAAATAATAGGTGAGAACACAAGAAAAGCCAAGTAATCAATTTCTAGATTTAATGATAAAGCTGAGATTATATAAATGAGAATATAGGATGAAACAACTAAGAAAGAATAAAATAAATGTCTCCAGAAGATCCTGCCGGAAAATAATAAATTTAGATTCTTCCTGATAGATTCAGTTATTATAAGTTTTTTTATACTATATTGAAAAAATATTTTACCGATGAAAAATATAGTGAAGCATAAAACAAATAATATTAAAAATGCGGCATATTTAGCATTCACTAAAAAATAAAATGTTAATGATACAAGAAATACTAGCAGAAGCATAATTTGTCCAGATAGTCGTTCGTAAATAACTGATTGCAGAGATTTACCCATTTTAGATATTTCTTTTTTATTCACAGACGTCTGATATATTCTATATATATCCCCAACAATACCACCGGGAAGTATGTTATTAAAAAAACTAGCAATATAATAGAATTTAAGCGAATAAAAGAATTCTAGCTTTAAGTCTGTATGTTTGGAGATATACATCCACCTAACGGCAGAGATAATATATTGTAAAATACTAATAAATATTATTAAAACAATATATTTATAATCAACCAAGTAAATAATCTTAGCAATAGAATGTCCATATTGGTTATAAATAAAAAATAAAAGAAATCCTGAGGTAAGATATTTAAAGAAAGTTTTAAGCTTCATCATGTTTTTATCAGAATATCATCATGCCCAACACAAACTTGTGATAATTTATCAGTTATTAAATTTAGTCTTTGTTCTTTCCAGTCTCTTAATATTTTTTTATCAGTTATATCATCATTCTTTAGAGCATCATATATAGTTTTAATATACCTTTTTTGAAAAACTTGCTTTTCTATAGTGTCCGATTTAATTAGCCAAGACGAATCATCTTTGTGCAATTCATATCCATGCTTAAGTGTAATTGCCTTGATATATTTATAACCATCAGACCCAAGCGCTATACCATTACCCTTGTTCGTTTTTTGATCTTTATTAAAATTATTAATGATATATTTATCAAACTTCGTAGTTGAATTCCATTTTACTCTACCATTAAAGCATAAAGTAAAATAAAGAATTTTATCTCTTTTAATTATTGAAAATATTTTTTTCATAAAATCTCTAGTTAATAAATCTAGCATGGCTGAGAAACTAATAAGATTATAATGATTAATTTCTTGATAGTTATTAACAATATCAGCAATCTGTAATTCTAGTTTTGTAACATGAGTTTTTTTATTACTAATAATTTGATATGATTTCATATTATTCTTCATTAAAGTATAATTATTTTTCTTTGCGTGTGCCATAAAGAACTTAGGAAGGTTTTTGAGTAAGTTGTTATCATTATCTATAACTTTAATTTTTTCTAAGTAAATATTTCTTGAATAACACCACCTCATAAAAGAACCCGTACCGCCTCCTAGATCAATCATAGTATTCAACTTTATATTATTTATTGATAAGAATTTTATTAATAGATTACTTCTAGCTTGATCATCATAATACTCCCTCGATTTTATCCATGATAAAGTAAATTTATTTTTGTTCATTATATACTCTTAGGAAGTTATTTTTAGTCGTTTTCCATGTATATATATCTTTGTTATAAATTTGGTGATGCTTCTTTTCTGATATAAGACCTTCTTTTATACTTTTAGATAACCATGCATTGTCATTACGTTCAACAAAAATTGCTTGTTGTCCTTTTAGAGCTTCCCTTAAAACTGGAATATCAGTTGTTATAACCTTCAGGCCAAATATTGATGCTTCTAAAAGTGACATCCCAAAACCTTCATACAAAGTTGGCAATACAAATACCTTAGATTTCTCCATTAGACTTAACATCTCAAATTTATTAACTGTTCCGTGAAAATGAACTCTTTTCTCTAGATTTAAATCAATAATTTTTTGCTTTAGTTTGAAATAATAACTTTTGTTAATATTAAAGTTTCCAATGATATTAAGAGTCCAATCTAAATCAACTTTATGTACAGCTTCTATTAAATTATGATAGCCTTTACGTGGGATAATATTCCCAATAGAAATAATATTATATTTATTTGATATTTTTGTATTATTAAAAAAACATTCATCAATACCTGGGTGAGCAACAGCAATATTAGTATATTTATTCAGATATTTCCTCAATTCTTTTTTTATATAGTGGCTAACAGCAACTATTGTAATATTCGAGTTCAATACTTTTCGTTCTTTCAAATAATTATTAATTTTATTAAAGGGACTAGATGATTCTTCCATTGATTCTGGATGATGAATTAAAATAATAACTTTAAATTTAGTGCTAAGATCATTGATAATATTTTTTAGTTTTGAGAGTATCAGTCCGTCAATACAAATTATTGAGCCAGTAGGTATTTTTTTAAGCTTTAGAGAAATTTTAATGTCACTGTCTTGCTGATTAATTAAAATATTATTTTGATATATAAAGTTTTCTTTCAGAGCTATGCCAAGCTGGAGATCATAAAGTGTTCCTCCAGTTATAATACCTCTGAATTCTGGAATTACGAAAAATAGTTTTCTCATTAATCAAGCATCTTCTTGTATGAAGCTGAGGCGATATGTGATTCATTGAGAATGACCTGAATAGATGAAAGAGTTGATAAATCAATTCTCTCATTTTTCAAATGATTAATAAAATCATATGTTAAGGTTTTAGCCATAAATTCAGTAGTTGTAATTTCATTTTGAAATACTTCTAAGTCATCTAAATTCGTGTAATTATATTTTTCAATACACTTTTTTAAAATACTAGATGCTAATCCAATATCTATGACTATATTTTTGTCAGTAAGCTTAGTGCTTGAGATTATTATGTCAATCACATATGTAGCTCCATGAAGATTTTTTGCCATACCAAAAAATTCATCTTTCAAGCTATGGGCGATAAATAAATTATCTCGTACTTTTACGTCAAACATTTTTTCCTCCGGTATAATCAATTACTTTACAATAGAAATTCTTATCTTTATCAATATTGGCAAAGAAACTAGGTAAATCTTTAAATTTAATAGATTTTTTTTCTATTAAGAAATCCAAACTTTCATCATTCAGTAAGCTGATTGCTAATTCTCTTCGTTCAAAGTTATTCCAATATTTATTTCTATTTTGAGAAACTTTGGAAACCTGTGAAAATAATAGTTTTATACGTTTAGAAAGAAATTCTTCTCCAAAATTCATTTTAGATACTTTATTGCCATACCAACTTAAAACACATATGGTTGCTTCTTCCTTTAAGTGTTTTGAAAGTTTATTTAAAATATTCTCATTCCCACTGCACTCATAAATTATATTAGCTTTAAATGTTTTAGGTATCCTAGTTTCAAACTTGATGTTGAATTTTTTAGCGAGATAGGATTTAGAGATATCAGTATCTACTAAAGTTACATCTATCCCTTTTATCGATTTCAGAATATATGCCATTAAAAATCCAACAATTCCTGCTCCTAACACTAATATCTTATCCCCACATGATGGCAATGTATCCCACATTGCATTTATGGCTGTCTCCATGTTTGCTGTAAGCAAGCACCTTTTTATCGGTATTGATTTAGGTATAATTGTAATTTCAGATTCATTCAAAACGTATAATGTTTGATGGGGAAATAAGGTATATACATGCTTGCCCTTTAAGCTAGATTTACCTTGAATAACTTTACCTACATTCATATAGCCATATTTAAGTTCATTGCCAAAATCACCTTCCTGGTATGGGCACCTCATAAGTAGTTTTTGACTATTTGGCACACTGCCGGTATATACGATCTTTTCAGTTCCATAGCTAATACCAGAATGAATAGTTTCTATCAGGACTTCACCCTTTTGGGGTAAACTGATAGTATGTTTCTTGATATGACTATCATTTTTCTTTTTAATCCAAAATGATTCTGCGTTTAATGTTTTCATATTTATTGTTAATAATTATCATTGATGAAATTTTATATAAAAAATGTAGTAATGCCAGGATATGCCTATTTGGTGCTACTAACTATAATATTCTTCTATAAAGAATTTACATTAGCCATTTTACTACAAAATACTATACTTTTTTTAATTATTTCTACGATAATATTTAGTTATATAAGGAAATTCAATACTAAAAACTTCACATGTGCGTCTTATATTACATATGTACGTAGTATCCTTATGATACTGATGTTATCGATAATTTTAAATACATATATGCATCCTGATATATTCTATAAATTTTATAAGAATGAGTTATTTTTATATATGGCTCTTATTTCTTTAATATTAGATGGCATTGATGGTTTGTTAGCTAGATGTTTATATCAAGTAACGGAATTTGGCGAATACTTTGACCAAGAGGCTGATACAATATTCATGATAGTTTTAGTTTTATCACTATATTTTAATTATGACTCTACAATAATAATATTTCTGATACCATTATATAGATATTTATTCTTATTAATGCAAAAAAGATATAGATGGATGAAAAGAAAACTCACTGATAGCTTTAGAAGAAAATTTATTTGTTTGATGACAATACTTATTTTAATATTATGTCATTTAGGGTTTTTGGGGGAAGCATTAATCATGAATCTATCACTTTTAGCAATTTTTATAATTACATTTTCATTTGTAAAAGATATAATCTGGCTATATGAAAGGAAAAATAATGAATATATATAGTATTTTAATCATACCATTCATCTTAGCCTCAATGACCGCCATAGCTGATGATGAAAAGTATGTAATAGATGAGTCACATTTTAGCCTAGGTTTTCTAGTAGAGCATGCTGGTTATGCTAAAACATTAGGAATGTTTAAAGATATCAAAGGTTCATTCTCATATAACGAGGAGGAGAATTTAGTAAAAGATATTAACATTATTGTTAAAACTTCAAGTGTTTTCACTAATCATGAAAAGAGAGATGCTCATCTTAGAAGCCCAGACTTTCTTAATGTAGATGTTTATCCTGAAATGTTATTTAAATCTAATGAATCTGATATTAGCACACGCCCCTTGAAAATTATTGGATCTCTTACATTACTGGGTATAACTAAGCCTCTTGTTCTTGAAGCGTCAATAAATAAAATCGCGAAATATCCATTCCGTATTGGTATATCTAAACCAATAGTAATGGGAGTTTCGGCGAGAGCATCTTTTAATAGATCTGATTTTGGGATGAACTATGCTGTAGACAAGAATCTTGTAGGAAATACTATAGACTTGATTATTGAATTTGAAGCTAGAAAACAGTAAATTGAAAAATAAAGAAGTAAATGTTGATAGTAAACTACTCAGATCATATATTGACAAAGTTGGGTACAATGAGTCTCCTATTCTAAAAGAGCTCAGAATTGAAACAAGTTCTCTTGGAGACATTAGTATAATGCAAATTGGTGCCGTTCAAGGTGCTTTAATAAAAATGCTATGCTCAATCGCTAAATTCAAAAGATGCATAGAAATAGGTGTGTTTACTGGATATAGCTCCATCTGTATAGCAGAAGGGATGCCAGCAGATGGTAAATTATATGCTTTAGATACATCAGTGGAATTTACAGAAATTGCAAAAAAATACTGGAAAAAAAGTTGTGTAGAAAATAAAATAGAATTAATAATTGATAAAGCGATCAATACACTAAATGATTTTCTAGAAAAAGAATTAAACAATACATTTGATTTTATATTTATAGATGCTGATAAAAAAAATATCATGGATTATTATGAAATATCGTTAGATTTATTAAGACAAGGCGGAATGATATTAATAGATAATACAATTTGGAAAGGTCGCGTACTTGATCTTCAAGATAATAACGCAAGCACGATTTCAATACAAAAACTCAATGAGCATATCGCAAATGATCAAAGAGTTGATCATTGCCTTATTGCTATTTATGATGGAATGACTTTATGTATGAAAAAATAGATAAAATAATAAGCTTTTATAAATTTACTCAGATTGATAACTTAGACAATACTAGAGATAATATATTTCAATCTATGAGAGATTTATCTATTTTAGGAACAATTATCCTGGCTAAAGAAGGGATAAATGTAAACATATGCGGAGCATCAAAAAATATTTCAGCTGCTAAGAAGTACTTCTCAAAGAAAATAGATTTAACAGATACTCACTATAATGAATCATTTATTGAAGATAGAGTTTTTACGAAACTTAAGGTCAAAATTAAGAAAGAAATAATAAAAGCTGGCTTTGAGATATCAAAATCTATAGTTGCTAAAAATACATCTCTTAACCCAAGAGAATGGAATGCACTTCTAAAGGATAAGCCAATTATTATTGATATGAGAAACAGATTTGAATACTCTCTTGGGACATTTAATAATTCAGAAAGTTTAGGCCTTATAAATTTTAGTGATTTAAAAGTTCAGCTTAATAACGCAAAGGGTATAGATAAAGAGAGAGATATTGCGATCTTCTGCACAGGCGGCATTAGATGTGAGAAAGCTGCAGTCACACTAAGAGAATGTGGTTTTAAGAATATTTTTCAACTAAAAGGTGGGATTATAAATTATTTAGAAAATGGTGATGAAAAATCTGAATGGCAAGGAAGTTGTTTTGTATTTGATGATCGTATTTCTATTTAGTCTGTAGTATAAGTTTTCTGATTATTTAAGTTAATTGACTCAGATCTATAAATTTCTTGCATGCTGTCATCTACTAATGCTTCATCATTAACTTTTATTAGCAAAAAAATATTTTCAGGAATATCCATACTATTATTTTTAAGCATTATATCATTGCTAGTTATTTCCACTCTAGTATTTAAACTATCAGCAGTAATTATTTTAACTGCAAATGGAACATTTGAATCATCTTTTCTCAGTATAAAAAATATATTTGCAGATTTTTTCAAGGTAGTATACAAATAATCTGACAACAAAACATCCAAGATTTTAGAATTTGATGAATCCAACATTTGAGATAAGGCTATAGTATATTGCTCTTTATTTTTAATACCAGGATTTGAAACTATTGATTCGAGTATTTTTTTTGTCAGTGTTGAGTCATTAATTTCAATAGCATAATTAAGTTTCATATTATATGAACTAGTATTAGAACTATCTAAAGATATTAATTGATCAAAAGTTTCCAGAATTTTAAGTTTATTTGACTTAGAATCTAGTTGCCTAAGAGAAGATATGTATTCTTCTAGTATTTCTCTATCATCTGACTTTAGATCAATGGCTCTTGCATAAGCTTCTGATGAAGCTCGGATATTATTTATAATTAAATATGATTTTGCAATCATGACCCAGCCTTCATAATACTCTGGATTATTAAGTAGTTTTTCCTCGAGTACCGGTATATTGTTTTTTATAGTCAAAATATTAGATCTTATTTGTTGGTGTTTACCTAATATATTATCGTATTCTTTTATATTCTGTATTCCAGATTTATCAACAAAGAAAACAATCATTGCAAAGAATAGTAAACAAAAGCTTAAAAGTATAGGTTTATTGGTAATTGATAACTTTCTCGTCTCTAGGGTATTTTGAAATAACAAAAATAAGTATATAGCTGAAATTAATATGAGAACGATATAAATCATCTTCTCAAATTTCTCCTAAACAAGATATATGTAATCATAATTAGAAAAATAAATGGCCCAGACCACAATATTAAATTTTGATAGTTTATAGGTGGGTCATATAATATAAAGCTACTGTATCGTTGAGCCATAAATGTTTTTATATATTCTTCATCTCTTCCTTCGTTTATCATTAATCTAACTTTATTTCTTAAATCTACAGCTAATGGAGCTTCGGACTCTGCTATGCTTTGATTCTGGCAAACCATACATCTTATTTCCGTGATTAACTTGTTATATAGTTTATTATTCGAAGATTGATCTGCAAGAGATTGATTAAAGCTCATAATCAACAAGAATGATAGCAAGTATGTAGTTTTAATTTTGATCATTGAGTTCTTTAATTAATGGAATAATCTCATTATAATAAATTTCATTTGTGATAGCGCCAATATATTTTGCCTTAATAACTCGATTTTTATCAACTAAGAATGTTTCTGGAACTCCATAGACACCCAAGTTAATTGCAAACTGCCCATCATAATCATATAAGTTATATATGTATGGGTCACCATATATGTCCAGCCAACCTGTGGCATCTTGTTTTTCGTCTTTATAATTTATTCCTATAATGTGAATATTTTTATCTTTATTAATTCGCATAAGCTCTCTATGCTCTTTAATACATTCCAGGCACCAGCTTGCCCAGACATTTAATAAAAAAGGCTCTTTTGGCAATATTTGCATATTAACAATTTGTGTTGATCCAAGTAAAGGCAGATTAAAACTAGGTAGCTCTTTGCCAATGAGTGGCGAATTTATTATGCGTGTATTAGTAAATAGTCCAATGAATAGCATTAGAATAAAAGAGCTAAAGAGGATAAAGATGATTTTATTTTTCAAAATAATATACTCAATTGCTAATGTTATTATATTTTTTTCTTCTATTATAAACGCTTAAAACCCCACCTAGAACCATCATCAGAGTCCCTATCCAAATAAGTCTTATCATTGGTTTATGGTAGATTCTAACTGACCATGAGTCATTTGAAATAATATTTCCAAGAGTGATGTATAAATCTCTGGTGATTCCTGGGTGAATGCCTGCTTCAGTCATAGGCATTTGACTAGAGGTATATAATCGTTTTTCCGGATACAGTTTAGTCACTAACTTTGAATCTTGATAAATTGTAAATTCACCTCTGACGGCAGAATAATTTGGACCATCATATTCAGAAAGGTTAGAAAAAATAAATGAATAATCCTTAACAGCAACCTTACTTCCAATATTCATAATAAGTTCTTTCTCAACTTTATTATTTTCAGCAATAGTTGCACCTAAAATGAATACAGCTAACCCTATGTGAGCTAGAGTCATCCCTATATTACTTGTGGATATATTTACCTTATACTGGGAAAAATATTTTCTCAAGACATCATAAAGTATATTTGTAGATATCCAAAGGAAGAGAAAAATTCCTAGTAATATACTTAAGTTATAGTTTTCTAAAAAATAAGTACTAAAAACAGATAAGATAGTGATGATTATTAGACTCACTACTAAATGTTTGAAAAGATTTTTATTTTTAGCTTTCTTTGATAAAAATAAAACTGGTATATATCCAGCTAGTATTACCAAAGGAATCATTAAGGGTAAAAAAACTGCATTATAATATGGAACTCCTACAGAAATTTTTTCAAGACCTAGCATATCTAAAAGTAAAGGGTATATGGTTCCCAAAAGTATTGTGAAGGTTGCTGTGACGAGAAGAATATTATTGATAAGAAAAAAACTCTCTTTAGTAAATAAATCAAAGTTGGTATTGTCTTTCATTTTTGATGAATTTCGAAGATATATTAACAAAGAACCTCCAACGACAAGGGCTAAAAACAATAAGATAAATGCTCCTCGCGCAGGGTCATTAGCAAAAGAATGAACAGATATTAAAATACCAGACCTAACCAAGAAAGTTCCTAAAAGACTTAATGAAAATGCAATGATTGCTAAAAGTATTGTCCAGTTTTTAAACATACCTTTTTGTTCACATGTTATTAGAGAATGAATAAGCGCGGTTGTTATTAACCAAGGCATAAATGAAGCATTCTCTACAGGGTCCCAAAACCACCAGCCACCCCAGCCTAATTCATAATATGCCCACCAACTTCCTAGCGCTATTCCCAAAGTTAGAAAGCTCCATGATATTAGAGCCCAAGGTCTAATCCATTGAGCCCATTCTTTTCTAAATTCATTTTGCAATGAACACGTCAATGCAAAACTAAATACTACAGAGAGGCCCACATATCCCATGTAAAGCATAGGCGGATGAATTATTAACCCAAAATCTTGAAGTAATGGATTAAGATCTTTGCCATCAATTGGTATGGAAATATTTTTTTCAAAAGGATTGGATGTAAAGACTAAAAATGCAAGAAAGCCAATATTTAATAAACCCATAATTGTTAAGAATTTAGCTCTAAAGTCTGCATCAAGAGATTTACTATATATACTTGCCAAGAACATCCAAAAGCTTAGAATCAAGCACCATAAAAGCATTGACCCTTCATGGCCAGCCCAAGTTGCTGAGATTTTATAAAAATATGGAAGGGCAGAGTTTGAGTTTGACGATATATATCTTATAGAGAAATCATCATTCAAAAAAGAAATAATTAAACAGAAAAATGCACTTAATATTAAAGGGAATTGCAATTTTGACGTTGATAGTATTAATGAATCAAAATCAATGCTGAATTTTGATAAAACAGGTTTAGAAATAACTAATAGGCTAACATTTATTAGAGCGATTAATGTAAGAAAAAATCCAATATATGCGATCATATTATTCTTTAAAGTTCATTGATCTAGTTGTTTTATTCAATTGCTTTTTATCGATCTTCAAACTATCAGCAACCTCTGGTGGCATATAAGTCTCGTCATGTTTTGCCAAAACTTCTTCAGCATAGAACATGCCGTCTTTTTTAAGTTTTCCTCTAACCACTACTCCTTGACCTTCCCTAAATAAGTCAGGCAATATTCCATTGTAACTAATATCAATAGATTTATCATAATCTGTTACAGTAAATTTTTTATGCGTCGAGTTACTACTTATTATGAGGCTATTTTCAGCAACTACACCGCCAATCCTAAAGATATAATCTTGAGGAAACTCACCTTGTACAATCTGAGAAGGACTTCGATAAAATAGTAAATTATCATTAAAAGTCTTAATAAAAAGGAAAAATAAAATACTTAAGCTGATTATTATAAGGGATATATAATAAATTCTAATTGTTCTCTTCTTCATTTTAGCGTTTTTTCTCTAATTCGTTTCTAATGTTTTTATAAGCAATATATGATATTAATAAATTAATAATCATAGATATTATAACTATTAAGTATGAGGAAAAAATGTAGATAAAGTAATCATTCATAATAAAAATATTAACTTAATTAGAGATAAAAAAAAACTGCACTAAATGTAGTTTTATGGTTACGGGTGGATTTGAACCACCGACCTCAGCGTTATGAGTGCTGTGCTCTAACCAACTGAGCTACGTAACCATTAAACATTAAATCGAAAGTAAATAACATCTCCCTCTTGAACCATGTAATCTCTCCCTTCCTGCCTCCATACTCCTCCGTTTTTTGATCCTTGTTCCCCATTATGTTTAATATATTCATTGTAAGCAACAGTCTCAGCTCTAATAAAACCTTTTTTAATATCTGTATGTATAATACCTGAACAATCTCTAGCATTAAAATCTTTTTTTGCCGCCCAAGCTTTAGTTTCTTTAGGTCCAGACGTAAAAAAAGTTTTAAGACCTAACAAATTATAACCAGATATAATTATTCTTTCCAAGGCGCTCTCGCTATAACCAAACGAGTCCAGAAAGTCTTTTTGCTCACTAATATCTAATTCTGCAACATCTTGCTCCATCTTTACATCTATCGCTATAACCTCTAAGTTTATTTTTAATTCATTTTTAAATTTTGCTAAATCATCAGAGTTAGATTTATCATTAACATTTGCTATTATGAACATAGGCTTGGTGGTAAGTAATTTCAAATCTGCGCAACCTAATAAGTCATCTGAAAATTTAAATGATGATGCAAATTTATCTTCATATAAATGCTTTAATAACAAATCAAGTTCGATTAGTAATTTTTCTTTGTTCTTTGCCTGTTTACTCTTTTTATATCTCTCTAAATATTTTTCTAGTGTATTGATATCTGACAGTATGAGTTCTAAATTAATATCTATAAAATCTTCCATAGGAGTGTACTTATCTTTTACATGCAAAATATCATCATCATCAAAAAATCTTATAACGTGAGCTATAACATCAGTACCATTGATATGGCTTAGAAATTCATTGCCCAGGCCTTCTCCTTTTGAAGCGCCTTTTATTAATCCAGCAATATCAACAAACTCTATCGCAGCATTAACAATATTCTCTGAATCATTAAGTTTTGCAAGCGTTTGTAACCTATTATCAGGTACCTCAACAAAAGCCAAGTTAGGATCAATTGTACAAAACGGATAATTACTTGCCGGGATTTTCTGCGATGTTAGCAGATTAAATATTGATGATTTACCAACATTGGGCATACCAACTAAGCCACATTTAAATCCCATCTTTCTTTATCTCTTTGTTAAGCATATTCATTAATTTAGTAGATTCACCTGTGAAAAAATTATTGATGTATTGAATACTAAAATTTATACTACTAATTATTTTTTTGTAATCATCTTGAGATGGCTTGCCTAAAACATAATTCACTGTTTCATCTTTTTCTTCTGGCTTATTAATACCAATCCTAAGTCTCCAAAAATTTTTAGACCCTAGTTGTTCTATTATACTATTCAAACCATTATGGCCACCACTTCCACCTCCAAGTTTCAATCTTGTTTTACCTACAGCTAAGTCAAGATCATCATATATGATGATTATATTCTCTGGCTTTATATTTGTATTTTTTATGAATTTTTTAATAGGTACTCCACTATTGTTTATATAACTTAATGGCTTCATAAAATTGAACTCTTGATCTTCAAGCTTATATTTAAAAATATCTGATTCAAACTTCTTGATATAGTTAAATTCACAATTAAGATTTTTCGATAAAGCATCTAAGAACCAGAAACCAACATTATGACGTGTAGTTAAAAGATTATTATCAGGATTACCTAGCCCAACGAAAAGTTGCAAGAGCATTTGATTCATATGCAGAACTTAAATATTTTTTTAGATTGATTAATCCTTTTTAGAGTCAGCGGCATCATCTTTTGAAGCTTCTTCTTTTGCTGTCTCTCCATCTTTAGGCGCATCAGTTTCAGAATCGGCTTCTGGGTCGATTGCTTCTGGAGCAGTAGTTTCGATTTTTTCTTCAATTGGCGCATAACATTTTACAAGTGCTGTATCATGTTCTTTATCACCAGCATTCAATAATTCAATTCCCGCTGGCAAAGATATTTCTGCCAAGTGAATGCTGTTTCCAATATCTAACTCGCTTATATCAACTTCAATACTTTCTGGGATATTTTTAGGAAGACAACTTATTTCTATCTCTGTTATTATGTGGGATATTAGGCCACCTGATATTTTCACTCCAACACATGTATCTTCGTTAATGAAGTTTAATGGAACATTGACAGTGATTTTTTTATCCTGGCTAACAGCTAAAAAGTCAATATGAGTTATTTGTGATTTTTGTGGATCTCGCTGTAAGCTTTTTAATATTACCTCAATTTTTTTTGATCCAAGTTTCAAATCTATCACATTGCTATAAAATGCAGAATCTTTACTTTGATTGGTAAGTTCAAAACTATTTATAAGAACTGATTTATTGCCATCAGGCTGCCCATAGATTTCGGCAGGGACAAGTTGTTCCTTACGATATCTCTTGGATGCCCTTTTTCCAAAGTTCTCCCTAGTTTTAGCTTCTAATGTATATTGTGATGCCATCTTATTATCATTCCTATAATTTAAAATTAGGATTATACTCCTAATCCATAAAAAGTGAACTAACAGATTCCTTAGAATGTATTCTTCTTATTGTTTCTGCTAACATTTCAGAAACAGATATCTGTCTAATCTTCTTAATCTTATCAGCTCTTTCTTGTAATGGAATTGTATCAGTTACTACAATCTCATCAAGCTCTGATCCTTCTATATTTTCATATGCTTTACCAGAAAGCACAGGATGCGTGATGTAAGCTACCACTTTCTTTGCGCCCTCATCTTTTAATGCCTTTGCTGCGTGACATAAAGTCCCAGCCGTATCAACTATATCGTCAACAATTATACACGTCATGCCTTTAACGTCGCCTATAATTTGCATAACTTCGGATACATTTGCCTCTGGCCTTCTCTTATCAACAATTGCTAGATCACATTGAAGTTGTTTCGCTAGAGCTCTAGCCCTTACTACCCCACCGATATCCGGTGAAACTACTACCATTTTTGGATGTTTTTGTTTATAAATATCCGCAACCAATAAAGGGGTTGCATAAATATTATCAACTGGTATGTCAAAAAAACCTTGTATTTGATCAGAATGTAAATCTATTGTTAATACTCTATCTATATCCATACTAGCAATCATGTTAGCTACTACTTTAGCTGTGATAGGAACTCTGGCAGACCTTACGCGCCTATCTTGTCTAGAATAACCAAAATAAGGAAGTACCGCTGTAATTCTATCTACTGACGATCTTCTTAATGCATCCGTAATTATCATCAATTCCATTAAATTTGTATTGCCAGGATTAGATGTAGGTTGGATTACAAAAATATCCTGGCCTCTAACATTCTCCTGAATTTCTACAGAAATCTCACCATCACTGAATGTAGAAACCGATGCTTTCCCAACAGATAAATTTAGATGTGAAGCTACATTTTTGGCCAATTTCCTATTCGAATTACCCGAGAATATCATTAATGGTTTGTCATTTTTCATAATTTATATTCCAAATTATACTGGGGTGGAAGGATTCGAACCTCCGAATGACGGGATCAAAACCCGCTGCCTTACCGCTTGGCGACACCCCAAAATAAATTCAATCCAATATATCAAGAGCATCTCAAATTTTCTAGCCTTATTGCTACTAATTATACGTTTAGATTAACATGAGATTAATCATAATGGGAAAGAAAATCGTCTATTGTAGAAAACATATTATTAATTTATCAGTGATTTGCTGATAATTGTTTTAAAAGATTTTAGAGTAGATTTTTGAGCACTTATAGCAGAATCAAGGGTATCAAAAGAGGCAAAAATAGTACTACCAGTTCCAGATAATTGGGGGTTACCAAATTTAGCAAGTTTATTCCATGCAGATTGTATTAATGGATATTTGGTAAGGACTGTTTCTTTAAAATCATTACTCACTTGACCTTGCATAAAATCATCATATGTAAGTAATTTGTTAGAAGTATTAATGATATGTTGATCAAAAACCGTCCTAGTTGACACCTTTTCACTGTTAAGTACTAATAAATACCATTTTTGAGGTATAAAAATATTAGTGATGATATCTCCCTTGCCTTCTACCCATGCATTTCTCCCATTGATAAAAAAAGGTATATCGCTTCCAAGCTTTATACCAATCCTCATGAGAGATTTTTTTGTTAAATTTATATTCCATATTTTGGATAACGCCATAAGTGTTGTAGCAGCATTGGAGCTACCACCGCCAAGACCACCACCCAATGGTATTTTTTTATTCAGTTTGATATTTAAACCAAACCTTTTGATTTTATATTTCTTTATTAGAGCTTCAGCAGCATCTAATATTATGTTTTCTTTTCTTAATTGTTTATTATTAGTTTGGAGGACAATTTTATTATCTCTTCTTCTCTCAAAACTCAGATCATCATGGAAGTCTATAATTTGCATCATACTCTGTAAATTATGGTAACCATCATCTCGCTTGTTAATTATATTCAAGAATAAGTTGAGCTTGGCATATGATTTATAGTGGATCATTTTCATTAATAGAGGTCAATTTATTCTTCAAATCAATATTTTGTGGGTTTTTTTTAAACTCAATCTCTATAATTTTTTTATACTCCTCTTTCAGGCCATTCTTAATAAGAATCTCGCAATAGTGTTCAACGATCTCAGGATCTTGATCTTTGCTATAAGCAG
>MDSV01086072.1_pt1 | contig 19509 bp, 20 predicted proteins | sample 810851 | NCBI WGS metagenome assembly MDSV01 (sample SAMN05326640, study PRJNA326480) | marine metagenome | isolation source: seawater | place: Atlantic Ocean: North East | collected 2012 | reverse complement strand
TATAATAATGTTCCATTATATTCATCTCTATTAGCCATCCTACCTAATAAAGTTCGATTTGAATATTTTTTTAAAAAGTCACTGTCATGATTATCAAAAACCCCACCAGGAGTAATACAATTTATTCTAATTCCTTTTTCTCGATAATATGATGCTAAATATTTAGTCATGTTTACTACTCCAGCCTTAGATATTGCATATGAAATTGGAGAAGAAAAAGGCTCCTTTGAATTATATATATTTTCTACTCCATCATATATTCTTTGATCTGCACCAATTATACCATAAGTTGATGCAACATTTACTATGTTACCATAACCTTGTTTTAAAAATATCTTACATGCCTCTTGACAAGATAATGCCATTCCAACTGTATTTCCCTCTATAACTCTCATTAATGTGGCTTTTGAATAATTTTCAAAAGTATTATAAAACCCTTCTGGTTTAACTTGAGAATTATTAATTAATACATCTATCTTGCCATAATAAGAAATAGCATCTTTAAAATATTTTTTTATTGATTTTTGTTCATACAGGTCAATATGTAATGCCAAAGGATTTGTATCAAAATCTTTTTTTATTTTAATTGCAAAATCATTGCATTTATCGATATTTATATCCCCAATTACTAAATTTGCTCCTTTTGAAGATAAAAATTTAACGTATTCCGAACCAAGAATTCCTGTGGATCCAATTATAGCAATTACTTTATTTTTAATATCCATTTTAAATTTTCTTAATTATTTATTTTAAAGCACGTTTTCATTACTGATTCATTCTCAAAAAATGTAGGTAATTTTGATTCTGTTACATTTCCATTCAATAGGTTGATGTAATCATCTAGAGCCTCAGCATACATATGGTTCATTTCAAAATTTTCAAACTGGAAAGATTCAATAATTTGATTATTATCGCCCGTAATTTTAATTGTATTTTTAAATAGATCACTATGAAGATTATAATTACTTCCAATAATTAAAAAATCACGAGAATAGCCACGATATAAATAATCCAAATGAATGTTTACTAAGACATTATTTTTTGTTTTATATATTATTTCCGCAATATCTTCAGAGTCATAGGTTAAGTCGGATAATTTTATTGCCATAGAGTGAATCATTTCCTGAGGTTTGCTTATAAGATATTCTGCAATATCAATTTCATGAACCAAATCATTGACAACCCCACCTCCCATTTTTTTTTTAGCTGAATAACTCTCTAAGTGATTTGTGTGTGGTCTCCAATCAGGAAGATATTGACCTACAAAAAAACGAGCAGAATATAGTTTGCCTATATAATTATTTTGTATTAAATCGTTTGCTTTAAGAATACAGGGATGAAATCTTAGATTAAAAAAAATTCGGGAAATTCCATTATAATCTTTCATTAATTCTTTTAATAAAACCCACTCCTCTAACTTATTTAAAAGTGGTTTTTCACATAGAATATTAAATTTATTAATAATTAAAAACTTTAATGTTTCAAAATGAAATGCTGTTGGGTTTGAGACTATTACAAAATCTGGGTTAATTCTAATAATTTCATCAAAATCTGAAATTTCATTTAAATTAAACTCATTGCCTTTTTTAAGTCTTCTAAATAAAATAATATTCCTTATCCCCATATTAATTAAATTTTTAACATGTCTTTTTCCTGAAGATCCAAAACCAATTAATACAACTTTCATTTTTTATATTTTATTCTTAAGAAATGCTTCAGCCACATACCAATCGATCATATCGTCTATACAAACTGATCTATCTAAAGGCATTATGTATGGTAAAATATTTTTTCCATAAAGAATTCCTTTCATAATAAGTTCTCTATTAAAAACATATACAGCACCATTTCTCATATAGGCTTTTGGCTCATATAGCTGCCTGGGCACTCCTTCTTCTTCATCCTTCCAAATAGGCAGTAAACGATTATTATCAATCTTTTTCATTAAAATCGGATGAAATTGATTTGCTTCTTGAACACTGACAACACTGTCTGGCTTACTTTCAATAAATAGTTCAATACATTTATCAATATCTTCCGTAATTCTAAGAGGGTTGGGTGGCTCCAAATAAACTACCAGATCATATTTTTTAGAATATAACTTTTCCATATTAGTTATTGCATGTTGAATTACTCCAATTGATTTTGCATTATCCGTAGATAAGTGATCAGGTCGAATGAAGGGAACATTTACAGGAATGTTTTTACAAACCTTCATAATTTCTTTATTATCTGTTGAAACAATAAGATTATCAATATACTTTGAATTACTTCCAGCTTCAACTGTATATTCAATTAATGGCTTTCCTAATAAGTCTTTAATGTTTTTACCGAGAACCCCCTTAGAACCACCTCTAGCTGGAATCAATCCTAAAATTTTTTTATCATTTATCATTTACCTTGATTGTTTTTCTTAAAACTAAATCTTAAATTCATACAGTTAATAAACCATCGTGTTAATCATTTTATTCTTTACATAATTAATAAGTTCTTCTAGCTCATTTTTTTTCATTTGCTCAGCATTTTCACTAGACAGAGGCTCTTTTAATTGTGTAGATTTATCTTCATTTAAATTTTTTAGAATAAATATATAATTGTTGTCAATTCTTGTAAACTTTAATTCTTCTTCTGAAATTAAATTCTCACTTAGTAACTCTCCAGACCTTAATCCAACTATTTTTATATCATTTGATATATGGTTAGCTAAATCTTTTAGATAAACTTTTTTCATAAATTTTGACAAAACAAATCCACCAAATTTATTTTCTGCTTCTTTTATGCATTTTTCAATAAGATCAGAAACTTCATTTCCATTTATCATTAGTCTAGTCATAGTTAGATCAGTCAGAGGTAAAGATTTTCCCTCTTTTTTACAATTAAGCCAAAATGGAATTACCGATCCATTACTTCCTACAACATTTCCAAATCTAGTACAACAAAAAATATTTTTTTCATTATTGGCTTCTAAAAACATTTTCTCCATTATTATCTTAGAGTATCCGTATAAATTAGCTGGATTACATGCCTTATCAGTACTTATTCCAATGGTTATTGGTATGTTTATGAGTTTTGATATGTCAATTATATTTTTTGACCCAATTATATTTGATTTAACCATCTCAATGGGTTGTTTCTCTGCTGAATCTACATGCTTTAATGCAGCTGAATGAATTACAATATCAGGTTTTACAGATCTTACTGCATTTTCCAAGTTAAATTTATCTTCTACAGATCCTAAAATAATTTCAACCTTTGGAAAAGTTCTTTTAAGAGCAACTTGAGCCTTTTCATTTCTAGAGTAACTATAAATTTTATATTTGTTTATATTGTTTTCTATAAAACATGTTCCAACAGTTCCACTTCCTCCTGTAATAAAAACTTTTTTCATATTAATATGTTATGGTTTTTTGAATAATATTTTTTGACAAATCAATTTTTTTTAAAATTGATAAAATTCTTTGTGCAGAATTTCCGTCTCCATAAGGATTATTTACTTTAATATTATTCTTCTTAAATTCTAATGCTTTATTCATAGCTCTGATTATTTGTTTTTCGTCATGGTCAACATCAAAAACATTTTTGGGCCTCAATCTCCCATTTTGTCTAGTTCCAATATTTACTGTTGGAATATTAAAAGTTGATGTTTCATGTATTCCGCTACTAGAGTTTCCTAACAAGCCTAACGATCTTTTTAATAAATTAATATAATCTGAGATTCCAAGACTTTCAACAAATTGAATTTTTGAGTTCTTTAATTCTTGAATAATATTCGAAAATCCAGCGTCATTATTAGGTAAAATAATTAAAATCTTTTTATTAATTTTTTTTACTGCTGACAACGTGATTTGAATTTGATTTCCAGATTGATCTATTTCTGAAGTAACTGGATGTTGAAGAAGTATAAAATATTCATTTTCTTTTAAATTATATTTTTCCAATATTTTTGGATTATCAGGAGTGTTTAAAATTGCATCAATTGAAGGACAGCCTACATTAAAAATTCTATTTCTAACTTCACCCATTTTAACTAAACGGCGAAGAGCATCATCATTTGAAGTAAAATGATAATGGGAGAACTTACTCATTGCATGTCTAATTGATTCATCTATTGTTCCCGTAACCTCTCCTCCTTGAATGTGTGCTACAGGTATATTCATATGTGCTCCTGCAATACTAACTGCAAGATTAGCTCCAATATCAAATCCGGCAAGTATTACATCAGGATTACAATCCTCTAGACAGTATGTTACTTTATCAGCTACTCTTGCAAATGATCTTACCATTTCTCCTGTAGAATCGTGATTTTCTGTAAACATGTCAATTTCATAATGAATCTTAAAACCATCTTTTAATATTTCATTCTTAGTATATCCCATTTCTTTTTTTAAATGGGCTCCTGTTACAGTTAAAATATAATCGAGTCCTTTATCTTTCTGAATTAAACTCATTATAGGTTTAAACCTCGAATAATCAGCTCTTCTCTCTGTTATTATAAAAATTTTTATCATATAAAATCTTTCATATTTATAAATTCATCATTTTCTATATTATTTAAAGCTGTTTTTCCAAATAAGCTATTAAGTCTTTCAGCCTTTATCTCTCCAGTTCCAGGTCTTTTTACCCATAAATTTTCTTTTGAAAATTTTTCACCTTTCTTAATTTTCTTTATGGAAACAACAGATGCAAAAGCAAAATTTGCAGTATCCTGTTCTTCATTAACAGGTTTTTTAGTTCCCCCTCTTTGATTATATAAAATTTCAACTCCCCTAATTAATTCTTTACACTCATTTTCATCCATGGAACAAACTATATCAGGTCCAATTCTTTTCATTGTATCTGTATAATGTCTCTCAATTATAGATGCTCCAATTGCAATTGCACCAAAAGAGGCATGATTTGAAATAGTATGGTCGGAAAGCCCAATTATAGTATTTGGAAATTCATGCATTAAATCTGAAATTGCTCCCAATCTAACAAGATGATTTGGAGTAGGATATAAATTTGTTGTATGGAGAATAGCATAAGGAACATTATGATTTTTAATTATTTTTATTGCTTTGGAAATGTTTTCTAACGTATTCATCCCAGTACTTAAAATAATTGGTTTACCAAATGATGCAATATGATCTATGAGAGGATAATTATTACATTCTCCAGATCCAATTTTATAACAAGGAATTTCCCATTTTTTTAGTCTTTCTGCAGCTTCTCTGCTAAAGGGAGTGCTAATAAAAGTCATACCTTTTTGCCTAACATAAATCATAAGCTCATATTCTTCTTTCTCAGATAGCGAACATTTTTTTATAATATCATAAATATTTTCTTTGGTATGAACTGGCACAATCTTTTTTGCAGCTTTAGACATCTCAAACTCAGCTATATGAGTTTGATGCTTGATAATCTTAACTCCTGCTCTGTAAGCAGAGTCTACCATTTCTTTTGCTATTTTCAAAGATCCATTATGATTAATTCCAATCTCAGCAATAACTACAGGCAGATATTTTGATCCTATTTTTATTCCATTTATTTCAAATTCATTTTCCATAAAAACTCTAATTTATACTTCTATTCTTTAAGCCTCTTTTAACAAAAGCTTTTTAGTTATATTCTTAATTGAACTAATTAAGTCTTTTTTTAATTTAGGACTATAATAATTAGTTATACTATATCTATTTCCAGATTTTATAACATCTCCTCGATGAATATAACTGCCATCAAAAACAACTAGAGTACCTGCGCTACCAATAACTTTAATTATTTTTTTAACTACTTCCGGATACTTCATTATTAAATTATTGTTGTATCTGGGGGGTTTTGAAGGCAATCCTTTTAAGAGAAAAAGAATTTTTCTCAAAAATGCATATTTTTTATTCCTTCTTTTAATATCAAAATCTTTACTTCCCTTAATAAAACAAAAAGGCCCGTTTTTAGAATTTACATCGGATAAATATAACATCGCCTTAAGTTCTTTTATATCTGCATCCCTATGCCAATCACCTCCACTATTTGTTTCCTTGTTATTCTCATAAACTACCTTGCCAGCCAAAGTGGATTTAGTTTCAAGATTTAATTTAGAATAATCAGACACCATTTTTTTTAAAAATTTATTGTTAAAAAATTCAAGGACATCATCTGAAAAATTTTCAAATCCAAAAATTCTAATATCTCCTCCCAAACCTTCATCTCTCTGTTTTATTACTTTTTCTTTATTTGAAAAATACTCTATCTGTTGAATAATTCTATCACACTTTTTCTTAGTGTAAAAATTCTGAATAACAACTATTCCTTCTTTTTGTAGTTCCTTTAAATAATTAGATTTCATAGCAATTTATTCCATTATATATTCGTTAATAGTTTCTTTCAAATAATTATATTCCACATCTCTAATATATTTAGATTTTAAATATTTCCTCAAATCGATAAAATAAATTCTATCATTATAAGGGTCCATAACTATTTTAAGAGAGGATAATGCTGTTGAATAAAAACTGATTATTTTTTTTGGTAATATTTCAGTATTCATAAGATAATTTTCAATACCTAAAGAAGAATGGAAAAAATTAATATTTTCTAAATTTTTGAATTTCTTTTCATTTTCTCTAGGATGCATGAAGTAATCTATGGCTCCCTCTTTTAATATTATTTTTTTCAAAATTGAAGAAAATAAATCAAAAGCTATAATTTCATGTTCAACATAAGGTGATCCTAAAAATAAAATCTTGTTAGAAAAAGTTTTTTTTGATTTAATTTTAAAAAGCTCGTATTGATTTTTTTTAAAATTGTAAAATGGATTAGATTTTACCTCAAAAATAGAATAATAATTGACTGGTAATAATTTGCTACTAATTTTAGGTTTAATATTTTTAACCTCCAAAATTTCTCCATCATCAACAAAGTTTAATTTCTTGTATTTAAGTTTTTTTAAACTATACAACATCATATTATTCCTAGTATGACCTAAAATCAGATTATCAATTTCATACTTTTTATTGAATTTGAATAACTTAATACTTAAATCTAAATACTGAAAAATTGAGCGAAATTTAACTGAAAATAAAATACTTAATCCATGATTTTGAGCCAGTTTATAAATTTGATCAGAATGAACTTGATTTTTAATAAGTATAATTAAACTAAGTTTTTCATCTTTAAAAATATTCCTTGATAATTCAATAGCATTTAATAGTTGAAATTGAGTAGAAATTATTGCAAGGGAATTTATTTTGATTCTATTTTTCAAAATTAATTTAATGACAAAAGTTTTAAGTTCAGTTAATACCATTATTTAATTAATTTAAATTTTGTAGGTTAATTATCTCATCACATATTTTAGTTGTATTATCCTTATGAGATATAATTATGATTGTAATTTTATTACCTAATTCCTTTATGGTACTTAAAATTTTCTTTTCATTTTTTTTATCTAATGCACTAGTTGCCTCATCCAAAATGAGGAAATCAGGCTTATTATATAATGATCTAGCTATTGCTAATCTTTGGGACTGGCCTCCGGATAAGTTAACCCCATTTTCTCCCAAACTATGATTTAAATTATCTTCCAATGAATATACAAAATCGTGAAGATTAGTTTTTCTTAAAACTTTATTTACACGCTCAATATCAATAGATGATTCATCGATACCTAAACAAATATTTTCCAGTATAGTTCCGTCAAAAAGAAAAATATTTTGAGAAACATAACTTAAAATTTTGGACCATTTAAAATCCTTTACATCTTGATTATCAATAACAATTTTACCGTGATTTGGTTTAAGAAGTCCTAAAATAATTCCTACTAAAGTGCTTTTTCCTACCCCGCTTGGACCTTTAATACCATAAATTTTACCCTTTTGAATTTCAAGATTAAAATTTTTAAAGATATTTTTTTCATTGTAACTAAATGTAATATCTTTTATGGAAATGGAGTTATAGAAAGAATGAATAATTGTTTTTTTGTTTGTATCTAATCTATTATAATTTATTTCTTTTTTAATTAACTCGACAGAAGGCAAGTAATATATCATTTGTTGATATGAAGATAATATTCTATTTATTGAAGGTAAAACTCTGAAAAAAGCAGCTATATAAACCGATGCCAATGGCAAAATACTACTTATAGATTGATTTTCAGATAATGTTGTTAGGATGAAAAAGATGAATCCAAAAATACATATTAACTCTAAATATAATCTCGGTATTTGACCTAAAGTCAACTGTTTCCAATAATATTCAAACTTTTTTGAATTATCATCTCTATATTTTCTGATAAATAAAGATTCAAGGCTTGAAATTTTTACATCCTTAATTCCTTTAAGTGACTCAGTTAGAGTTAAGGCAAGATTTTTATCAATTTTTAATCTTTCAGATCCCCAAAAATTTAATTTTTTCTTTGTAAAGATCAGAAAAATCCCGGAGGTTATTACAAGATAAATTATTAATAGTATTGTGCCTGCTGGATTCAAATAAATTAAAGTACCAATAATTGCTATTAATAAAATTAAATCTGAGATAACAAAAATAACAGAAGATAGATATGCAGTAAAATTTGATAACTCTACCTGAATGTTTTTTACTAATTCAGAAGAATTTTTTTTCAAATGAAAACTAAATGGATTATTAATATATCCAGAAAAAATTTCATTAGAAATTTTTTCTGTTATAAACGAAACAAATTTGTTTTGGTTTATCGTTAATATGGTCAGGTATGCTGTCTTAATTAAATATATAAATCCTATTGCCAATAATGAAAAAGTTATAACATTAGACTTTGAATCAAATTCAAAATTCATAAACTTTGTAGAATCATCATTAAGTATAAAATCAAATATTGGATATAAAACCCCCAAACCAAATGATTCCACTATCACGCCAAAAAATAAAAATATTGATAAAAAAACTAACTTTTTTAAATTAGTTTTTTGGATGATTTTTACAAAATCCTGTAACCCTTTGAGATCTGATTTAAGCATCTAAAACTTTTCTTTTAATTTCTCTAAGATTATGTTTAATGAAATAATAAGGTTGAGGAGAGAATCTCATCAAGTGCTGATTCCACCTTAAAATAAAAGTGTCTTTATTATAATCAAAATGATGTTCCCAATCAATTTTATATTTCTTTATATGATCATAGGTTGCAAATGTTGGATCTACAGAGTATTTATTTAAGTTATTGTAAATATCTGCAAAAAGATCAATTTGATATGAATCTCCCATAAAAATCAGATCATTAAATGATCTATTAGAATTTGATTGATTAATCCCACGGGATGAAAGATATAGTTTGTTTTTATTTAGTTTATCAAACTCTATTTTTTTTGTTAGTGCAATGTCAAACCTTGAAATAATTACATAATCATATTTAAACCTAAATTTATTTTCAAACTCAATTTTTTGTTTAATTACATTGTAAGTACTTGCCCATTTACTATGGGCTCTAAAAATTGACCCCTTTAAACTTTCTATATCATTGGGATTAATAATATTTTTCTTATTTAGTTTTTCTTCTTTTCTAAAAAGATCTTCATAACTGTCACATTTATAAAATCTGAAGTTTATTTTAGAAAAATCTTTTTGATTCTCAATTTTATAGGCTTTGGGATTATATAATTTAACTAAATCGTATCCTTCATTATTCCATTTATGAAAAAAAACATCAACATTATTACCTTTAATAATATTTTTATCATACCAATAAAAACCATTCCTTGGATCAATAATTCTTCCTATGCCATTCCTGCCATTTAAGCCACCCAGCAAACCTGTTAAGCATAAAGCTATTCTCATTTTAAATAATATTAATTAAGATTGTTTAGTTTTTTTATAAAAAAGATGTAATAACAAGTACCAAAAGTACTTAATTTGTATAAAATAACCAAATTTTCTGTTATTTTAAATTACTTCATGCTATGAAGTATCAATGATCCTATATCCTGAACTGTTCTAATTTGATTGATTGATTTTTTCTCAAATCCCTTAAAAGCTGACATTGTTATTCTTTCATCTGTGAGATTTGATCTAAAACCATGATCTCCTGTTATAATTATTCTAACATTATTAAATTTTGGTAAACTCAAAACCTCAGTAAGCTTTTTTAACATAAATCTTCTATACTTAGCATGATTAATTAATAAATCGTGGTCTGAAAGATTATTATCCTCATCTAATAATTTAAACTGATCGAAGTATGAAAAAGGAGAATGAGGTGCATAATAATGAAAATAATAAAATGAATTGTCTTCAAAATTAAAATTTCGAAGCCCATATAAAGTATTTTTCCGGTCAGAATCATATACATAAGTTTTTCCATTAAGATATCTGCTGTCGATAAAATTCATTACTGATTTATGAAATATGTTTTGCAGTAGTCTATTCCCACGGAAAAATTCAATATCAAAGTTAAATCCTATTTTTTTCCACAAATGAATTACATTATTTGTTTTAACACTATTAGAAAATGGTAATACACCAAAAGAATATGACTTTATTCCAATACTACTTAGTGAATCGACAAGTAAATTTTGACGTATTAGTTTTCTGAAATCATCTTGAAAAACTTTATTTTCCTTTAAAACTTCTAATTTTTTAATTGTATCACTTTTGTTATGAAAATTAAAATTTAAAAGTGATGTTAAAGAAAATTGAGTCCAAATTGACTGAGACTCAAAATCATGAATAACTTCATAATCATTTAATTTTAAAAAATTATCAAACTCTAAATCCTGATAATTATTTGTTAGATTATAAAGTTCATTTGTTGATGTTAGCCCATCACATATTAATAAAATTATAGGCTCTTTAGATTCAGTTTTACTTTGGAATTCTACTAAATCTGTTTTTAAATTATAATTTTTAAAAATCTCATCTCTAAAAATCTCCTTATCAAATTTTAATGGCTGAATAATAGAGAAAACAATTATTATTACATTAAAAAAAGAAAAGTCTTTATTATTTATAATCTTATGGTAAAAAATAATTCCAGTCAGAAATAAAAAAAGTAAACTAAAATTTCTAAATCTAAATTGATGAATAACATAATAAGTGTCATTGTAAATAATTAATGAGTATAAAAAATATGTAATAAATATATATGAAATAAAATTGAGCCAAGGTTTTTTTATTTTTAATAAAATAAAATCAACTGTATAAAATAATATAAGTAAAATAGAGATCTCTATCCAAGAAATATTATCGATCTCAAGATTCGATAGAATAATATATGGAATTGATAAAATTAAAATATTAGGTCTTAGAAAGTATGTATACAATAGAGAATACAATTTATTTTTACCTATAATAATATTCATAAAAACTATTTTTTAGAAAAATAATTAGCTATTGATAAAGATCCTTTACCAAATTTATAAATTGTTTTGTCTATAAAACTTGAAATCTTAGACTTATTAAAGTTTTCCAACAACTTTTCTACCTCATTATTAAGTTTATGGATTGAATTTCTCTGAATTACTGGACCAATTTCATAACTTGAAGTATCAGTCCAATTTTTGCTCAAATATTCTCTTTCATAGCCTAACATTTCTTCCGTCTTTATATCTAAAGTTATAACCGGTTTTTTATGTATTAGAAAAAAATCAAATCTTATTGAAGATGTATCAGAAATCAATAAGTCTGATATGTTCATTGATTCTGATGGATTTGTCGATTCATCCCATTTTATATTATTAATATTCCGTGTTAGTTTTTTACAACTATTTATAAATCTTTTTTCAAATTTTAAAGAATGTGGATGAGGTCTAACTATTATATCATAGTTTTTTTTGCTTAATTCTATGATAAAATTCATTCCATAGTTTCTTAGACATCCCTTTTTTCCCCATGACGAACCTATTAAAATAGTTTTCTTTGGACTTTTATTATTTTTCTTTTTGGAAATTAAATAATCTAAATATGGAACACCTAATGGTATCAATTTTTTTTTCTTTAAGTCTCTTATATGTTCTAATTCTCTTATTGATTTTTCTTGAAATTTGCCAACTAAAATAACCGAATCATAATAATCTAACGACCCTTTTCTGTATATTGAAACATCACTTATTGAATGAAATACATGAACTAAATTCCTTACTTTTTTAGGTTTTTTTAATGGATAGCTAGGGTTTCCAATATTTGGAGTTGTAGATAATAAGTATTCAGATTCAATCATTGCAAATCTTATATATGCTAAAAATTTATATCCAAGGTACTTGGAATTCAAATATTTACTTTTGATTTTTAATATCTTGTCATTATAATCTAAGGTATAATAAGAGAGATATATTTCTTTTTTAATAAATGAATGCACAAGTGGCTCAAATGTGGAGTTGTAACTACTACCTTCACTAAAAAGGCTAATCTTTGACATTTTGAAACAATAAATTAAATCCAAGAAGTGGCGTTTGCAATTTCTAAATCTTTTAGATTATCAATTTCAACCCATCCCCTTTTTATCTCATTAAAATACAATTTATTTTGATTTGCTAAAAAATTTAAAATATCTGTCATGTAAGATGATTTTAATTTCCTACCGCTTTTCCATGCATCTAATTTGCAACTTTTATCATTTTTACATTCATAATAAGTAGAAACAAATTTTCCACATCCAAGATTTGAAAGCTTAATTAATCCAATAAATTGTCCTTGTATTCCTTTTAATGAAATTGGTTTTTGCCCCAAAGACTTGACGAGTTTTTTTTCGCCTTTAACAAATGACTCTATATCATCAAGTGGATTTTCAAATCTTTTACACCAATATTCTTTCCAATTTTTATCTGAAGCAATTACTATATCACTTTTTTGATTAATTAAATTCATTAAAACCTTAGACTTGTAAATTATATCACCATAAGAAATTATAATATTGCCTTCAAGGTATTTTTCTGCAAGCATTAAGCTATAGACCATATTTGAGGAATCATAATCTTTATTTATAATTTTAATAATATTTTTATTTTTTATTTTTTCATGTTTGTGCCCGGTAACTACAATTATTTTTGAAGCCCCCATTTCTTCAAATAAATTTATTTGTCTACTCAAAATAGATCTGCCTTTTACTTGAATTAAACATTTTGGTTTATTTTTTGTTAAAGGAAGTAATCTAGAACCTTTTCCTGCAGCCAATATTATTGCCTTAAATTTTATCATTGTCTAAAAAAAACATTTTTAAATAATTCGATATCAGATTTATTGAAAGGAAAATTTCTTTCAGGATGCCACATGATTCCATAAATTTTATTTTTAACATGCTTAAAACTCTCAACCTCATTATCAAATAATGAAGTTGGAATAAGATTGGGAGCCAAATTTTTTCGATTTATTCCAAAATTATGATAGGAGTTTACCGTCTGAGACTCACCGTAAATTTCAATGAATTCTTTTTCAATAAATGAAAGTTCATGCATTTTATTTACATGCTTTGATCTATCTGTAATAAATTGATTACCTCCAAAAAATGAATTTATAAATTGCATTCCCTTACATACCCCAATAACTGGTTTTTTATTTTGAATTGACCAACTTAAAAGTTTTAACTCAACTAATTCTCGACTTATAGACACATCGTCTTTTTCGAGAGTTTTATTTTTAAATAGAATTTTATTTTGTGATCCTATATTATTTCCTCCAGAAAAAATTATACCATCTATTTTAAGTTTAAAAATATATTCTTGGACATTATTAATGTTATTAGGGACGGGATATAATCTTATATTACTTGAACTTGCAAACTTGTACCAACTTTGATCTAGAACATCTCTTGTTTCTTTAGAACTAATATCATATACAACTCTTTGAGATATTGCAATATCCATAATTATTTTAATATTGTTATTTCCTTTAAATTACAATTTAGATTAACTAGGTTTGATTTTTTTAATTCATTAAATAAACTTTCTCCACAACCTATTGCAGCAGGTAATCCAAACTCAGCACATCTTATTGTCATATGTGATGCAGCTCCTCCATATTTTGTAATTAATCCCTTTATATTATATAAAAAAATCCAATCATAACCTGGATCAGCACTTTCAATCAATACTATCTTATTTCTAATTTGATTATTGTTCGACAAATTCTTTAAATAAATGATTTCTCCATTTATTTTTTTCATGGAAACAAAATTTGGTAAATTTTCATCTGTTTCAATAATATCAAGTCCATTCAATGAAGATATAAAACCTGGAGTCAAAATTTCATTAGACTTGTAAAAGTTTTCTTTTCCCTTTAAAACTAATTTATTGAGATTTATTTTTGTTTCACTTAATAAAATTTCATTAATAGAGACAAAAGAAATATCATCTCTGCTTATAGATTTACTTTCACCATATTCTATAATTAAATCGAGAATTGTACTCAATGTTTTAGTGAATTGAAACTTAGATAATTCACGAGCAGAAATTGAATTTTCGATAAATTCAAGTAATTTCTCAACATCAAAATTCATTTCAACTAATTCCAAATTAATCAAAGATTTAGTTTTGTTATCAAACTTAAATTTAGATTTTACATTTGATTTAACTTTTGTGTAGTTGTTTTTTTTAGAAGGAAGATAATACTCTGGCTTTTCTTTATAGGTAAAAGATTCGACACTGTATGAGTTTGGTCTTAGGTGTCCAAATTTATCTAAGAATTTTTTTAATGTTAATTTATTTTCAATTACATCATTCATTTCATTTAACATATGCGTTACTATGGTCTCTATAGAATTTAAATACTTATTTTTTTGATTTTCATCAATTATTTTATTATTTACTAGTCCTTTAATCATTGATGTACCAATAAATCCATATCTAGCTAAAATAGCAAATGGAATTGTTCCTAAAGAAATACATTCATCCAATAAATATTTAATAATATTAGGGATTTCATTAATTGAATACTTTTTTTTAGTAGCTTTTTTTCTTTTTTCATCTAAAATAAGTGTCCAATTAACAAGTTCGTCAATTTTGAATTTCTTCTGATTTATTATATTATTAGTTAAATCTTTTAATTTACTTTTAAACTGATTTATTTCACTTTCTGAAAAATTATTATTTCTTAACCTAATAAGGTGTTTCTCAATATCTGTTGAATAACATGTGATTGCAACCTCAAACTCAATCTTATCATGTAAATGATTCTTTTGCTTAATTTGATTTAAGTAATGATTTATCAGCTTATTTGATAACTTTACCGGTAAGCCTTTGGGAATTAAATTGTTTAAGCTATTTCTTAAATCTATATATGGATGGCCACCTAGACTAAACATTAATTTTTCAGGAGAAGGGTCATTATATCCAATCATGCCTCTTGATTTTCTCCAAGTTGAATCAGTAATTAAATATTTATATAAAGACAATGAGAGAGGTTTTGGTTTTACACCAATCATTTCAGCGGGATTCCAATCTGACATGTCAGAGAGCAAATTACTATCTCCTCTTAAATGATTCTTATTCTTCAATCTATTTTCTAAAATAGATTTGGTTTTTTTAAAGTTATCTTTAAATTTCTCACTTTCAATTAAACTCTTATGGGAAGTAATTGGTCTAACTTGAACAATAAATAACTTATCATTATCATCAATTATAAATTCTATATCAAGCGACGAATACTCTAATATTTTTTCTATCTCTTCAACAGAATAAATAATTTTTTTAATTATTGGGCTTAAAATATTTCTATTACATTCTCTCTGAATGGTGTATGTTTTGATTTTATTTGTTCTTCCAGAGGTTACCGAATCTGTTTCTTTAGAATAGTCGTCGTAGCTTATACAATAATATGGTAATCCTTCCTCAAGGGTTTTGGAAAAAGCTACACCACTAATTGAAGAATTTTTAATAAATGGCTGAATTAAAACTTGATTATTTAGATTAGGTTTATTTCCTTTTACTTTATATTCTTTTATAACTTTTTCAATGCTATTTACAAGTAATCTTTTGTTATTTGGGTTAATATCTTTTATGCTCAAAAATAAACCGGCTTGAGAATTTTCCCAAGAATCTTCTTCTAAAGAGCTACTTCTAATAATTATATTTTCATTAAATTTTTCTTGAATTTTATTAATAACAGATTCTTTAGAAAGATACCATTCACTTAAATCAAAATATATTTGATCACAAATAAAGGATTTTTTAATAAATGGTTTTAGCCTATATAGAGTTTCTGCCTTTGATCCAAAAATAAATTTAGTTACACTATTCAATGAGTCTAACTCAACCCAAGAATTACTGATATCATATGATTTAAATTTAATTTTAGAATCTAATTTAATAAACTCATCTAATCCACTTGATAGTCTTAAATTATCTAAAGAATTATTATTCTTTAAAAAACTTTTAAATTTCCTAACGGTTTCTTTTTTTATAAAAGTTAATCCTGAAAAGTGTCTTGATTCTGTTAATTCAGTTTTTTTATAATCTTTATAGTAATTGTTTTTTACCTCTAATATTTCTTCTTTTGTTTTTTTTTTGTTTAACATTTAGATTATAAGCGGAAAAATCACTGGTTGCAATAAAGTTTTCTGAACACGAATTTATAAACTCTTTTAAAAAGTTTGGTTTAAATAAAGTATCTGCATAGAAAATTATAAGGTCTTCTCCATTCCAATAATCTAAAGCATATCTAACAGATCCTATAACATGAGTGTTTGCCCATTTTGGATTCACAATAAAATTTATATTAGGTACTGAGTCTTTAATTTCCTTAAACTTATAACCAGCTACTAAAAATATCGAATCATTTTTAATTCCTATTTCATTAAGTGTATTAATATTCCAATCCAAAAAACTTTGACCACTAATTAACTTTTTTGCCAATACTGAAGTTTCACTAGATAAAAACCATCCTTTAATTTTTTGAGCACCTAGAATAAATACTTGCATTGATTTAAGACTTTTTAAATCTTTTTTTTAAATGAGCTAAAATTCTATTAATACGATACATTATTTTTTTAAAAAAAATTGCAATTGCAGCAAAAATAGATATGATTAATTGTATTATTATCATACCAGTGCCTGGATCTATATAAAAAAATATATTTGAAATCATAACTAACCTATTTAAAAATTTTTAAAAAAATGTTTTTTAGTTCATTTTCATTAATAAAACTGTAATATTTTGACTCTTCATCATTATATGTTTTAAAAAGAAGTTTATCCTTAATATCCAAGTTTGTTTCAATTGAATTCTTGTACATATATGCCCTTAGTGCTGGATCAAAAAATGAAAACCATATACGATACAAATCTTTAACTTTATATTTAGCTAATTTATTTAATTTTAATTTGTTAAAGTTTAAATTTATTCTTTTTAATATCTTTCCCTCATCAATTTTTTTTGTCATTTCAAAAAAAGAACAACCAATTTCCCCAAACTTATCTATACTATGAAGAGAACCATCAGCTCCCTTAACTTTAGGTAAATATCCAGGGTGTATATGAAAAAAGAATTTTTTTGATTCAAAAATTTCTCTTAAAATCTCTTGATTAGCATTCAAATAGTGAGATCCACTATGATTTTTAAAAAACTCTATTGAATCTTGTGAATTAATTGAGTTTGAATTTATTTTATGGATATTTTTAAATTTATATATATTATCAAATTTATAAATAGACCCAACAAAACCTCTATTTAGTTCAAAAAAATCTTCAATTTGATCAATTAGATAATTTAAATTACTGTCTTGTAAAAAAAGTCTAGGATAGTAATTTCTTGACTTAAAATAAAACTTTTCCAGAAAACCAAATGAAAATGTTTTATTCAAATAAATTATTTCTGTATCAAGAATGTTTTTTTCAACCAAAACATTTATGAATGATCTTGAAATAGGATTTTCAACAAAAATTATTGGTAAATCTGAAACCCTCATTTTATTTTTATCCTTTGAATGCTCTTATTTTTTTAATTAATAATTTTTCATCAAAATCAATTCGATCTAAAACAATTAATTTATTACCATCAATATCAATTTTTAATTCAGAAAAAGAAGTGGTCTTGGATGAATTTAAATTTATAATGTTAAGATCAATCTGATTTACTTTTTTAAAGAATTCTTGGTTAAATTTAATTAAAGCTTTTTTACCGGTAATTAAATTGTCCCAATCTTGAAGAACAATTTCATCATGAAATAATTTCGAGAATTCTTTAATATTTTTGTCTTTCCAATAAGTAAGATATTTTTTTGTTATTTTTTCTAAACTATTCATTTTAAATTTCTATTTTCTTTATCCCTTCATCTCTTCTGATGTTAAATGCAAAAGCTGTTTTAGCTCCGTCTGGTTTGCAGTCGTTTATTAAAACTCTTGAGCCGCCACCTATACCCATTATTAATTTATCATAGATAATTCCTGCTTCAGAAAGTTGCCTCTCAGTATTTTTTCTAAGTGATTCTTTTCTCCCTGTAACAAGAATTACATAATATCCTTTAGCGTCCCACTCAGAAAATTTCTCAATAGTTCCCTCAAGTAAATCTAATTTTTTTGTTGGAATTGCATTTTTCCATGGTAACTCGTGTTTAACTAGAGTTCCATCAATATCACAAAAAATTGTTTTAGGTCTCAAGTCCATATAATGATTTTAATTTATTTTTAATATTATCTTTAATTTTAATGTCAATTAATGGAAAGTGAGTTTTAACGTGATTTAAGAATTCATTATTTGATAAGACATAATGACCACATATTTTAATCAATTCTATTTTATCTTTCTTCGGTTTAAAATCATCACTTACCCATTTAACCCATCTATTTGATTTATAACAAATTTCCCAAAAATGATTTAACATTTTTGAATCATTAATTTCATCAAGATAGGTTTGTGTCTCTATCAGTCCAAATTCTGGAGCTATATTAATGGAATCAAGACCCATATTCATCTTTTCTTTAATAAGCTCTTCAGGTATATAGTCCCCATTATGTTCTTTAGATTTAAGGTTATACTTTTTAGCAATTTTAATCATTGATTTTAATCGTTTTTTGTCATAAACACCTGTATTATATGTTTCTTGAAGAGAGGTTCCAGACTGAATAACGAGATATTCTATTTGATCAAAAGCAGTCCGAATTAAATTTTTTTTTAGATCATTTACTAGCTTATCTAATTCATCTGATTCAAAATTTCTAATACTTTGCTCTGTTCCAACTTCAAATTTAACTTTTGAATTTAAATTATGACAAAAATTTATCATCTCAATTGTCCATTTTAAACCATCGTTATAATTAGGATATTTTTTCCAAGGATCAATATGAATTATATCCATAAACTTTGAATCATTTTTTAATGATTCAAAACCATCATCATCTATGAACCCTTGACCGGGTCCAGAATGATCTCTTTTTAAAATAACACCTTTTGCATATTTACAAAAATCTTTAGTTGTCCAATTATTACAATACCCTCCATTAAAATCAATTTGCCTTCTACTAGGAATTAGTCCCACTTTCAATTTTGTGGATGACTGAAACTCTATTACAGCATCCACAACATTCTTTGACATTGTTCCTATAAAATATTTAATCCTCATTTTGTATATAATTTATA